>Ga0222712_10002042_pt1 | contig 23800 bp, 12 predicted proteins | sample C33_657DmetaG_FD_165043 | JGI IMG/M metagenome (GOLD analysis project Ga0222712, IMG submission 165043) | Estuarine water microbial communities from San Francisco Bay, California, United States - C33_657D | ecosystem: Environmental > Aquatic > Marine > Unclassified | place: USA: California... | reverse complement strand
CAATCGATAATGTACCGTATTCACTTCTTGTGTATTTTTTCATTTCCTCATCTGTAACAGGTAAGTTTAATGATTTTAACAAGTTAGCAAAAATGGTGTTTGTATCGTTTCTTTTAACAAACATACCCTTCATAAAATTAGGGTAGCCAGTATATGTGGTACCAGTTATGGTAGCCGCAGTTAAACCATTTGTAATAGTGTTTATACCATCAGCCAAATCAAAAGGAATGCTTTCATTTACAATAACAGCACTCTCAATTGGTTTTAATACGTTATAATTACTTGGGTTAATATCATATTCAATATAACCAGTACAATCACCATTAAATTGGTTTGATGAAAACGTTGTATCTGTATATTGTAATACCATGAACACAGAAAAACCATCAGTTTGTTGTATGGATGTTTGTGTTGTATTTTGTTCGACACTTTGGAATACACCTGTAACCGTATTTGTTGAAATGTTGGTTAATTTGGTTGCTAATGGGCTATTAGCTGGCACACCAGTGTGGGTTATGATCACCGTTTGACCAACTTGTGGTACATAATTAGGTACTGATTCTAGATAGAATGTGGCTCTACCGTCCACACCACCAGCAGTTTTTCTCCTTTTAAAGGGTACTCTGATTTTTAATATTGAGCTCATTTTGTTATTTTTGTATGATTTGGCTTGTTATTGTTACGTTTTTAGACAATGAATATACATTATCATTATAATCACCAGTTAAATCCGCAACTCTCTGTGTTACGTATAAATCCGCATTATAGTTGACATCATCATCCGATAATGAAAATCTAGATGGAACAAAACCCTGCTCCAATAATCGTCTTCTACCTAGTTCGGTCAAATATACCTTCATTTCGACCGTTGTACCCGTGTTTACTAAACCCATTTTATTTTTTTTTAATTATAGTTATTTATCCTTAATAATAAATAGTCTTTTATTGTATTTTTATTGGGGCATAAAATTTTACACCCATTTGCATTTTTTTAGCCATTTTTTGGTTAACTGGTACCATTAAACCCTCATATAGTTCTGTACCAATTAATGGTTTAAACTCAAATCCAAGTTTATTATTAACATCAATTCTCTTATATAATCTAATAACCTTAGATGAACCAGTGTTAAATATCGATCCGTTATACACATCCAAATCAAAATCACCCTCATTTTTGTCTGTTGAGTACATTAGGTTGTACCCAACATTATATTTTTTACATATGTCATGAAATGATTTAAAAAATTGGGTTAAATCATTGAGTTCCAATATTTTTTCAGATGTTAAAATAAAATCAATATCATTGTATTTGTCCCCATTAATTAGATACCCAATGTATGAACCGAATAGGTATACGGAATAATTAAACTGTTTATTTAATTCGATAATTTCTGATGTAAAAAGACCATAAGAATCTCTTCTAAGAATCCCACTATCTATTATGTCTGTTTTATCTTTAAAATTATATATATACTTCATATTAAGATACGTTTTGACCTGAGCCAGTTGATAATGCTGATGGTACATAACCCGAATTGACCAAATTAACGGTAATTGTCATTGAGTCATATATAGGTGTGGTAAGGGTGAGATCAGTGAATGATTTTATTGTAAGTCTCATATCTAATGTACCAACTTTTTTATCTTTATTAATGTTGCTCGCACCATAATATTGGACATCCAATAAATTAACATTTTTAACGGTGTATGTTGCACCAAAATGGATTGATTGGAAGGGGTTTAAAATAAAATTTAGATCATTTGCGTGTTCTACGCTTCTACTAATTGATAATGTACCAATAACATTGGATCTAAATAATATATTGTAATTATCGTATGCGTATGTATTTGATGCATTGTATGTGGTATTAACAAATACATGTTTTAATGTATTTGCTGGCACCGCACTTTCATTTCTAAACCTAACCGATGTTAATGTGATACCATTAAAAACCATGGGCTGGTTATTCTTATTTAAAATATGAAATAAACCATTATTTAGTGTTGTAAAAGATTTTGTCGATTCTGTAACACTAACACCATGTGTATTAATATAGAAATCATCACGAAATATTTTAAAATCAAAAACTGGTTGAATGGCTAATTTTTTTGTATATAAATTAACCGTTGATAACTCAGCTTGAGCTATGTTAGATGTTGGTGTGGATATATTAGTGTCGTTATAATAATTCATGGTTAGTTATTTTGTTGCTGTGGTGTAAAATTATTTGCATTATTATAACTACCAGAAACGGGTGAGCTGTATTTTGGTACACTTATTTGTTGGTAATAGACGTATCTATTCGACATTAATTCAACCGATTCGGATGTTGTATATGTTGTTGGGACACCAGTTCCCATAACACCAATATTATAATATTTAACTATTATTTTGTAGTCTTTATTTTTTAACGCCACCTGATCAAAATCGGGTAAGGAAACATCAACTTGGAAGCTATAACCATCGGGTGAAAAAGTCTTAAATAAATTTGAGATTGTACCAGTACCAACCCATCTCATATCAATACAACTTTCACTATTTAAACCAGTTGTTAATTGTATACCATTTACAGTCCCACCAGTAGCTGATATATTACCAATAGTTGAGCCACTGGTAGCCGCATCTGATGTCGTAACGTCAACCCATGCTGTGGTATATTTTTTTAAACCACTTAAAGTTGCTGGTACTATATTAGCCCCAATTTGTATATACACTTTAATTCTTAATGCGTTTAAAACTTTTTTTGTTAATGAGGATGCTGATGTACCACTGAAACCAGGGAAAACAAAAGAACCTAAATCCGATGATGTGAATTTAAAATTAAGTTTAAATGTGTTAAAATATGTTTTATTAGCTATAAGGGCATCACTTTTATATATTTGACTATATGTTAATGAGGAATTGGAGGTTGCTATGGCGTTTGATCCAATAAAACCACCTGATTTATATTTCGTGTTTTTTAAATCAAATAAATTGGCCGATGTTATATTATCAGGAAAAAAATCATAATCCTTAAGTAATTGACTGCCGTAATTAGACAAAGACAACACCTCTGTTGGTTTAGTAGATAGATATAAACCATTAACCCCCGTTAAATTAAATTGCTTACCCATTATATATTAGTGTATGTTAATAAATTTAATGTTTGTGTTGAGTTGAAGTCTGGCTCCCTCATTATATATTCTTTTTGTGTATTTTGTCTAGTACCCAATAAAGCCCTTCTATATTCTATATTATCAGCAACTTTACCCCTTAGTGGCACTTGGACAAAAACATCATTGACATAATCGTCAGCGTTACCCATGGTACCATTGCCTAATGATGTAAGTTTTGTATTATTGTGGTTTATTGTTGGTATTGCTTGTGTTTCTATTGATCTTGGATCAAATATATCAATCTCTTCCCAATATGTTGCCATGGTTGGTGCGTAATTAGTTCCTAATGAACTAGCTTGTTTATATCTATAATATTTAACAGGTGATGTTCCATATGATACAACATCGCCATTGTAATATAAAGTACCACTCTTAAATGGTGCAACTCTATATTTATCTGGCATAAAAATTTGGTAATTAGAGTCCCCATCGCACATTGAAAAATATACGACCGAATCTTTAAAACCACCTTTAAAAAACACCTCTTTACCAAGATCCGTTAAATAAACCTCAAATGTGTTTGTATTATCTTTTATAAATCCCATTTAAAAATCAATTGTTGCTTGTATTATTAACATATCCGAATTATATTTTCTAATTAACGGTTGGCTAAATTTACCAATAGCGACTAACTCATCATTATTATCGTAAATCCCCATTTCGGTAAAACATGTTTTATCCTGATTTGGGTTAAATGTTGGGTTAGCTGAATTTATAAATTTATTTGGTAGTACATTACATGTTATCAACGATTTATATATTGTCGCTTTAACATCCGTTGTTATATTACCATAAAAGAACGTCTCGTCACCAAATGTATGTCCAGTTGGTGAATTTAATTCGGCTAATTGAATATAATCATTTAAATCATATTTCGTATCAATACTAATATCTAATAAAGATTTGTCAATGTTAACTCTTAATTTTTCGATATTAGCTGATGTAAACGTTGTGTTTATTGGATCCTGACCCAACCCACTATTATCTAAATAGAATAAAGATATCATTGAGCCATTTGAAGGAGTGAAAGTCAATTCAACACGTCTTTCAGCTGTGGTTCCAGTTGGGTAAACACCGTAATTATTTGAACTTACTAATTGACCATTATAAAATAGCCAAACAACGTCATTATTTGGTTGGTAATCCAATGTAAGTGCGATATTACCATTGACAATGTAAACACCATCAACATAGGTATTACCAGTTGGTACACCGCTTAATGGTATATCTATATTTTTTCTAATAGTTTTTGATGTACTTGTTGTACCAATTAGATAATGAAATAAAACATATTTGTTTGTTGATGAATTAATTAATCCAGCGGTAAACTCAATTATTGGTGTGTTGTTTGTTGATGATAAAACATTTAATGGATAAACATAGTAATCACCATCAATACCTAGATTAGCTAAAGATGACGCCTCAGTTAATATGCCACCGTCTAGTGACACAATAACCTCACCAATTGGTTGTTTAGTTAAACTATATCTATCAGCAACAGATATATCAAAATTAGATGGGTAAAATCCAGTTTCCGTGTATAATGTAAAATCATCACATAGACTGGTCACATTACTTAAACAGCCATTGGTGCCCATAAATCTATTGATATTTAATTTATTCCAATCGATTGGGTCTGGTAGTGTGTTAATCTGTGTTTTTTGCCACAATAAAATTATTGAGTTTGTTTTATAACCATAACCCTCAATATCCGTATAGTTTTTTAAATACCCAAATTCGCTGTATGTTGGGTCTGTGTTACTCTTTGGGAATTCAAATACAACATCTTGTGCCACACTAGTTGTGTTTGATATTGTTGTATAATCTTCACAATGAATACCAGTAATACCATCAGTATCTAAAAATAAATAAGTAACGTGTAACGCTTCGTTTGGTTGTAATGCACCTAACGTATTATTACCTGGACAGGCTCCTGGTTGAATTAACGTTAGTTTTGGTTTTGGTAATGTCCAATTTCTATTTGATTTATAAGATAAAGCTGTTAATAATTCTGGATGTTCGATTATTATAATCTTTTCATCAATCAAAACTTTACCAACAACAGTCTTATCAACCTCCTGATCAACCAAATCATAATAAAATATACTATTATTTGTACCCATCGACTTTAGTTCGGTATCACAAACAAAGGTGTACCCTATATCATCAGCCAACGCTGGGCCACCAAATTGTTTTTTATGCCACATTAAATACGGTAACTTTAATGTTAATGTGTTTCTATAAAAACCCTCAGCATAAAAATTACTAACAGAATTGTTTGTGTAATGTATAAGACCAACTTTATCTAATCTATTTGTTAAGAAATAATCATAGTTTATCGCTGTACCCCAAAAATCTCTACCGTTATTTAAGTACTTACCCTTATATAAGGTATTATCCAAACCAATGATTTCTTCTATTGTCAATATATTCATATTCCAAACAGGTACATCATCATTAGCTAGAGTACAATTTGATGTGAAATCCAATAAACCACCGTTCCAGTACGCTATTGGTGTTTCATTATCATAATAATTTTTAATTGTTTGAGGGCCTGGGTAAATATATGCTTCAACATCAGCTAAACTAAAATTAGGTAGCATCCTGTCTAATCCAAAACTAAGTGTTACACCAGTAGTATACCCAGTTAAATCAAACGCATCATAAACTGTTCCACCAGTTGTATCAATAATTTCAGTGATTTGGTACATCAAAAATGGTGTTGGGTCGATACCTATTTCACTAATAGCTGAAGCTGTGTAGTTATTTGTATAACCACTAGTATTAAATTTAACAAACAAATAATCACCAGTGTTAACAGTTGTTCTATATGCTGTATTTTTTGAGCTGACATTAGTATAAACTAAATCAAGTTGGTTTTTATTACCGCTTTGTGTTGCACCACTAATAATTGACCCGCTTAAATTACCAATTAGTGTTAAAGTATTATCAACACTTATAGTCCCACCAGTTGTGTCGTAAATAAAAAATCCACGTTCTTTGGCTGTGGTGTATACTTCATTAGGTAGTGATGTTAGTATTGATATTGGTAATTTATAATTACTACCCTCACTTGGTACGGGGTATTGTATATCGTGTTGTTTATCAACTGGTCTTAAAATATTAACTTTTGTAAAATTATCAGAGCTATAATCCATCTCACCATCACCAAGGCTGAATGATGTGAAAGTTAGACTACCAGATGATAGATTCCTCCTACCAGTGTCGGTTAATTTTAAATTAACCAATGGTTCGTTTTTCTTTATTATGTAGCTCATTTATTGTTTTATCATAAATAGATTTATTTTTATAAATTTTTGTTACTTACTTTAATTTGCTCTATATTATATTTTGCAAATGTTTCAGTGTTTTGTGAGGTTTGTTCTACAATACCAATTAAGTTTACATAAACAGTTTTATTTTCTGTAATATCTCTAATAATAAGACCCCTATTTTCAATTGTTTTTCCACTAGTATTTGTTGATTTTGTTAGTGATGTTTTTAATGTAACTGTATCACTAATTTGATCATTAACAAATATCGGGTTACCATTTATTGACGCTGAACCAAATTTTGTTTGGAATTTACCAGTTTCATACTCAACACTAATTTCAACATTGGTGTTAGGCATAACATCATATTTTTTATCGAGTAAACCTTTACTATTAACAATATTAGTATCTGTAACAATTTGTGATGTTTCAGTGCTAATATATTTAACCGTTATAGTAGCTGAAGCATTAGCGCTTTGATTAACAATAATTCTGGTTAAATATGGTAAAATATCCGCAGTTTCAGGGATAACGACTGGAGCTGAGCTTATATTTGTAGCCCTATCCAGTAATGTAACATCGGTATCAAATAAAAGACCAAAAAACGTTGTGGCCATTTGACCGCAAGGGTTTGTTAATTTTAATCTACCTATAAATTCACCTGTTAATGGGTATCCAACTTGGTCTTTTTCTGGGTAATAATCTAAAATAATGTCATTACCACTAGCTCTAAAATCAACAATACCATGTGAACCAGGTGTGATTCTGTTTTCATCTGTTATATCGTAAAATTTATCTAGCGCTGTCATTAATTTATTATTAATTGTTGAGCCACTGAAAGATCTGCTAGTGAATCCGCTTTTTAACGCTAAATTTTTATTATAGAAATACAAATTATTTTTAACATCTGTTGTTAAACTTTCAATATCAGATTCAAATACGGTAACTTTGGTTCTATCTTTATAAAAAGTGAAATTATTAACCAGACAAAAATCTCTTTCTTCCCAATTGGTCGAGTCGTTATATGGTTCAGTTGTGGTTGCTGTTAATGTTAAATTACCAGCCCCCATATACTTATAAAGTACACCTCTATTAACCGCATATTTGGCACCCAAATATAATGGGTCTGAATTTGAGCCCTGGAAAGTTGTTCCTGTGGTTCCGACAACCCAATTTGTTGGGTTGTTTTTATCGCTAACAAAACCTAATCTCTCGAATAACGGATCCGATCCAGATAAATCATTAAAAAACGGATACACGTAATATGAATTACTAGTGTTATCAATTGGATAACCAGGTTTTAAATATATGTTTGTTTTCCCAGTTCTAAGTGTTCCACTATAATCTTTATATGCATCAGTATCTGTTGTACCCAAAGCATAAACACCACTATAATTTCTTAAATCTGTGGCACCACCACTGGTATTTTTAGCCCTAAATAACCTATTAATGTTAATTGTTTCATACGTATCTAAGTGTTGGTAACTTTGTTCGATATAAACTTTATTTAAATCTAATAGTGAATTGTATTTTTTACCATACGTTATACCATGATAAGTATAACCAGTACTAGTTCCAGTTGTGATATATGGTGTACCACCACTTGTTATTGGTAACGTTTTTGGTATCCTGGCCGCAGTCGATCCGAATGCTGTATAACTATCCCAGTTAACCCAAGTTGTACCAAATGACGTAATACCCGATATTGTTATACCCGTTGGTGTTGTACCAGGTGTACCAATTAAAGATCTGTGGTCAAATAAATCACCACCAATTCTCATCCAATATGTGTTCCATGTTTTACCAACACCAGATATTGTACCACCAGTGGCATTAAATTGTGGTGTTGGTGGTGCGTGGTTTGTTGTTGTTGTTCTAGCACAATAAAATCTATTATATGTAACACCACTAACAGTTTCACTTCGTAAAATAAAATCGCCTGGATTATATGTTGTGGTTGCTGAGTACGCTAATGGTTTTTGGTAAACATATCTAAAAAATGAGTTTACATCCTCAAAACTACCAATAAAGACATCACCAAATTTATAATCTGAACTTTCTGGGTCGTATGGTTTTATATTTTTATAAATATAATCCGTTAAGTTGGCATTTTGTTTTGCACCAAAGTTAAATTCTTCATAACCCCAAGGTGTAAAATTGGCTGGGTTATATTTTTCAATTGGTACAAAGCAAGATCTAGATCCCATTGGTCGGTAGACTGGGTGAATATCACCTTGAACTACTGGGCTAGTAGAGGTTAATTGGGCTTTGTAACAATGATCTTTATGTATATCATTAACACAAACAAATAATCTATAAACCGTTTTGATTTCAACAGTTTTACCTGTTGGTGTATCAACAACGACTTTATAGTTTTCTACAGGTACTTTAACAATATCATTTAATTCGTAATTAATAATTTTTGAATTAAATAATGGCGCTTTATCCAAAACAGCTTTATATATTTCACTGTCATATATTTGATTTTCTAATTTATGATAACTAAAATTAGTCCCACTAGGTACATCTGTATAAAATCTCTTATATAATTTTAATTGTGTTACAAAATCAAAAGAATAATTTAATTTTGTATAATCCAATAAACCATCATCATATGATTTTAATATTGCGGTTGTTTGTGTTGTGCCAGTTCCAATGGAACCACCATTATAAAAACTATACGCTGGTATGTAATTTATATTTCTAGTGTAACCCAATTTTCTATTTCGTGGGTTTTTACCTATTGATATTGTGTTACTAACATTATTAAATTCAGTAACCTCAGGTGTATTACCTAAATAATAATCAAATAAAGATACGCTAAATTCGACTTTACTACTTTCAACCCCGACAGCACTATTGCTAGCTTGGTTTGAATTAACTAAGGCATCCGCTGCGATATTTTCATTTTTACCTCTTAATGTAATTGTGAAATCAATCTTATCATTACCAAGCTCTTTATCAAATTCAGTTGTATCGTAAACAATTTGACCTTGACCAAACTTTGAATAGTATTTGTAAAATAAAGTGTTAAATAAATAACTAGGATCTGAAGTGTAATTAATTTCTGGTATATTTAAATCAGTGTATTTTACAGCATCATTTTTATATTGAATTGAATTAGTACCAAAATCCGCTAGGTTATAGATTGGTTTGATTGAGAACCCTTCGGAAATGTAACCTTTACCATTAAAACCAGAATTAAATAATAATCTAAATCTTGGGTCATTCATTGGGTCAAATGTTGTTGGTTCTGTATAATCAACATTTACTTTTTCGTATCTAGTCAAAGTACAACCCAAATTTATTGGTTTAATTACAAGATAAATTTTTTCACCAGCATTAAAAAATCCAGAATACTGAAACAAATATTGTCTTAAATCACCAGAGTCGTCACCAATAAAATCAAATAATTGTGTGTCATACACATAGCCCAAATTATTAACTAATTTAATCTCAACAGTTTGCAATACATTATTTACAGACTCAAAATATAAACCGAAATTAAAATTTAAAAAACAGTTTTTAGTTATTAAATAATAACCATTTGTTGCGTTAATTAAATTTAAATCATTACCGTTGGTTTCAAAATTTTCATTTAATGATTGTATTGAAATATAATTATCAGTATCTGGTGATAATAAAATTGATTCATTTAAAGTATGTGTAAAAATATTATCATCTTTTAATATATAAAAAGGCCCTATCTTGTTTTTATCTATGTGATAAAAACCATCAAATGATACACTAATTGAATCGGAAATGAATAATTCGTTATTAACGATATTATCCGAAACTCTATATGTTGTAGCTGCCGTACTACCGCTAAAAATATGTGCTAAATTTAACGACTTAGTTAAATTAACTGAGTGTACAGTTTGATTTGGGTTTAATTTAATTTTATTTATGAATGCCGTATCAACATGCATAAACGGATCGGTTTTAGTCCTATCTTGGTATCTACCAAACATACTACCTGGTGTGTCACCAGTAATTGTTGTTGCATTAACGCTTGCTCCAGTCGTAACCGATGTTGCACTGGCTGTTGCTATTAGTTTAGTTCCAAGTGGAGCTGTTGCTGGGTAAGTACCACCAGTACCTATAATATAATTTTGGGTAGTTGTACCCGTTACTAAATATACATTACTATTATAGACTAAATTTGATTTATGTGTTGGATGAATGTTAGCTATTATTTCACCAGTATAATATACCTTATTTAATTCCCATGCAAATCTTTTTTTATAAGGAACAACCCATTGTGTATATGAACCGTGTGTTACCCCAGTTGGTTGTTCTCCCGAATAATCTCTACTATAACCATAAAACTTAGGTTGTTTAACCGATAATAAAGCACCAGTTTCATCTAAATACGTTTTATATGTTGACCCAACATATGTTGTTAAATTTATGGTTTTACCATTAAAATCATAGTAACAAACATGCGGTTTTGGTGGTGGGCAATCAAAATCAATACCGAGTTGGGCATACGCTAAAGCTCTACCAATACTATTCATATAAAACGAACGCTCCGATTGACGGATACCTAAACTTAAAGTATCACCAAATGTGATTGTTCTTGTATCAACATCCATATGAATATGATCCCATATTTTTTTAGTGATACCAGCTGTGTTTGTTACAGTTGCTCTATTGGGTGGTAATGTGTTTGATAATGCAACACCAGTACCAGCTGTGTGTATATTTGGTATAGCCCCAGTACCTTGAAATAGGTACCTAGTATTTAACCTATAAACCGAGCCATCATAAACTACAAATACCCCATATCTTTGTTCAGTTGTGGTGTAAAGTACCTTGTTAATATTACCACCAAATACGGTATCATTTCCATAATCAACACCAGACTCCCAAACATAAAATCTACCTTCAGTTGTATCACAGTATTCAAACATACCATAATGAACACCAAAATATTCATTTACTGTTGGATCGGTTCCAATGATTTTAGTTCCCTGTCTACCACTAATTTGGAATGTTGGTGAATCACCAACTATTGTTTCACGAATAATACCATTATTTTCGGTAACATTTGTCGTACCCAAATAAACTGGTTTAAGTGCCGCTTGTTGGAATTCTGAACCGTCAGTTCCTAACCAACCAACTTTTTCATTTTTACCATGTTTATAAATGAATTTATTATCTAAAAATATTGAGTTCTGCACTTTTTTACCAGCATTAACAATTGATGTCGCTGGTACGAATTGTTCAATCAATTTAACCCAAGATGTGTCAAATTTACTTAAAAAATCTAAAGCAACGGCTGATGTTATCGGTGTTGATGTTGTTTTTAAATAATCAAAATATAACTTTGTTAAAGTTGGGTATGTTTTGATTGTTTTCCTATTGGTTGGATTTATAAAGTTGTCTAAAGATTTCTTTATGAATTGATTAAATGATAACGATGAAACGTCAAATTTTAATGCTGAATTTATATTTAAATCACTATTAACTAAACCTATATTTCTATAATATTGCCTATAAACTGTCACATCAAAAACTCTATTTGATGCTAAATAAACTTCAAGCTCCTTTGAGTTAATCACAAGATCACTTGAGTCTACGGTATATTCGGTATAACCATTTAAATCGTCAGCAACATATTCTTTTGTCTTATCAGTATATACCCAAGATTTTACGTTATCAATTGTTCTATCTAACGTGAATAATTTAACTTGGTTGAATTTTTTGTACTCATTGATATATTTTTTACCGAAATCAAATAAACCAACATTGTTTTTATCCTCAAAGATATAACCACCGTTTTCTTGGTATACCACAGTTTTAGGTACCGTTGGGTTACCCTTTGAATCAAATGGTACTATATCAAATAATTTATTTGGGTTATACCTACTATCACCCTCATAGATTTTATTTAAACTATCTATTGGGTTTATTGGATTCTCAACAGTATAGACAAATTCATTTAAATCAAAAACTTCGTTAGGTAAACCAACTAATTTTAAAATAAACTCAACTGATTTTCTAGTACCCTTTGATTTGAAAAGATAAATTGCGTTTATCATTATTCTTCTCCAAATCTCAATGTCCAATTCAGCTGGTGTTATCGTTTTTAACGTATTTTTGTCATCTAATTGGAATAGCGACTCAATTAAACTATCCTCATCCTCAATTTCGTAGGATTTAAACCCAAGCATTGTGGCGAAATTCTTAATCAATAAATCTGGTATATTTTCAATTTTGTTGTAACTAACGTTACGCATAAATGTAATACCGTCAATATATTTTTTAACCTCATCAAATTGTTTACCGTACAATTGGAAAACTAGGTTAGCTTTTCTATCATCGGTGTCGAATTCTTGTAAACTATCTGTTGTTAAAAACCTAGCTATTAAATTTGTTTTAACTGAATCATAACTATCCGCTAAATCATTTAATTTGGTTGTGTAAACATCAAACGGATCAGCAAACATATCAATGTTAAATTCATCGTATTTTGGGAATGATACCGTTTCTTTTACATTAAACAACTTACCGTCATCTGATAGTTTAGGGAATAAAAATTCGCTCACATAATTACCACTTTCGTCTTTATTTAATAAAAACGCAGCCAAGTCAGATAAATTATTAAAAAATTCATCATATACAGCCTTTTTTGGTTTTAAATAAAATCCAGCGTTTAATTCACCGTTAACATTGACTAGCGCACTAAATGGGTCACCGTTAATACTTAATTTAATACCAGTTGCATCATCGTTATAATTAGTTGGTAATGTCGCACTCAATATTTCATATTCAACACCATCATAATGTAAAACATAATCCTTAAATGTTTTTGTAAAGTTTCTGTATTTTGTTATGGTCTCACTATCTTGTAATGTTGATCCAGATGTTGTGTATTCAATACCGAAAGGGTTTGTTAAACCGTATAAATTAACTTTAAATTCTGAACGTTTTTCTAATGGATAAGTGGCGTAATTTGCGATTGTTGGGTTCAATACCGAAACAGCACTTAGTTTAATGGCCGCTGGATATTGGTTGTAAATTTCTAATAAAACATTTTTTATCCTATCTTTTAATGATGAGAATAAAACGTAATTATCTAATTTTCTCTTATCAAAAAGAACTTTAGCTGTAATGTTTGAATCAACTTTTTTCTTTAACGTCTCAACATACGACTTACCCTCAAAATAGGTTAAATTTCTTTGAGCAATGCTTTCAACCGTAAAACTTTTAGTGGCATCATTTTGTACTGAAGCCGCATTTAGATTTAATTGTGTTTGTCTTATTTGGTTTTGTGAAAACGGTACACTTTTGTTTATACCGAAATTACCTAACGTAAAAAACGGATCACCAGCGATTTCATCTTTAGCGTTAGCAAATTGTAAACCAACTAATTTATCACCAAATGTATCACTACCAAACGCACCAATTTTACCTTGGACTATTTTATATCTCAATGCACTCTCATATTGCACATATGAAGAGCATGGTACATATTTAGTTTCACCATTAATTAAATATGTTCGATACCCACCATCACAACCAAGTGCTCTTGATGCCTCATAGGCCGCATCTGCGGTATCATACAAATCACGTATGATTCTATTATCTGTTGTAAAACTAATATTAGCCATTATTGTTTAACTATTCTGTTTAGGGCTTTTGTTGTGTCAATACTTGTTCTTTTCTTTCTGACCTCAAATAATTTTTTATCTACAGCGTCTCTAATCTCATATAGATCATATTGCGCATAAATGTTACCATCAAAATCGTATAATGTATATATCCCATCATCCATTGATTTTGTTTGATCAGCGAATAAACCTATGGCTAAACTTTCCAAATCATAATTTACCATTTCAACTTCTATTATCTGTGGAGAAAAGTTGGTGTTGGTTATGATGATATTTTGATCTTTTCTACCTATAAATGGAGCTGATGTTGGTTTAAAACTAGGAGCTGTGTTTGGTGTTACAGTACAGAATAGCATATTACCAACATTGTTATAAATGTATTTAATCGACTTTTGAGACGAGTTTGGTGTGTTAATTTGTACTGGTTCAGCGATAAAAGATGATGTGATAATTCTGTATAAGTTGGGTATTTTGGTGCCATCGTTATTTAGATATTCAATTCTATACCCATCTAAACCATTATTCGTAAATTTATTGATAAAGTTTGTTGGGGCTGTATCAATGTTAAAAACCAAACCTTTAACATCAGGATATGTCGCCAATTCAGCACAATCCTCAATTTTAAGTCTAATTTGGGCTGGTCTAATGTATATCGTATAGAACCCTTTTTGATTAAAAACAGTTTTTGGTAATGTCATGTTATATAAACCACCAAGTATTTCAACGTCTTTACCACCAAATTCTGGTGTTGACATAACTGGTTTAATTACTTGATTACCAAATAGTTTTGTTATTATTTGCGATTCACCCGCATTCCTAGTTTTAGTGTAAATAACCACTACTTCTATATCGTTAGGATCCACATCTGCGGGTCTTTTAACCCCATAAACACCGATAGCCATTTTTTATATATTTTTAAAATTATATCCCTTTTTATTTATTTTATAATAACCCAATCCCATTTTGTTTAATTCGTTTAAATCTGTGACATTTTTAAGTTTTTTCATCTTTTCAAATCCACTATTTAAACCTCTATCTATAAATACTTCCGAGATTATTTTTGGCTCCTCAATAAAACCATCATAAAAAATAATATTTGCTGTCTCAGCTTCTTCTATATTAGATCTCATGTACTTAAATATAGTATATCCCTCACCAAAATCAACATACTTTATAGGGTTTTGTGTATCTAAATAAAGTACATATTCTGGAGTTTTATCGTCATCTAGTAAAATCATGGCTGAAATATCCAACCCTGGTATCATAAATTTTATTTTTGTCCTAACAATATTGTTATTTTCTTGACTTCTAATAACTTCAATCTTTTTACCTGATTCATCACCAATGAACTCTTTAAATTTCACATCACTGCTGGCATTTTTTAAATTTGATATAGCGGTTTTACTAAAAAATTTAGATAATAAATCAAATTTACTGTCGGTATATCCAGTTACAAAATACTTGTCATCCGCATTTTCAAAATGAGTTATAACATCTTCGTATGTTGATATTATTTTTGTATTTGTGGTATAACCAGTGGCTGAATTTTTAACTGGATATGTGACAAATTTATCAGCTATTTTTTCAAGTTGTTGTATGCGGTAGTCCTCTGGGATATTATATTCCGCATTAACATAAGTCCCTGGTAGAATCGTATTTGATTCTAAATAAACCTTTATTTGACTTTCCGTTTCACCTAAAATTACTTGCATTCTATTTAAATATTAATCGCTGTTAAATTTATTTGTGGGATAATTGTTGTTGGGGTTATTTTTGGTTTAGAGCCAGGTTTTAGTTTAATATTAATTGGTACAAATATGTTTTTAATGTTGGATTGTTCATCTATTAGTGATATTTTTAATTTACCCATTACCGATAAACTAGTTGCCCCATACACCAACTGTTTGGTATTTTTACCAATAATAACATTTATCGTAAAGCCAATAGTTTCATTTTCACTAATAAACCTATCACTATCTTGTATGACAACAAAGTTTAATAAATAATCTCTTAAACCTGGGTTATCATCGATTTGCGACATCACATAGTCCTCACCACCATTATAAATTTTATCTAATTCATTCTTAATTGATGTGTCGACTTGGTTATTATTTGCCACGGCAATATAATCATCGACCATACCACTTAATTGAAATGAATCAAAATTATTATAAATGTAATCAACTATTGTATCAACAGTTTTGTGGTCATTAACTTTATCATAATATTCATAAACGTTTTTAAGAACATTAATAACATCTTTTCTTATTTTCGATACTTTTGAATCACCATATGCGACAAGATTTTTATATTGTGAAATGATGTCATTTTTATATGGTGATAATTGGTTATAATAAACATATTTTTGGGCATTATAATCATAATCATAACCATAAAAAGCAACACCGAATGTTTCAACATAACCCATCCCATCCAAAATAACTTGCATTAATTGAGCTAGGTAACTGAATCCAGTTTGGTAAGCGCCATTACTATTGATTGTTGATACCTCTTTATCCAATTCATCGTTAAAATAATTTATAACATATTCAATAAAATCAACAGATGTCATTAATTTATATATTAAATCATTGGCGGTGCTACTTGTGCTAATAGAATCGGTTGTACCGTTAAGCATGAGTGTCATAGCTTCAGATATCCTATCACGGTTTGGTCTCTCCCAGCTTGACTCCATCTCTAGGTAATAGGTTTTATCATATATTTTATGATCGTCAATAATAACTGATACATCTTGTAGTGATAGTTTTCTTATTTTCCAAGAATCAGTGTCAACATTACTTGCAATTAATTTTTGTACTTTATGAACAAATCCATTTATCTTAATTGGATCCCTGTAATTTGATATTGTTGGGTATACAAATTCACTTTCTGGTAAATTTGTTATTGTTTTTGATGGTATACTTTTTATATAAGATTCCATTTTATCTAAAAATCTACCAGTGTGTTTTTCACTACTTAAATAACTATACAGCGGTGTTGAGCTTTTGGTGTATACCACGCTTTTTTGTATTGATACTGAATCACCCAAGTATTTATCTGTATACAAGTTGCGAACACTAAATTTTAAAGGGCAAAATGGTCTGTCAACTGGCTTGAGTGTTAAAGCGTCAATAGGTATATCGTTGCTAACAAATACATTATTAAAATACGGGTCAAATGCTAATTCGTACAAATCAAAATTAACTCTCTCCAAATCAAAATCATTTGTCTGGGTATTGTACTCATATATTTTATATGTTTTATTAGTATAATCTAATACGTATTTTAAATAATTAAATTCCTGTTTAAACTTGTTAACATCTTGAAACCATTTTTTACTCTTTTCGTTTTCACAAGAAGGTAGTAGTGGTATTTTGTTACCATTAGCGGCATCCCAAAAAGAAAATTTAACGTAAAAATCGTTTTTAATGAAATTGTTTAAGAAGAAAAATGAGAAGCCGTCTGAACCATTTTTTAATTTAAAACAAGGTCTTTCATGCATCACACTTTTTTTACCATTATTTGTTATTTCTTTTATATTGTATCTACTGTTAACAAAAACTGGTGTTGATAATATTCTATTTTGATTAAGTGGTGATGGTGAGTCGTAAAACTCCAGCAACATGAATGAATTATTAAAATATGGTTTATTGGTATATAATAACCCATTATTAACCCAATCGTTTTTTTTATCCCAAAAAGGAATTGTATAACTATTATAAAATACAGGTGTACCACTTTTAACTGGTCTTAATAGTAAACTCTCACCAACTTTATCAAATGATACGTATGGTTTTTTTTCAAGTGATTGGGTTATCGCTTCATTTTTTTCAACTTTTAATTTTGGTTCCCTTAGATTTGTGTCGGCTTGTCTAACTTCAAATATGTTATTAAAAGACGCACCCAAATTGACCCCAGCACTATTTGTAATACCCAATTCTATTTTTGTTTTATTTACATGTGTAATAAAATTAGATTCGATATACGGTGTTATCTCGTTTATCTCATTAGTTTGCATATACCTTAAAAAGAAGATATTAAAATTTAATTCATTGGCATTTGGTTTAAATTCATAAACCTCCGAATCATTGATTGAATTAATAACGCTTAACGCCCCGAGATTTAATAACTTATTATTATAGTAATCACGATCGCTACTATAATCTTGCCCTGTTATTAAACTATTAATAATAATATCATTATCTATAACCCTACTTTTTAACATTTCTCTTCTTTATATTGATTATATGGTTTAGTATTTGGGTCTTTTTCATTTAAATTCATATCATCTAAAATATCAGATAACATACTATTTAATTCATTGCCACCATTACTATTATTAGTTATATCATTTAAATTTAATTTAAATGACTTTGTTGCTGATTTTTCTGATTTAACAAAAAAGTTGATTTGGTTAAATACATATAACGCATTATTCATAAACGGAAAATCGATTACATTCCCACCATCATCAGCAACCCCAACATCAAAAATATCACGCCAAATATATTTTTCCCTTTGTCTACTATATACCGCATGCGCTGGTATACCGCTGATATTCGCATCACCATCTTCAATATATGGTGATTTTAATTTTAAATTAATTTTATAAAATGGTTTATAATTAAATAAAACATCTCTATGTATAAATCTATGATATATTTGACCTAACTCAACTTCGGTTAATTCTTCAGTTGAATGCTCACAAACACAATAATAAAAAGTATCACCAATTTTTGGTTTTTTGTTTGTGTTTTTTATATCATTATAGCTAATAGTTTTATTTATAGTTTGTAAACCATCACCATCACTAACATGATCAATAAAATCACTAAAGTGCGCCTCAACCGTTGTATACGATTTGGAGTCTACTGATGCGTTTTTGATTATTCCGATATAGATATCAACCAATGGTTCGTTTTTATTGTTAGTTAAACCATCTAATGATAAATCTTTATTTAAGAAAAAACTTTTAACTTGCTGATTCATGAAATTTTTTGAAAATCCACAATCATCAATCTCATCTATGATATCAATAACCTCCAATACTTTAACGTAATATTCAAGAGCTTCTTTTTCTTGTATTTTTGTGATGTAAAATTCTGGTTGTGTAAATGGAGCTATCTTTGGTCTTAGTGCGCTTAAATTTTTAATCGAATCGACACTAGATGAGAAACTTAAATTACCAACCACCATCGTTGACTTTAATTCTTCGTTATTTTTTATTATTGTTGAATTTTCTGGTGGTATAACATCAGCTAAATTAATCGCCTCCAAACCTTTAGTGCTAATGCTTGTAGGTATAAGAGCACGATTCATTTCATATGGTTGGTAATTTATATAAATTCTATCTGAATCAACAATCTCAACATTATAAAAACCGTTAGGTATTTTATGTTGAGCCAGGCTATCTATTTTAATTCTATCACCAACTGAAAAGTTGTGACCAAGCGGAAAATATAAACCGTAATTATCCGTATATATATTACTTTTGTATGTTTTAGCTGGTAATCCGTTTTTTAAATCTAAATTAAAAAGTATTTTACCTTTATTGGGGTCATCACCCTCATGTTTTATTATTCTTTTAATACCTTTAGAATATGTTTGTTTCCCATCAGAATTTAATCCAGTTTCAATTCTTTTAGATTTTAAAACAACAATAGACCAGTTGTCTAAATTGAGGTCAAATAAATTATTATCAACATTTATTTTTTTATAACCAGCTGTTGTTTTTTTATGTACATCAAGTGCAATAATTGGGTTTATCTTACCGTAAATTCTAAAATTACCACAGTTTCTTTTTTCATCTATAAATTGTGTTTGTTGTGATACGGTATAAAATAAATTATTATCATATCGCATCTGATTCGTTTCCTCTAATACGATTGACGACTTAATATCCCCTGGTTTAGATCCAGAGAATTTCTTTTCACCTAATATTTCAACTATATTACTCATTTAACAAAATAATTTTTTTCAATATCATACAGTGCATTTGAATCTTTCCATAAACCAAAATAATAATACTGGCCATTATAAGCATTTGGATTAGTAGTTGTTGATATTATATTACCAGCTTGGTCTGTTGTTATATTGTTTTCTTCAACATATATATCAACGTTATTACTTTGGATAATACTTGATATTGGAGCCGATGCTGTGCTATTAGCAACTATAACATTTTGAGTATCACCTTTTTGATATGACGAATAAACAGCGTCTTTAATTAAATTAGGTAGATCATCTGTTATATCATAAATTAATATTTCCATAACTGATCTTTTGTTGCTGATTGTTGAATCGGCACAATTTATAAAAACCCCGTATGTTGAAACATCGCTAACAACTTGGTTGTATGCTTTATGTACACCAAAACCATTAGCGTTAGCGCCTTTCTTTTTTGCTAACTCAGCAGCGTATAATGATGGAGTAAAGGCCACCTGGCTATTATCACCGTAATTCCAAGTATCAATGTCCCCAAAAATATTATCACCGTTATCGTATATAAATTGATCTGCGTTAAACAGATCCGTAAATACCGAGCCAGAATTTTTACCACCAACTTTTTTTGTCCCTAAACCCAAGAACATTTCGCAATCTTGTACCCATTCGTTGTATGTATCATCTGGTGATAACCAATAAGTTGATAATATTTCATCTGGAAATGATAATTGACCAAATGGGTTTTTAACTTTAACTTGTATTCTAGGTATTAATATTGACCCAATTATTGTTGGTTCTTCAATATTAAGTGTTTCATCAACCGATATAGGAAAATTCCAGTAAGTATTAACTTTATTATTGTTTAAAACAGGGAAATATCTAACATAATCACCAGGTTTTTTTATATTTTCGTAATCATGTTTAGTGTGAATTGTTTTAACTGTATAAAATTTACGTCTTCTTTTGAAGATATCATATTCAAATAAACCATCCCAAGTGCCATCCCAACCACCAATCCAATAATCACCAGCAGAACTAGATGGGATTCTAATACCAGGTAACGGAGCTAAGTCAAAACCACCCAATGGTGATCTTCTATTTGTCCAACCATCATCTGTATCATATATCTCAAAACAGTAATACCCCTTTGTTGGTATGCCAGAATTTTTATCAGTTGTTTGAACCAGGTCACCAAATTCGTTTGTTGTGTAGTAGTCCGCATACATTGGTAAACTAATTCTAAACACACCACTATAATAAACACCAGCAAAAATACCTAATCTTTTTCTACTACCAGGGTTTAGGTTATCATCTAATCGATATACAACCACTTCCATTTTTTGGTATGGGTATATATCACCAGTATAATAATTAAGTGAGGTATCTAATCCGTGTATTTCTGGATTTCTATCATTATAGGCGCCAGTATAGTTATAATCACCATCAATGGCAAAACCAGCCGATGGGGCGTGTATGTAACCAAAGAATATTGCTGTCGGTGTGTATTTGAAATCAATTTTAAAATCACATCTTGTTATACCAACATCACAAAAATCATCATCACCCCAAAATGGTGAAACCATAACTTGTTTGGTTTCATGGAAAATATTAACCATGTCATCCAAGTTTGTTTTAACCTCAACTTCATAATTATTATTACCTTTGTAAATAAAATTAGGTACTTTAGTTTGATTCTCGGTGGCGCCTGTTATTGCGCTTAACGCTGGATCGGCTGATGATGCTAATAAAGATTCTAGCGCTTTTATACTACCATTTAATGAGACTTGCTCAACTAAATCATTAGCTGTTAAATCAAATGATTTTGTATCAAAAATATCAAAATCCATGACAATATCTTTTTGTCCTAATGGTACACCAAAAATCATATAGTCACCAGATTCGTTTGTTGTGGTTGTATACTTGTAATATTTATCAGTTATTTCTAATAACTGAGGGTAGTGTGAAAAATCACTTTCATGTGGAAAATTACCAACAGCTCTATGGCTTGGGTTTCTTTGGTTTCTAATCCTTGGTAATAAATTATATCTAACTCCATTTGGGTATGTATCATTTACCGTTTCAAATGGATATAACTCATATATTTCAGGTCTATTTTTATCTTCTTCTGTTATGGGTATAAAAATATTAACTTTGGCGTTTTCAACACCAAACCCGTTATTTAACATGACTCTTCCAACGATAACACCAAAATCTGAACACATCCTAGAATAGGCGTCTGCGTTTGAGATTTTTAAACTTAGAACCTCAAGATTATCAAATTCTTGTTCTATTTTTACCGTTAAGTTTTTATCGCCACTTTTTAAATCAACTGGAATTCTAATATTTCTTTCTTCCATATTATATTATTGAGGTGTTTTGTGTTACTGGGATAACAACAATATCTTTTTCTGGTGATTTTAATTGTAATATTTGATCACCTGAAACTTTTATTGCCCCAGATGTTATATCAATTTCATTTGTGTTTATGTCTAATATCATAGTACTATCTAACGCACTGGTTGAATAACCACCACCAACTTTATTAAATGCCTTAATATAGTTGATATTTAAAACACCATCAATTTGCGATATTTTTTTAATTAGCGTACCGACTAAATAACTTTGACCTAATTGCATTTTATTTTGATCGAATTCATCCTTTAATAACTGAGCAATTGATGCTATGGCATTTACTTGGTTACCAGATTCAGTTAGTATTGATATCTCAAATCCAACATTTATAACTGATGCTGGTTTAACAACCACATAATCATTTATCATTCTATATCTGGATAAATAATTTGCAACATTCTGTAGTACAACAGTTGATACCAAATCACTTAAATTACCATCACTGTCTGTTGAAAGAATACCAACATTAATTTTATTTTGGACTTGAGTAACTGACGCCTTTGCTGGCGTTCCAAATTTTGGTGGCATACCCAATAAAACCGCTTTGTAATCCTGTAAGGTCACAGCTCTATTTTGTGCCGCAAAATTGTATGAGATATAATTTCTTAATGCTTCAATTGATGGGGCATCACCACCACCAATAGCTGGTGTAATATTTTTAACTGTTAATGATCCTTGAACAATAGCGTTAGTTTGTGCGTCAGGGCCGTTAAGATTCATACCAACTTGACCAACTGTTGTAATTGTATTAACACCGACATTGGTGTCCGCACCACCACCAACTCTATATTTAACATACAGTGTTGTGTTATTTAATGGTGCCCAACCTAAACTATCATTATTTAAGAAACTTTTAAGGTCAAAACCACCACCATCTACAAAATCATCTAAAATATCTAACCCTTGGTTTGTTTGTGAACCAAATGTTAAAATACAAAATCCGTTTGGTGTGAACTCTTTTATGAATTTTCTATCAACATTCATATAACTACCACTATAAACACCATTAACTGGTGCAACTGTTTTATCATCAACAAAAATTGAATTTTCCGCTAAAGATGGCATCTCATACCATTTATTAATATCAGACGAAAACTCGCTTTGGGTTGGTAATGTTTGGTAGTTCGTACCGTTTTTATGTATTACCGATTCAATCGATAAAACATTATTTTCTGGTAGTGTTATTTGATAAAATGGTCTTGTGTTGTTTATAACTTGGGTATAAATTCTAGTTGTACCAGCCACAACAATACCAGTTTTTGTGATCTTATATGCGCTTAAAACCCCATTTGTGTAAATTGGGGTCTTACTTCTGTCCATTTTATTGGAAATATTAAAATTAGAAGCAAAATCTACGTCATATAATAACTCAAAACTTGTACCGTCAGATAAGAACTGAGA
>Ga0222712_10002041_pt1 | contig 23809 bp, 33 predicted proteins | sample C33_657DmetaG_FD_165043 | JGI IMG/M metagenome (GOLD analysis project Ga0222712, IMG submission 165043) | Estuarine water microbial communities from San Francisco Bay, California, United States - C33_657D | ecosystem: Environmental > Aquatic > Marine > Unclassified | place: USA: California... | reverse complement strand
CGCCGAAAAAGACGAGGCCACGATCGAGACGGTCTTTGAAGTCGGCGACCTGATTGAGCAGAACAAAAAGCAATACGCGGACACGGACGAGCGTGCCCGGTACGGCGAGTGGAGCAAGGTCGCGTCGATACCGATGGCTTTGTTCTACAGGCTAAAGGCAAAGGGGATCATTGACGATCCGGCGGCGATGAAGCGCTGGCTTAACGACCCCGATAACAGATTTTTTCGCACGCGTCCGGGGCGTGTATGAGCAGGTCCATAGCGATATTGGTCCCTGCTCGGGATACGGTGATGACCTCGTTTGCGTACGACATGGCGCGGGCGATGAGTTACCACACAGCGACGACAGACGACCGTGTTCTGCTCTTCACGAGCCACGGGACTCTAATCGCCTCTCAGCGGATGGAGCTTGCGCGTCAAGCACTCGAGGAGAAGGCGGACTATCTCCTCTGGCTTGACTCAGACATGCGGTTCCCGAAGGAAACGATCGGGCACCTCATCCTGCGCGATAAGCCCATCGTGGCCGCGAATTATTCCACGCGCCGGATGCCGGTGAAGCCGGTGGCGATGATGGACGGCGGCGGGAAGATTGACCGGGTATATACCGGCCCAGAGTCCGAGGGCCTGCAAAGTGTCGACTATGTCGGCATGGGCGTGATGATGACGAAGCGCGAGGTGTTTGAAAAACTCGACGCGCCGTGGTTTGCGATCCCCTACTCAACGGTCGGGAATCACTACATCGGCGAGGATGTCTTCTTTTGCCGCAAGGCGAGAGAGGCAGGGTACGAGATAACGCTGGACCATGACCTCTCGCAGCACGTAAAACATATCGGCACCTTTGAGTATTCTCACGAGGGTGCCTGGGCGGTGAAGGAACAGGTGGACGGTGGCTCTAACATCATACACAGCGCTCAAGTCTAGCGTCGCCGACTGGCTTAACCGCGACGACCTCACGTCGGTGATCCCCGACTTCATCTCGCTCGCAGAGGCGCAGATGGAGCGGAGGCTACCGACGCAAAAGATGGTCAAGCGCTCCACGGCGACGATCGACACGCCGTTCTCTGCGCTGCCGTCTGACTTTCTTTCGTGTAAGGCCCTGATCCTGACCAGCACGTCTCCGGTGCAGCAGCTCGTGTTCTTGTCGGAGGACGAGGTAGACGCAAAAAAATACGTCTACAACGCCACCGGCAAGCCGAAGTATTTTTCGCTGATCGGGAACCAGATAGAGGTCATGCCAGCGCCTGACACCAGCTACACGGCCGAGCTCACCTACGTGGCGACGCTCGCGAAGCTCTCGGACAGTAACGCATCTAACTGGGTCCTCGAGCGCCACCCCGACGTGTATCTCTACGGGTCGCTCCTACAGGCGGCGCCGTACCTGCGCGACGATGAGCGCATAGGGGTCTGGTCTGGTTTGTACCAGTCCGCGATGGAAGAGATGATGCTGCAAAACGAACGCGCCGCCTTTAGCCAAGGCCGCACCGCAATGACCGTCAAACCGACGAGGGTGATCCCGTGAGTGCATTTTCTAATTACCTTGAGACCAAGATCCTCCAGCACGTGTTGACAAATACGTCTTACACGTCGCCGACGACGGTGTACCTGGGCCTGCACACCGCAGACCCGACCGACGCCGGGACGGGCACGGAGGTGAGCGGCGGATCTTATGCGCGCCAGTCGTGCGCCTTTACGGTGACGGGAGACACGGGCAGCAACACGAGCGCCGTAGAGTTCCCGACCGCGACGGCGTCGTGGGGCACCGTCGGCTGGATCGCCGTCTGGGACAACGTCACGGGCGGGAATCTGTTATTTCACGGCGCGCTGACCTCGAGCAAGACGATCGCCTCGGGCGACGTGTTTCGGGTCCCGGCGGGCGACCTTGATATTACGTTGAACTAATCAATGGCAGGCTACGGCTCTGGTTTATATGGCCGTGGCAGGTATGGCATCGACCCTAAAGAGGGCGCTGCCACACTAAACGCGACCGCGGCCCTGTCCTGCATCGGCAGGCGGGTCCAGTTTGGGGCGGCGGCCCTAAACGGCGCCGCGACGGTGACGGCGGTCGGGGTAAGGGTAAGGCTCGCGGCGTCGGCGTTATCGGCGTCCGCGAGCCAGTCGGCGTCGGCGCTGATCGTCAAGGACGGCGCCGCGGCACTGAACGGCGCGGCGTCGGTGACGTGCGCCGCAAAGATCGTCAAAGACGGCGCCGCTGCGCTGTCTGGGGCGGCCACTCTGGCCTCGGCGGCGACCAGAGTACGGCTCGGGGACGCCGCGCTGAGTGCCAGCGCGTCGCTCTCCGCGGATTATCGCCGCGTCAGGCTCGCGAGCGCCGCGGTCTCTGCCGCCGCGAGCGTATCCGCCTCGGGGGTGCGCGTCGCAGACGGCGCGGCGGCCCTGTCTGGGTCGGCCACGCAGACAGCGACCGCGAAGGTCATCTACCTAGACAGCGCCGCCTTAGTCGGCGCGGCGACGGTGGGGGCCTCTGGGGTCCTGGTACAGAGCGCCGCCTGTGCGGCCTCTGCGGCGGCGACGATGGTGGCCTCCGGGCGCCTCAAGTGGCAGACAGAGCCCGACACGCCAGAGACGTGGACGGCGCAGGGGGACACGGCAGAGAGCTGGAGCGCCGCGAGCGACACGGTCGTCGCGTGGACCCCGGCGAGTGACACGGCAGAGACATGGGCGCCGGCGAGTGATACGGCGAAGACTTGGACGCAGAAGACACACCCGGCCTATTTACAGGCCGCTTGAGGTAACTAGACATGGCTGATACGACAACCACCAACCTGGGCCTGACGAAGCCGGAGGTCGGCGCGTCTGCCGATACCTGGGGCGGGAAGCTCAACACCAACCTCGACACCATCGACGGGATCTTTGCGGGCGCCGGTAGCGGCACCTCGGTGGGCCTAAACGTCGGCACCGGAAAGACCCTCACCGTGGGCGGCACGCAGAACATGTCTGCGCTGACGGCCTCGACCGCGTTGGCGCTCGACGCCAGCAAAAATGTCGTGAGCGTCACGAACACCGGCACCGGAAACAACGTGCTATCTGCCTCCCCGACGTTTACCGGGACGATCAGCGGAGCCGCCGCGAGCCTCTCCGGCAACCTCACCTTCTCGTCCACCGCCCAGCGCATCACGGGCGACTTTAGCAACGCGACGTTAAGCAATCGGCTGGCGTTTCAGACCAGCACGACGAATGGCAATACTACAGTTAGCGCAATTCCTAATGGAACCGCAACAGTTAGCGGATTTCGCGCTTTTGGTGGATCAGATGTTGCAAATACATCGTTTCTTACGTTACTTCAAGTAGGTTCATCGGATAGCAGAATTCTTTCCGAATTATCGGGAACTGGTTCTTATACGCCGATGACCTTCTATACCAGCGGCGCCGAGCGTATGCGGCTGGACACGTCGGGGAATCTGCTTCTTGGCACGGCGACCGGGCTTGCTGGAAGCCGACTCACAGTTGTGGGTGGCGGCACACAGTTAAGCGGCGGCACTACCGCGCAAGAAGGCGTGCGTATTCAGCGTGCGACTGGGTACGCGACCTTTACCGGCATTAACAACGACAACAACGCCTACAACGGTTTGCAGTTTTTTACGAGCGCAAGCGCGGCGGTTACGATTGACACCTCCAACAACGTCGGGATTGGTACTACGTCGCCTGCAAGCAAATTTAATGTTGGTGGTGGGCGCTCTAATTTTGGCGCGAATAGCGAAGTTTACTCTATTGCCGTTGGATATACCCAAGCCAGATGCAATGCAGGTCAAACGTATTACATTGGCGCAACTGACAGCGCAACGCCGGATTTAGTGTTCAGCAATGCTGCCGGTACAGAGCGTATGCGGCTGGATACGTCGGGGAATCTGGGAATTGGTACTGGGTCGCCTGCGGGAAAGTTAGATGTTTCGTCATCTAGCAATAACATTGTTATATCCAGATCAACTGGAGGTTACGCCGCATTTCAACGTGTTGCTCCAACAGGGCAACAGGTATACGACTTTTATACGGTTAACAACGTAGAAGTCGCTCGTATTACGGCTGACGGTAGTAACATTCTTACGTTCTCTACTGGGTCAAGCGCCGCCGAACGCATGCGCATTGACTCCAGCGGCAACGTCGGGATTGGCGGGACGGCACAGGCGTATTCTCGTCTTAATTTACTTGGAACATATCCAACATCCAGCAACGCGACTCAAGTTGTACGTTTAGACGGCACAATTCCAAGCGGCACAACGGCTAGTTATCGTAGTTTTTTGTCTCGCCCAGTAACGCAAGCAACAGCGTTTACTTTAACCAATCTTATCCATTTTGAAGCAGACCCTCAAACTTTGGGTGCAGGGTCAGTCGTAACCAATCAATATGGATTTTCTGTTGCAGATAGCCTCACCGGAGCCACCAACAACTACGGCTTCTACAGCAACATCGCCTCTGGCTCAAACCGCTGGAACTTCTATGCAGCGGGGACGGCGCGGAACTACTTTGCTGGTAGCGTTTCTGTTGGAACAACGACTGATCCGGGCGAAGGAAGCATTATTGTTCCGCTTGCAAAAGCGTTTTACACATATACAACAAACTACGGAATCGGAACGCCAAACAGTAGCGGCTTGCAGATATTTACCGCAGACAGCGATTTTATAGCATTTCAGCACAAAAACGGCGTAACGGTTACCGAGAGAATGCGGGTCAGCGCTACCGGTGAAGTGTTGGTCGGCGGAAACACCGACAACGGCGCATACAATCTTCAATGCAACGGCACAGGCGTATGGGGTGCGGGTGCTTACGTCAACGGCTCTGACGCACGGCTGAAGGACAACATCCAATCGCTTGATTCGGGTCTTGATGTCGTCAAGGCTATGCGTCCGGTGACGTTCCAATACAAGCCGGATTACAGTAAGGATCAAAGCGTACAGCCCGGTTTCATCGCGCAGGAATTGCAGACTGCGATGGCGGGCAAGGCGTACCTTGAGGGCGTGGTGCAGGAAGGGCCGAACCACCTTAACGTGGCGTATCAAAGCATCATCCCGATTCTGGTCAAGGCGATCCAAGAGTTGGAAGCCAAAGTTGCGTCATTGGAAGGAAAATAATGGACATCACACTCAAACTCACCGTCGATGAAATTAATGCCGTGCTTCAGACCCTCGGGCAACTCCCGACAAGCAGCGGCGCGTGGCCCTTGGTCGTTAAGATCAAAGAGCAATCCGAATCACAGTTGAAGGAGCAGAGCAATGGCTAACTGGAAAATTGAGAGCATGGTCGTGAAGCCGGTAGACGGCTCGCACACGGACGTTGTGGTGACGGCGGCATGGCGCTGCACGGCGGTAGATGGCGACCACTCTGCCAGCAACTACGGCAGCATGGGCTTCGCCTCACCAAGCGGCGACTTCATCGCGTATCCCGATCTCACCGAAGCGGATGTCCTCGGCTGGGTCTGGGCAAACGGCGTGGACAAGGATGAGGTTGAGGCGAACGTGGCGCGGGAACTGGATATGCAGGTCAACCCGCCGACGGTGGCAAAAGACCTGCCCTGGTAGAGGCAAATGGATATTCAGGTCCTTTTCAATATCGTGGTCGGCCTCGCCGGCGTCTTCGGCGGGTGGATTCTTAACAACATCTCCCGCTCCATCGAGAAGCTGGACGAGGACGTCAGGAACATGCCCCTGACCTACGTGACCCAGAATCACTACCAGCGCGATATTGACGAGATCAAGTCCATGCTGCGGCTCATCTTTGACCGTCTTGAGAACAAGGCCGACAAATAATGCTGCTACCGATCAACATCCAGCCCGGCGTCTATCGCAACGGCACCGACTACCAGAGCAAGGGCCGCTGGCGCGACGCCAGCCTCGTGCGCTGGTACGAGGCCACCATGCGCCCCGTGGGCGGGTGGCGCAAGCGCTCGAGCAGCCAGATGACCGGCCTCTGCCGTGGCCTCATCGCGTGGCGCACCAACGCCAACGTACGCTGGATCGGGCTCGGGACGCACAGCAAGCTCTACGCGATGAGCGAGTCGGGGACCCTGACCGACATCACCCCGACCTCTGGCTTCACGCCGGGGCAGGCGGACGCGACCCTCAACCTTGGCTACGGCGGCGGCGCGTATGGTTACTTTGCCTACGGCACCCCGCGGCCAGACACCGGGACCGCGACCCCGGCGACGACCTGGAGCATGGACAACTGGGGCGAATATCTCCTCGCCTGCTCTAACGCCGACGGCAAGATCCTGGAATGGCAACTCAACACCGGCGTGAAGGCCGCGGCGCTCACTAACGCCCCGACCAGCAACAAGGCCGTCCTCGTGACGGCGGAGCGGTTTGTGTTCGCGCTCGGCGCCGGCGGCAACGCCCGCAAGGTGCAGTGGAGCGACCAAGAAGACAACACCATGTGGACCCCCGCCGTGACCAACCAGGCGGGAGACATCGAGCTCGAGACGGTCGGGTCGATCGTCGCCGGCAAGCGCCTCCGCGGCGTGAACCTGATCTTCACCGACGTGGACGTACACACGGCTCAATACCAGGGGCCACCGTACGTGTATGGCTTTGAGCGGATCGCGACCGGCTGCGGCTTGATGAGCGCGCAGGCCGTGGCGGCGGTGGAGTCGGTCGCGTACTGGTGGGGCCCGGCGGGCTTCTTCATGTACGACGGCTTCGTGCGCCCCCTCAAGTGCGAGGTCCTAGACTACGTGGTCGGCAACCTCTCGCAGCAGCAGCGATCCAAGGTCTACGCGGTCGCGAATAATCAATTTGGCGAGGTCTGGTGGTTCTACCCGAGCGCCGCCAACACCGAGAACGACTCTTACGTGGTCTATAACTACCGCGAGAACCACTGGACCATCGGGTCTCTGGCGCGCACGGCGGGCACCGACCGCGGCGTCTTCACGTACCCGATCATGGTCTCGGCAGACGGCTACGTCTACGAGCACGAGGTCGGCGTGGCCTACGACGGCGCGACGCCCTACGCGCAGACCGGGCCGATTGAGTTTGGCAACGGCGACAAGATCATGGTCGCGCGGCAACTGATCGCCGACGAGAAGACCCAAGGGTCGGTGGGGGTACAGTTCAAGACGCGCTTCACGCCCCTCGGGAGCGAGGTCGTCAAGACCTACACGATCGACAGCCCCTACACGCCGGTGCGCTTCTCTGGGCGCCAGATCGAGATGAAGATCACGGGCGATACCCTGACCGACTGGCGCGTCGGGACGATGCGGCTGGATGCGGTCGCGGGCGGCGAGCGATGAGCGACGTTGAGGGCATAGAATACGTCGCACCCTTCCGCGAGCTCATAGAGCGTGCGCTGGCGGAAGGGTACGGGCAACTGAACTATGACGACATCGTCCAGGGGATCAACCGCGGCGAGTACCAGTTTTGGACCGCCAGCAACTCCTGCGTCATCACGACGATAGACATTTTCCCGCGCCTGAAGCAGCTCACGATCATCATCGGCGCCGGGGACTTGGAAGAGATCGACGCGGTCATCAGGCCGGTGATCGAGACCTGGGCCAAGTCCATCGGCTGCGAGGCGCTGATTATCTTTGGCCGCCCCGGATGGCAGAGGGCGCTTGAGGGCTACAAACGCACCGCGGTGGTGCTGGAAAAAAGACTATGAGTAACCTGTTTAAGTCCAAGAAGACCGAGACCCAGAAGACGGAGATAGACCCGGCGGTCTATCAAAACGTCCTCGCAAACATTGAGTTGGCAAACCAGCTGGCCTCGGTGCCGTTTACGCCCTACCAGGGGCTCCTCACGGCGCCCTTCACGCAGGACTATATGCGTGGCGAGGCGATGACGCGCGCCATCGCCGGCGAGGGCGGCTTCGTCCCAGAGCTGGAGCTGGCCTCGCGGCAGGTGCAGCGTGACCTTGGGTTCCAGCCAGAGCGCGTCTTTGCGCCGGGGACGCGGCAGCGGTTTCGCGCGCCGACGGCGCAGGCCGCCACCGTGACGCCGGGGACCGCGGTCGACACGGTGAGCGCGGGCCAGGTCGCGACGCAGTTCGCGCCGGGCGTGACCACGGCGGGCCGCGTCGCGACGCAGTTCGCGGCCCCGGCGGTTGGCGCGGGCCAGGTCGGTACGCGCTTCGCGGCGCGTGACGTAGGCGCACCAGGCGCCGCCCCAATGGCGCAGGGCGCCTCTGTCTTGGGCGAGGACCTCGCTCGCTACCAGAGCCCGTACCAGCAGGCCGTGATCGAGGCGGGGCTCTCTGACATCTCCCGCGCCGAGGAGCAGGCCCGCGCCGGTCGCGCCGCCCGCGCCACGCAGGCGCGTGCCTTTGGTGGCTCGCGTGCCGCGATCGAGGAGGGGATCGCCGCGGGAGAGGCGGCGCGTGAGCGCAACCGCTTCGTGGCCGAGCAGCGCGCGCGTGGCTTCCAAGAGGCCGCGGCGATGCGCGAGGCGGACGTGGGGCGCCAGCAGCAGGCGGCGCTCGCAAACCAGCAGGCGGCTCAAAACGTGATGCAGCTCGCGCAGGCGGGCCAGATCAGCAACCAAGAGCGCGACATCCGGCTCCAGCAGCTCGGGCTCACGGCGGAGCAGGCGAATGTGGAGGCGCAGATGCGCGCCGCGCTCGCGAATCAGGCCGCCCAGCAGCAGGCGCAGCAGCTCGGCCTCACCGCCGAGCAGTTTAATGTAGAGCAACAGGCGCGAGTCGCGCTCGCTAACCAACAGGCCCAGCAAGAGGCCGCGCGGCTGGGCCTCACGGCAGAGCAGGCGAACCAGCAGGCGATGCTCGAGGCCGCTCGCTTGAACCAAGCGGCGCGTCTCCAGGGCCAGCAGATGACGCAGGGCCAGCAGCAGTTCAACGCGCAGCAGCTCCAACAGATCGCGCTCGCCAACCAGCAGGCGCGGCAGCGTGCGCAAGAGATGGGCATGACCGCCGAGCAGTTCAACGCGGAGCAGGCCATGCGCGCGGCGCTCGCCAACCAAGGCGCGGGCCAGCAGGCGGCGCAGTTCCGGCTTGGCGCGGCGACGCAACTCGGCGACTTTGGTCGTCAGGCGCTCCAGAACCGCTACGGCGCCGCGGCGGCGATGACGGGCCTCGGAACGGCGCAGCAGAACTTGATGCAGCAGTACCTTGACCGACAGTACCAGGAGTTCGCACGCCAGCAGAACTATCCGCTCCAGCAGCTCGCGATCCGGCAGGGCGCGATCGCGGCGAGCCCGTATAACGTGACCCAGACCGGGACCGTGACGAGCCGCCCGAGCTACTGGCAGATGGCGGGACAGATCGGGAGCACGATCGCCGGGTTCTCCGACGAGACCATGAAAAAGAACGTCTCCAAGATCAAGAACCCGCTCGACAAGGTGAACCGGCTGAAGGGGATCGAATTTGAGTGGGAAGACGAATACAAGGGAGACGTGGAAGAGAACGGCCAGGAGCCAGAGGGCAAGAGCATGAGCGTCTCCGCGCAGGACGTGGAGAGCGAGATGCCCGAGGCCGTGGAATACGCCGACAACGGCAAGATGATGGTCGACTTCCCGAAGGTGGTCGGGCTCTTGACGGAGGCCGTCAAAGAACTCGACGCCAAGGTAGAAGGCAAGAAGCGCAGGGGTAAGAAATAATGCAAGTCTCAACCGGGCAAGCAATCTTCAGCGGCGAGACAAACCCGCTGCTGCGCGCGATGGGCAAAAAAAAGAAGGGCGGCATCATGGACATCCTCGGGCAACTCTCTGGGGCAGGCGCGACAGAGGACGAAGAAGATCTCTCCTCATTTCTCGGAAAGGCCGCCCAGGGTAAGGGCGGCGCGCCGGTTTATGACCCGAACAAATATTACGGTGGCCTATACAGCATGTACGGCGGTCGCAAGGTACGCGGCGGCCTCTTGGGAGAGTGACAATGGCACTGCTTGATACACTGAGAAAAATTCCACAGCGCATCGGGAAAAACCTTGAGCGCAACATTGGTGGATTATTGGGCGAGAACATTGAGGGTCTCTCCGAAGAAGAGCGTCGCGCCATCCGCAGGCAGGCGGCGACCGCAATCTTTGACGCGATGGCGCAGGGCACGACTCCAACCGCAAACCTTGAGCGCGTGGCCGCGATGGCCGGCGCTAGGCTTGAGGCCCAGAGGGGGCGCGAGCGCCAAGCCGCCGCAGAGGCCGCGCTGCCGGGTATCGTCGGCCGCGTCTATGGCGGGCGATCGCTTGGACAGATTGAGACCGCGCCAGGCCTTGACCCGGCGTCTCGCCTCACCGCGAGTTACCGCAGAGACCCCGCAGAGGCGATGGCGATGCTCTCTGGCACCCGCGCTGGCCTAGACGTTGGCCAGATCTCTCCGGCGCTCGCGACCGCGGCACAGGAGGGCATGAAGCCCGAAGAGTACGTCTATCAAAACGTGCCCGGCGTCGGGCTCGTGGCGGTAAACCGTCGCAACCCAGAGGATCGCAAAGTGATCCAGCGCGAGGTGCGGCAACCAAAAGAGGCAGCGCAGCCGACGCTGCGGCAGGTGCGTCTACCGAACGGGATGGTCCAGGATATGTGGATCTCGCCGGGACAGTCGACCGGGACTGCGGTCGGCGCGCCCTACACCCCGAAGGGAGAGGGCGGCACGGGCGAGACCCTCAACGCCCGCCAGCAGTCCGGCGTGAACATGACCAGAGACGCTGCCTACACCTACGCGTCGAACCTCACCGGCGTGAGCGTCGAGAAGCTCAAGACGATGACGCCGGTGGAGATTGAGCAACTGATCAGCACCCGCGGCGGTCGCGTGTTGCAGGGCGGAACCGCGAGGATGATTAGCAACCTCCCGATCGTTGGAGACCTCGGTAAGTCAATCGTTGAGTCTTCCAACGCCGACCTCATCGGTCCGTCGACCACGGGCGGTGCCGGTATCGCGATGGTACAGAACCCGACCGGGCCGATCACCGGCACCGACGTGGAGGTCGGCGTGCGGCAGTTCCCGAACCCGATGCTGCCGGCTCCGGTACAGGGACAGATGATTCGATCCATCCTTGAGCAAGCCGGGCCCGTCGAAGAGTACGACGCAAACGGAAACCCAGTCGGGCGCAAGCGCTCCGGCGCAACCGGGAACTGGTGAGGTATAAGACATGGCGATAAAGGTAGCGATGCCGGACGGCACGACCGCGGTATTCCCTGAAGGGACCAAACCGGAAGTTATTGAACGCGTGCGGCGGCAAAAGATGTCACGCGCCACGCGTCAACCGCAAGAATCGGAGCCCCCTGGGATGCTCCAGACCGCGATCCGCGGCTTTGGCCAGGGCTTCACGTACGGCGGAGCCGACGAGGCCATCGCGGCGATTGAGTCTGGCGCGGGGGTCATGCCCTACGGCCAGAGCATGCAGCAGCAGGCCGCGGAGCGCGAGGCGATGCGGCGCGCCAACCCGTTCACCTATGCAGCCTCGGAGTTTGCCGGCGCGCTGGCGTCTCCTAACCCGTTTGGCAAGCTGGCCTCGGTCACGGGGACGGGCGGGCGCCTCTTGACGCAGGCCGGCATCGGCGGCACGACGGGCGCCATCCAGGGCGCGCTCGAGGCGCAGCCAGATAGTCGGCTCTCTGGCGCGGTCAGCGGCGGAGCCGCCGGCGCGGTCACTGGACCAGCCTTTGGCGCGGCGATGGACTTTGCGCGTGGCGCGCGTGCCGTCATGGGGCGCGCGTTTAGGCCAGACGAGCCGCGCGTCGCGTCCCAGGAAGTCCTCGGCGCGCTACGAGAGGCCGGACTGACGACGGACCAGCTGCGGCAGCAGATCCTCTCGGGGAGGCCCGGCGAGATCAACCCCCTCGGGATGATGATGGGCCAGCCTGGGCAGATGGCCGCGGAACGCGCCGCGCTCGGTGGCGGGCAGGCGGCAGACATAACGCGCGCGGTGTCGGAGGATGTCCTCGGCGGGTCTGGCGCCCGCGTGATGCAGGTCGTCAACGAGATGACCGGCGGGAACCGTCAGTTCACGCAGGACATCCTTAAAAAGTTTAAGGACATGCGCAACGCGAACGCCACCAAGTTATACGGCGACGCCCGCGCGGTCGGGATCGTGCAAGACGACGAGATCGTCAGCACGATCGTCGGCGACCCGCTGCTGCGCGCGCTCTACAAAAAGGCGCAGGTCAACGCGCAGCGTCAAGAAAAAATAAAGCTCCCGGATCTTGTCGATAAAAACGGGGACCTGATCCAGAACGCCTACCCGTCCGTGGCCGCGCTTGATTACCTCATGCGCGCGGTGGGCGCAAAGAGAGACCAGGCGTTTCGAGCCGGCGACGTGAACGCCTCCGGGATCAAGGCGCTATTCGACCAGCTTGATACACGCGTCAAGGCGCTGGTGCCAGAGTACGGCGCGGCGCGCGCTCGATTCTTTGAGGACTCTGAGCTGATACGGCTCTCTGAGCTTGGCCAAAAGTTCAGCGCGATGTCGGAGTCTGATCGCAAGGTCGCGCTCCGTGCACTGAGCCCAGAGCAGCAGTCTGTGGTGCGCGACACCGCACGAGACGCCTTTTACAACAACCTCGCCCGCATGGACGACGCCGGAATGGCGCGCGCACTTGTCTCGAGCAAACAGAACAGGGACTTCCTTGATTTCATTGCAGAGACGCCGGAGCAGGCCGCGCAGGCCGCGCTTCGGATCAAGCAAGAGCGGCGCCTCCAGGAGTTTGCCCGCAAGATCAACCCGAACATCGGGTCGGACACGGCGCGCAGGATGGCGGCAGGCGGCGCAGGCGTCGACCAACTGGCGCGTACCGAGCAGGTCGCGCAGTTTGCTATGGGCAACAGCGCGTCGCGTTTTATGACGCTCTTAAACATTGCGGGCGGCCGTCTCCGTGGACTGACGCCCGCGGTGCGTGAAGACATGGCCCGTATGCTGACCCAGATGGACCCACAGCAACAGATGGCCGTGCTAGACAGGCTTGATATTGAAGACCAAAAATTGATGCGAGACGCGGCAACCCGCGTGGCAAAAAAGGTCGGCTCTGTGCAGTTTGGTGGGCGGCTCCCTGGGCTGTTGTCCACTCAAGAAGAGAAGTAACTCATGGACCTCTTCGAGATCTTTACCCGCGCGTGGCCGATGGTCTTGGCGTTTATTACGCTGATCATCGTGTTGTCAAAACTTGACCTGCGGGTGGCGGTGCTTGAAGAGAAGGTCAAGACGCTGTTCGACTTAATCAACAAGGGAAAGTGACATGCTCGACACACTCCTCGGCGGCGTATTTGGTGGACTCCTGCGTCTAGCGCCAGAGGCGCTCAAGTTCTTCGACAGCAAGAACGAGCGCAAGCACGAGCTCGCGATGCTCGAGGCGGAGATGAAGTTCGCCCAGGTGAAGGGCGAGATCGCGATGAAGCAGACCGAGGCCCAGATGACGATGGCCGAGGTGGCGGCGATCGGCGAGGCGTTCAAAGAACAGGCCGATACGGCGAAGTCCGCCGGGTGGTTTGTGGCGGCGCTCTCTGCGCTGGTGCGCCCCGTGACGACGTATCTCTTTGTCGTGGCCTACGCGCTCGTGAAGATCGCGGCGTTTCAGATCGCGCTCGCGCAGGGCGGCGACTGGAAGTCTGTTTTGATGTCGCTCTGGTCGGCCGACGACATGGCGGTCCTTAACATGGTGCTCTCGTTCTGGTTTGTGGGTCGCGTCTATGAACGCACCAAGGCTTGACGAGGCGATCGAGGCCGCGGCGACACTTTGCAGGCACTTTGAGGGCTTCAGGAGCAAAGTTTACATCTGCCCGGCTGGATACCCTACACAGGGTTTTGGGACCGTCTTCAAGCCAGACGGGACCCGCGTATCAATGGATGACCCACCAATCTCGGTCGAGCAGGCCGAGGCGTGGCTCATGTCCGAGCTGCGGACCAACTACGGCGCCGGGATACTGAAGGCCAGCCCGAACCTCATAAACCACCCGAGGGCCTTGGCGGCGGCCATTGATTTTGCATACAATCTTGGCGTCTCACGGTATAGGGCGAGCACGTTGCGAAAGCGACTACAGGCCGAGGACTGGGAGGGTGCCAAAGAACAACTCATGCGCTGGACCAAGGCCGGCGGTCGTGAGTTGCCGGGCCTTGTCCGACGCCGCAAGGCCGAGGCGGGCCTTTTGCCGTGAAGCCACGCACCGACGGCATCCCCAAAAAGTTCCAGCTCGCGGGCCACACGATCGAGGTGCGGACGGTACCGCGCTCCAAGTGGAGGCACGGCAAGAACTGCGTCGGCATCTGGATACCAGACGTATATCGCATCGAGGTCATCGCCAGCCTGCGCGGCAGCGCGCGGCAGCAGGTCTTCACGCACGAACTCATCCACGCCCTGCTCGATGTCGCCGGCCACGACGACCTCTCGCGCAACGAGCAGCTCGTCGATCGCCTGGGGCACCTCTTGCAGCAAGCCATGACCACGATGGAATGAGGCGCCACCTCATCATCCCCGACGCGCAGGTCAAGCCGGGGAGCCGAATAGATCACGTCAAGTGGGCCGGCGAGGCGATTTTAGATTATCGCCCCGACGTGATCGTGTGCCTCGGCGACTGGTGGGACCTCCCGAGCCTCAACAGCCACGCCGAAAAGGGCAGCGCGGAGCTCGAGGGCGCTCGTTACCAAGGAGACATCGACGCCGGCAACAAAGCATTCCGCCTGCTCGACAGTTACCTCAAACGGTCGCGCAGCAAGACGTGGCACCCGCGGCGCGTATTCCTCGAGGGCAACCACGAGAACCGCGCCAACCGCGTATCAAAAAATGACCCGAAGTGGCAGGGCGTTATCGGTTCGCAGAACTGCCAGACGCTCGACTGGGAGCGCCACCCGTTCCTCAAGATCGTGGAGATCGACGGGGTCGCGTATTGCCACTACTTTGCCAACCCCTTTAGCGGCAAGCCGATCGGCGGCACCATCGTCAACCGCCTGAACTCCATCGGCAAGTCGTTCGTCCAGGGCCACCAGCAGGGCTTTCTGTACGCGAGCAAACAATACCCGGACCACGTTAAGCACGGACTCGTCGCGGGGCGCTTTTACCTAGAGCACGAAAACTATCGACCCGACGACGTGCAAAAATCTGAGTGGAACGGAATCGTCGTCCTCAACGGCGTGCGGCGCGGCGACTATGACCTCATGCCGCTGCGGATGGACTATCTGCGCCGCAAGTACGGCTAGCGCCCGCGCTTAATCGCGAGCAAAACCAACACCACGCACGCCAGAGCCGAGGCGGCGTCGATCAAAAAATCAATCACGACACGCGCAGCGCAGACTCGGCGAGCGCCGACGCGCCGGGCGCGTTTGACTTTGCGATGTCCTCGAGCGCGGACCTGTAACGCTCGATGATCCCGCGCTGCATCATGTCCTGGTGCGTCGCCTCCACGCGCCAGCGCATGATCCCAGATCGCTCGTGCTCGAGGGCCTCGATCCGCTTGACGTAAGCATCAAGCCGGTCCTGCTGCTCTTGGATGATGACGCGCAGCTCCTCCTTGGTGCGTGCGCCGCTCAACCAGGCATCTAGCCACGCCCTCGGGGGGCTCTCCGTGTCTACTGTCACCATATAAGTTCCGGCTACCGCGACGGGGCCGGTGCTCCGTAGCTGACCACGCGGCTTGGCTCTAGGGTTACTTGTCCATCATCTCCATGTCGTCGTATATCTGCGCCGCCTTCGTACAGAACCACGCCGCCTTGCGTAGGTCCTGCCCAAAGTTATCCTTCCGCCCGGCGCGGGAGAGGTACTTGAGCGCAGAGCCGTGGCAGTACGCGACCGCACCCTCGTGGCCGAGGACGGCCTGGATGTAGTCGATCGCCTCGATCTTCTGCCCCTCTGGCAGGGTGATCTTATAGTGGCGCGGGTCGTTCACCACGTCTTCAACGTCGTCGATAAACCCGAGCCCATCAAAGGGCGGCGGTATCTCTGCGAGCCTATCCTGTGCCATGCGTAGCCTCACCCTGTTACCAGCCGGGCGACGCGGATAGCGATCCCGACAAATAGGCCAACCGAGACCGCGGCCGCCATCGCCACAAAGAGCGTCACCAGTACATACAAGACCGTGACGATCGTATCCGTCGCAATATCTTTGTCCGTCATGCTGCCCTCTTCTTGAGTCGTTCGTTTAGATCATGCAGCGCCCGCAGGTGCAGGAACGCCGGCCAGGCGTCGTCGTCGAGCGACGGGTAGAAGTGGTGCCCGAAGTCACCGTTCTCTTTCGAGAACCGCAGGACGTGATACCCGCCGTCGATCTTGTTGCCGCTGGTCTCTTCGTAGGCCTTGGCGTACGCCGCGACCTGCATGAGGTACTCGGGGTACACCGCGCCAGAGGTCTTGAAGTCGCCCAGGACCAGCTTGCCGTTGAGCCTGCCGATGAAGTCCAGCGTCCCGCCGTAGCGGTGCGCCTCCGACAACACCGGGACCTCGCAGTCGATGATCTCGAGCTGCGTCCCCTTGACCCAGAACTCAAACCCCGAATAGGCGCTCACGACCTGCGCGCGAAACGCCGCGGGCTCCGAGGTCTTCGCGTTCTGCATGACCTTCTCGAGGTGCGCCATTGGGTCCGCGCCCTTCACGAAGGCCTCGCACATCTCGTGGACGCAGGTCCCGATCGCGAGCGCGTCGTTGCCCTCGTATAGGCCGGCCGGGGCGTCCCTGCCCTGTCCCTCCAGCACCCCGTGTGCGCGGCCAGTCTTGTAGGCCCAGAGCAAGAGCGCGCCGGGGTCCTTGATCTTTAAGATGGTGGTGACGGACGGCACCTTCGTGCCGTCTGCCAGTTTGTAGCCCGTGCGTGAGGTCGCCATTAAAAGGCCACCTCGTCGTCCTTGAACTCCTCCACTACCGCCGCGGGCGCGGCCTTGGCGGGGGCCTTCGGCGGGTCGATGATGCGGCCCGCGATCTTGTCCTGGACCCACGCCGGGAGCTTGTCAAAGACCGCCGCGTCTGGCGACTCCACCGAGTACCAGAGCGACTCGCCCTCAAGCGTCGGGGCCGGCATGCCCTTCGGCAGCGGCATGATGCTCGTGAGGTTCGCGTAGGTTTTCTCGCCCTTAACGGCGTGCGTTATATTGACGAACGCGGGCTTGCCGAGGACGTTCACGAGGTCGAACTTCTTGAGCTCCTCGGGCGTGAAGGCGCGACCGCGCCAGGACTGAAGCAACTGCCGTAGGGTCGCCTTTTCGTTGAGCGACAACCCGACCGTGCGAGAGATCACCGCCGGGAGGCTCTTCGTCTCGCCGTCCTTCGTGATCTCTACGCGCTCCGAGGGAATCTGGAACCGCAGCAGCAGCGTGCGCTTTGGCGCGAACTGACCGCCGGGGCTCGGCTGCACGCCCAGGTCCACGAGCATGTCGCAGACCGCGGCATAAGCGCCGGCCTCGATGGGCTTGCGCTCGGGGTAGTTTCCGCCTGAAGAGGCGCTGACGTAGATAGACATTTTCGTTACTCCTTCGTATAAACGATGTAGATACAGTTCACCAAAGATTATGCGGGGACCCGGCGCGGCGCCGAGAGCTCCGCCAGTTTGGCGGGGGAACCGACCGCCAACTTTCTTGAGCCGCCGCTTGTAGGCGGCGGATTAAATCTAAGACCCAGCGGATCACCACTCCTCCGGCCGCAGGATCGCGCACACGATTGCCGCCACGCCGAAGACCGCGAAGGCCCCGGCGAGGGTCATCCACTCTTCAAAGGTGGCAAAGCCGGCGACGAGCTCCATCACGCCACCCCCGGCAGGCGATCGCGCGCGACCTTGTTGAAGAGAGCGCGTGCCTCTTGGCCGAGACCGGCGCGGTCGAGCTCCTCGATCATGCGACGCAGATCATTGAGCTCGCCCTGGCCGCGGCTCCAGACCGAGTGATCGTCTGAATAGTTGTAGAGCCAGTCGTGGCGGTGGAGGGCCTGGGAGAAAGTGTCGAGGGTGGTCATGATTGACTCCTGGGCGGCTTACGCCGCCGCCTCTGTAGCCGAAACAACCGCCCACGAAGCGCGAAAAGCCGCAGGAACGTCGTTAGATAAAAATTGAGGAGCGGCAACCCCGCGAAATTTACGAGCCGGAACTTGAATCGCGAGATCAAATCGAGCAGCGTCCGTTGCGCCCGCAGAGCGAATTGCCTGAAGATTGCCGCGAACTGCAACGACGTTCGTCGCGCCGAGAAAACCTCGGGCGGGATAAATGACGATGTTCATGTTTACTTTGCTCATGTTTGTCTCCTTCTATCGCTTCGTCCGGCACCTTGCCGGGGAGATCAGAATGTAGCAAAGCGCTTTTCGAGTTACAACCCCCCGGTGTAATTTCTTTTTCCTGGCCCCTTGTCTGGGCTCCACCGTGGGTTGTAATCTTGCGACATGAGCAGAAAGATCACGCCGCAGCAGGCGGCAATAATTCACGCCGTGTCTAAGGCGGGCGGGCAATCCGCCCTGGCGCGGGAGTTGGGGGTCAGGCCACAGGCGGTCCAGAAGTGGTGCGCGTCGGGGCGGCTGCCGCCGCTGCGCGTCCTTGCCGTCGAGGCCGCGACTGGTGTATCACGCAAGGCTCTGAGGCCGGACATCTATCCATGAAACCAGAACTCACCGCGATCGTGCCAGTCGAGAGGGTCCTCGAGCTGGCGAGGCGTTACCCCGTATTTCCATGCAGGAGAAAAGATGAAACAGACCAAGAGGGGCGCACGCTCAAAGCCAAGAGCCCGCTCACCAAAAACGGATTCAAGGACGCCACCCAAGACGAGGCCCAGATACGTCGATTCTGGGCCGCTCACCCTGACGCCCTCGTCGGCGTCCCGACCGGGAGCCGCACCGGCCTCGCCGTCATTGACTTCGATACCAGCAAGGCTGGGGTCGCTGCTCAAGAGTGGCTATCTGAAAATCAGGGCGCTCTTCTAAGCACCCGCGTACACCAGACCGGCGGCGGCAGCGGCGGACGGCACTACCTCTTCAAGTTACCGCCCGGAGTCAAGATCAGGGGCGGCGCCAACGTCGTCCTCGGGAAGGTCAAGCGCGACGGTTTAGACATCCGCGCCGAGGGTGGCTACATCATCTGGTGGCCGCTGCACTTCGGCCAGAGCGGTCCGCTCGAGGAGGTCCAGCCGCTGCCCGCTGGCCTCATCGACGAGCGCCGGATGGACCTTGAACTTCCGGCGGAGGTCGCGGCCAAGTTACCGCCAAAGCCCGGCACCAGCGGAGACTTCCAGCGCGAGCTGCGGCGGATCACCGAGGCCCTCGTCTTCATCGACCCGGCTGACTACGACCCGTGGCTCATGGTAGGGATGGCGCTGCACCACGCCTCCGGCGGCGCCGACGACGGGCTCGAGCTCTGGGACGCCTGGTCAAGCGGGTGCGTCACCGGCGTACTGCCAGACTCCTACGCGGGCCGCGCCGACATCGAGTATCGGTGGCAGTCGTTCCACCTTGATCGTGGCGGCGGGGTCACGCTCGGGAGCCTATTCAACGCGGCCAAGGCGGGCGGCTGGGTCAACGTGCCAGAGGCGGTGCGGCTCGGGCCGCCCAAGCGCGAGGAGCCCGAGGATTTCCGTAGCTACGAAAACCTGCCCGAGGCGCTCGGGATGGAGCGCGTCCGCGAGCCGCAGATCGTACACACAGCGTCCGGACAACAATCCGGGACCGTGACACCTGGTGGCATAGTCGCGAGCCGTCGCCTCATCCTTCGGCCCATCGGCGAGATCGTCACCGAGCGGCGCGAGGCGAGCTGGCTGATCCATAACGTGCTCGAGGCCAACGTGCTCGCGGTGCTCGCCGGGCCACGAGCCAGCTTCAAGTCGTTCATCGCGCTCGACTGGGCGATGCGTATCGCGGCGGCTGATAATCCCGTGGTGATCCTCTCGGGCGAGGGCGCGGGCCTCGGCCGTCGCGCCGAGGCATGGATGCAGGAGCACGGCAAGGGGCGCGACCTCGAGGAGCTGCGGCTCATGGCGCTGGAGTCGGTCGCGAACCTTAACGCCGACGAGGAGATGACCATGCTCCAGAGCGCGATCGACGAGGCCGGGATACGGCCGGCGCTCGTGGTCGTGGACACGTTCAGCAAGTTCAGCGCGGGGCTCGACGAGAACAGCAACCAAGAGGTCGCCGAGTATCTCTCCAAGCTCACGATCGGGCTGCGCGAGCGGTACACGGCGACGGTGCTGCTGGTGGCGCACTCGGGCCATGGTGACGCGAAGCGTCCGCGTGGCGCCAGCGCGCTCATGGCTAACCCAGACGCCGAGTATATCGTCGAGCGGCCAGACGCCCAGGGCATGGCGGTCAACGTGACCCGCGAGCGGTTCAAGGACACGGCCTCCATGTCTCCAATCGGATACGAGGCCGTCGAGGTGGACCTCGGGCGCGTGGATCGGTACGGCGAGGGCGTCAAGTCGCTCGTGATGCGGGCCACCGACCCGGTGGTCGCGACCAAGAAGGCGACGCCGCAGGGCAAGGTCCAGAAGATGATCCTGGACGCGCTCCGGGCGCGCCAGAAGGCGTCCGAGACGACCCTGATCTGGACCATGGTAGACCTGCGGCAGGTCGGAAAGGAGTGCGGACAGAGCAAGCAGTCTGTCCACAGGGCGGTCGAAATGATGGCCATGAGCCCGTTCCTGACCAGCACGGTGGGTGGGTTCAGGCTCTCGGAAGAGGGGTTAAAGTAGGCGGTCAAAAAGTCAAAAAGGTCAAATTTTGACCACGTTTTGACCGTCCATGCGGTCAAAAAGGTCAAAAAACCCTATATAGGGTTTTGACTTTTGACCATGGATTTGACCAGACATAGGATAAATATGTGAGGAAGAAAAGATTGCTCCAGCAGGCTAGGGTGGGGGGTGGTGGTGTTGTAAAGAAGCAACAACCTGTTGCTGATACGCCACTGGCTAAACGCATGGCGGAAGAGGGTGGCCCGGAGATGCTGGCCGACCTCAAGACGCTACAGTCGCACTTTGGTGCAAGGCTGCTGCACTACCGCGACAGGCACGGCGAGGTCGGGAAGATGCCGAGGTGGCTCGATGACACAGAGTGAATTCAACCTACTCGGGCCGCTGGTCTGGGAGGACTCGGATTTCTGGGGCAAGACCTCGGCCTGCCGGCGGTTCTCGATCCGTGGCCAGACGATGAACGGAAAGCAGGAGTTCGTCCTCTGGCGGCGTGGACCAGACGGCAGGGTGATCCCGAAGCACCTGGGGTCGTTCGAGACGTTCGAGGCTGCCGCGGCTGAAGCCGAAGAGCACAAGTACCGCGACCCGCCGAAGCGCAACGGCATCCACGACTGGAGGCCGACGTGGGGGAAATAAAGCGCTGCCCGATCTGTCTGGTTGAGAACACGGGCGGTCGCGTTCACGGGTGGCACAAGAACGGGTCGCGCAAGAAAGGCTATACGCCGCAGCAACTCACCGAGATGGCTCTGGTCACGATCGAGCAGAACCGGGTGAGGGCGATTATTTGTGACGCCGTTGACCTAACGAGGCAGCCGCTTCACTGGCAACCAAAGCCAAAGAAGTCTCGCAAGGAGTATCACCGAGACTATTACTGGCGCCACGCCGAGAAGCGGAGGACGCAACGCAAGGTCAGCAAGAGCCTGCGTCGTAGGCTGCGGCCCTTGATCGCTGATCTCTGTCGTGCGGTAGACTTGGGCCGAATCAGTGCGGGGTGGTGATGGGTAAGCGACAACGAGAGCGTGGCGCCGAGACAGAGCGCGAGGTCTGCGAGACAATCTCCGAAAAGATCGGCTGGGTCGTCAAGCGTGAGCTCGGCCAGGCGAGAGACGGCGGGTGCGATATTCGACTCGGGCAGTTTGTGCTCGAGGTCAAGCGCAGGAAGGCAATCGCGGTCTATGAGTGGATCGACCAGGCATCCGCGGCGTGCGCGCCGTACGAGATCCCGGTCGTGGTCTGCCGTGCAGACAAGCGCGAGTTCCTCGTCATCCAGCGGCTAGAGGACTGGCTCAAGATGGCGAAGGGAGAGCTGCCCGAGCGATGAGGTGCCCAAAGTGTGGCAAGCCTAGCGAGGTCGTGAAGGTCTACCAGTTCACGGCAGAGGCCCGCAGGCGCCGAGAGTGTGTCACGTGCGGCTTCAGGTTCACGACCAGCGAGAAGGTCTGGCGGAAGGTCTACGCCGAAGAGATCCGCGCCGCAAAGGCAGCGCCGAGGATTGGCCGAAAGGTTGACCAGGCAGAGCGACCGAGAAAGACCTACAGCAACTTCGACGTGGTGCCGCTCGAGGGATACGAGATGGACCACGAAGACGTGACGACCTACGTTCATATGCAGGATGATTGATGGCAGGGACACCGATTAAACGAGCCAGGCACGAGAAGGCGCTGGCAATCATGGCGAAGCCTGACTTCTGGGAGATGCTCTGGGAGCACTTGGCCGAGGGCAACACGCTGCGATCGTTTGTGAGCGGCAGCGACGTGCCGTATGGCGTGCTCTGGCGAAAGATGCAATCCGACCCGGTCTTGATGGAACGCTACGAGATCGTGCGTAACGCGAGAGCGCTTGCAAACGCGGAACGGATCGAGGCGCTGGCCGAGAAGGTCGAGACCGAGCAGATGGACCCGAACGCGGCGAAGGTCGCGATGGGCGCGAGGCAGTGGCTCGCCGAGCGAATGGACCCGAAGCGCTGGGGAAACAAGATCCAGCAGGACGTGAAGATCACCGACACGACGCAGCTGCACTTGCAAGCCGTGCGCGATTTAATGCGGACCGTGAGCGTTGTAGAGCCCGAAAAACTGACCTCTGACACTGACGCGTCAGCGTCGCCGGCCGCGCGCGATTCATCAGTGTAATGTTATAACATAACACTTTTTTATGCATAAAAACCCGCATAATCACGCTCCGCGCAAAACGCAACTCGCGCAAGTCATTGATTCGCAAGGAATTATGCTGCGAAGTGCGTATAATACCCATTATGTAAAGTTGACCATCAGGCGGTCAGTCGATGCGTAAGTCGTTGATTCTCAACGGATCGGCGGTCGCGACCGCCCGCGAACCCCCCCCCGGTGGGTGCCACCGCCGGGGGCGGGCGCTGGCGTAACCCCACACAGGCCAACCCGAAAAAATGCAGAACCCGTACCTAGACTTCGTTAAACGCTACCACGCGGCCCCTGTGGCCTTCGTGGAGGAGGTGCTAGGCGTCACCCCAGACCCGTGGCAGAAGACGCTCTTGAGCCTCCTGGCTGCGGGAGAGCGCAAGATCTCCGTCCGCTCCGGCCACGGCACCGGCAAGTCCACCGTCGCGTCCTGGGCCATGCTCTGGTACATGCTCACCCGCGTCCCCGTAAAGGTCGTCGTCACGGCGCCCACGGCCAGCCAGTTGTTCGACGCCCTCTTCGGCGAATGCCGCCGCTGGGCCAAGCTCCTACCCCCCGCCGTGGGGGAGTTGCTCGAGATCAAGTCCGACCGAATTGAATTAAAGGCCAGCCCCGAGGAGGCCTTCATCTCCGCCCGCACCAGCCGCGCCGAGCAGCCCGACGCGCTGCAAGGCATCCACGCCGAGTTTGTGCTGCTGGTCGTGGACGAGGCCCCCGGCGTATCCGAGGCGGTCTTCGAATCCGCGGGCGGCAGCATGTCGGGCCACGCCGCGACGACGCTCCTACTCGGCAACCCCACCCGGACGCAGGGGTATTTTTACGACACCTTCCACCGGCTCGCGCCGGAGTGGAAAAACCTCCACGTCTCGTGCCTCGACTCGCCGCGGGTGAGCGAGGACTACGTGAGGGAGATGTCGAGCCGCTACGGCGAGGGGTCGAACGCGTACCGGGTCCGCGTCCTGGGCGAGTTCCCGGTCGCCGACGACGACACCCTGATCGGGCTGGAGCTCGCGCAGTCGGCGCTCGACCGTGACGTGGCCCAGAACACCAACGCGCCGATCGTCTGGGGCCTCGACGTGGCGCGCTTTGGCGCGGACTCCTCTGCGCTCTGCAAGCGCCAAGGCAACGTCGTCCT
>Ga0222712_10002040_pt1 | contig 23815 bp, 34 predicted proteins | sample C33_657DmetaG_FD_165043 | JGI IMG/M metagenome (GOLD analysis project Ga0222712, IMG submission 165043) | Estuarine water microbial communities from San Francisco Bay, California, United States - C33_657D | ecosystem: Environmental > Aquatic > Marine > Unclassified | place: USA: California... | reverse complement strand
AATGGCCGATTGGTTTGGCATAAACCGTGAAACTCTAAAGTATAACTTCATGGAATATATCAACAAAGGTCGTGCTGATGTAAAACAAAGGATTAGAAACGCACAGATTAGATTGGCATTAAGTGGCAACGCAGTGATGTTGATCTGGTTAGGCAAGAACATGTTGGGCCAAAGCGACAATCCATTGAATCGTGAAGAAAATGAACCCTTACCATGGAGCGACGAATGAGCAAGAGTTTACAAGATCTCTGGGATGAAGTTGAAATTATCAAGAACAATCATCTGGAGCATATCAAGATGGACATTGATCACATAAAGGCCAATGTTGAACGCATCGAACACACAGTGGATAAACAGGACAACAAGTTAGACAAGATGGATAGCCGCCTGTGGTGGATATTCACACTAGTAGTTGGTGGTGTATTGACAGCGGTTGCTGCCAGCATTGCCAAAATGTTTGGAGTATTTTAATGCCCCTAAGCCAGGCACAGCAAAAGATATCTGATGATGCTACAAGATTCCGTGTGGTCATAGCAGGACGTCGCTTTGGCAAAACACACTTGGCCATCAGAGAACTGTGCTGGCATGCTAGACAACCAGGCAAAGATGTTTGGTACGTGGCACCCACATATAGACAATCAAAGAACATCGTTTGGAAGAAACTCAAACATCGACTACAGGATCTGCGTTGGGCAGAAAAAATCAATGAAACTGAACTTACCATCAATCTCAAAAATGGAAGTACTATAAGTCTTAAAGGTGCTGATAATCACGATAGTCTGCGTGGAGTCGGTCTTGACTTTATTGTACTAGATGAGTTTGCTGATATAGATCCAGGAGCATGGTATGAAACACTGCGTCCAACATTGTCTGACAAACAGGGCAAGGCCTTGTTTATTGGCACACCCAAAGGCATGAACTGGGCCTATGAATTATGGACCATGCCAGAAGAAGACAGTAAAAATTGGAAGGCCTATCAATATACCACAATCGATGGTGGTAATGTGCCCCAAGAAGAAATTGAACAGGCACGTCGAGATCTAGACGAACGCACATTCCGTCAAGAATACATGGCCACATTTGAAACATTCACAGGCCGTGTTTACTATTCATTTGAACGCATACATAATGTTCGTAAGTGTGAAATTCAAGATCGTTCTGTGCTGTACATAGGCATTGACTTTAACGTTGATCCTATGTCAGCAGTGATAGCAATCCGTTATGGGGATACATTACATGTCATTGATGAAATCCGCTTGTTTTCTTCTAACACCGCCGAAATTGTGGAAGAAATTAAGAGCCGATATCCAAGTAGTAAAATCTGGGTCTATCCAGATCCAGCGGGCAAACAAAGAAAAACCTCGGCTGGCGGCACTACTGACATCACCATCCTCCAAAACGCAGGATTTGTAGTCAAAGCACCACATCAGCATACGCCCGTGAGAGATCGTATCAACGCAGTAAACTCAAGACTCTGTGCCAGCAGTGGTACAAGATATCTTTTTGTAGAACCTCATTGTAAGTCAGTGATAGAATGCCTAGAAAGACAGATTTACAAAGAGGGATCTAGTCAACCAGACAAAGACTCTGGTTATGATCATATGAATGACGCATTAGGTTATATGGTGGATTATATGTTCCCAATAAAACGTGATCGTGAAGACACACCACAACCTAAACGTTGGACGCACAAAATCGCAGCATAACAAGGACAAGGACCATGAATCAAACATTATTAGAACAGTACCTACAGATTACTTCAAGTAATCAACTCCATATTAGAAACAGAGACCGTTGGCAGTATCTGTTAGAAGCCTATATGGGCGGAGAAGAATGGCAGCGTGGACAACACCTGACCAAATACGTCAACGAAACTGGTGGAGAATATGCTGCCAGGGTATTGAGCACTCCTTTAGAAAATCACTGTAAATCAGTGATCAGTACCTATGTGAGTTTCTTGTTCCGTGAAGAACCTGACAGAGATTTTGGTTCATTGGAATATGATCCAGCCTTAAAAGATTTCCTTGAAGACTCTGACATGGACGGCCGTTCATTTAATTCATTCATGAAAGAAGTATCGATCTGGTCCTCGGTATTTGGTCATGTTTGGATTCTAATTGTTAAACCTAACGTTGGTGCGATTACCAAAGGCGATGAACTACAACAGGGTGTGCGTCCTTATGTTAACCTAATAACACCTTTAGTGGTCACCGACTGGCGTTGGAATAGACTGCCAAATGGTCGTTATAATCTAACCTATATCAAATATATCGAAGATGCCAATGACTCGATATCTACTATCAAAGAATGGACTGAAACAGAAATCCATACCTGGGTAGTTGATCATAAAAGTCGCACAGTGCTTGAACACACCATTGAACCTAATCAACTAGGTGAAATACCTGCGATCTGTGCCTACAATCAAAAATCACCTGTGAGAGGTATTGGTGTTGGTGATATCAGTGACATAGCAGATGCTCAGAAGTTTATCTATAACATGACTTCAGAAGTAGAACAGTCAGTGCGTATCAATGGTCATCCAGCATTGGTTAAAACTGCTGGTACAGAAGCAGCCGCAGGAGCAGGTGCTATAATCCAAATGGAAGATAACATGGATCCAGGCCTTAAGCCATACATGTTGTCAGTAAGCACAGACATCAATTCGATCTTTACCAGCATTAACCACTACAGTGAAATCATTGACAAGATGGCCAACACTGGCTCAATACGTGCCACAGAAGCACGCCGCATGAGTGGTGTGGCACAGGAACAGGAGTTCCAATTATTAAATGCTAGACTATCAGAAAAAGCAGACAGTCTAGAATTAACAGAAGAACAAATTTGGCAATGGTTCTGCTACTACCAGGGTTATTCATGGGATGGTAAAATTGAATATCCAGACTCATTTGCCATCAGAGACACACAGAATGCTGTGGAAACATTGGTCAAAGCCAAACAGGCTGCTACTGATCCTAGAGTCCTAAACATCATCGATCATGAGTTGATCGAACTCTTAGGTGAAGAAGGTGATATGATCATTCCTGAAATATTCAATCCAGCAGAAATACCAGAGAAGAAACCTTTTGAACCACATTACATGATTGATCCTAGTACAGGCGACAAATACATAGCACGTACTGAACAAGAGCATATCAAGTATGCTAATATGGGTTACGTTCATGAGGAAGAATGAGATTAAAATACACTGAAGTCAAAGACTATAGATCACAGCAATTATCTGAACAACGTAGTTGCTGTGCTCTCTGTGGTGATATGATTATTGATGATGCTGTGTTAGACCATGATCATAGAACTGGTCTAATCAGACAGGTATTACACAGAGGGTGTAATAGCATGTTGGGCAAAATAGAAAACAACATGGCTAGAAATAGGATGGACATTCAAAGATTGTCTAAGTGGGCCAGCAACATAGTTGATTACATTACCAAGACTCACACAGATATTGTACATCCCACATACAAGGAGAAAACCATGGGAAGAGGTCGTGGAAAAGGCAAAAAGCCACCAAAACGTTAATTGGTATGATTATTTCAAGAGCATTCGAGTAGAGTGCCCTTGGAGTTACGCAGCCTATCTAAAAGGCCAAATTGACATTAGAGATTACACGGGCAGTGTGTTGCCGTTAGGCCCATATGCTGCTCGTGTATATCTAGTAAACGCACCCAATGAAACTGTAGAAGCATTGGCTGCTGGTCTAGATCATGGTGAAGATGAATGGCTATTTTCCTATCCTGGATATGGTGATTTTGCCACTCCAGTGGCTGTGTTGATACAACAGAATAGACAACGTCTAAAAGAACTTAGGGAGCAACAAGATGCCAGTTCGTAAAGTACCAGGCGGATATCAATGGGGTAATACTGGTAAAGTATATCCCACTAAGAAGGCCGCTGAAAAGCAAGGCCAAGCCATATATGCTTCGGGCTATAAAAAGAAGAAATAACTAGTTAATATGGTGATTTCAGGTGAAACACTATAAATACTAACATTACTCGTAAGGAGGCGATGCCACAATGTCAGAAAATACATTGGTACAAAATGACGCAACTGATGCGGACAACACACAAGTTGAAAATCAGGCACAAGCAACCAAGACTTATACACAAGAAGAAGTAGATAACATGATGGCCCGTATGCGTGGTTCATTAGAAAAGAAACTTCTGAAACCATATCAAGATCTAGGTGATCCAGATGAACTGCGTAGTCTCAAGTCAGAGGCAGAACGCCGTGCTCAGGAACAACAGATCAAGCGTGGTGAGTTTGAAAAGACTCTACAAGAACTGGCTGCTAAAAAGGATTCAGAAATCCAAAAGAGAGATGCGAAGATTAAGGAATACCAAATTAACACGCCTCTGCTCAGTGCCGCTGCTCAATTTCGTGCTGTGAATGCTGAACAGGTCAAAGCGTTGTTAGCAAATAATGTAAGACTTAATCAAGATGGTGACGTAGAAGTAGTAGATGATAAAGGTTCAGTTCGATATAACGATCGAGGAGAACCGTGGAGTGTGAATGATTTGGTGAAAACCTTTTTAGATTCGAATCCACACTTCGTCCAACCTACTCCTGCTACCACTAACAGTAAAAGCAGTATCACTGCTCAGAATACTGGCAAAGTAGATATCTTGAAGTTGGATATGAAGAATCCTGAAGATAGAAAGAAGTATGCGGAATACCGCAAACAACAAGGATTAGCCTAACATCAAGGAGATATTATTATGGCCGGTTCAACAACCACAACTTTAAACGACCTGCTACCAGCGATTACCGCTGAAGCAATGTTCGTTGCTAACGAGAGATCCATCATGCGTGGTCTCGTTAAGAATTATTCAATCCCAGCAAGCAATGGTAAAACCATTACTGTGCCTATCTACCCAACACAATCAGCAGCAGCATTGACTGAAGGTGATGAGGTTTCTAACACAGCAATCAGCACTGATGGTGTTACACTAACTGTTTCTACAGTTGCTATTCGTACTATGGTTACTGACCTTGTACGTGCTTCTGCTGCTTCTAACGTAGTAGCAGACGTTGGCCGTTTATTCGGTGAAGCAATCGCTAAGAAGATGGACCAAGACCTATTGGCTCTATTCAGCGGTTTCTCAACAGGCGTTGGTGGTGCTTCTACAGCATTCTCAGCAGCCATCCTAGCACAAGCAGTTGCTCGTCTTCGTGCTAACAGTGTTCCTAGCGATCAATTGGCATGTGTGGTTAACCCATACGTTGCCTATGACTTGAAATCAGCATTAACCAACACATTTGCTAACCCAAATGCTGGTATCATCCAAAACGAAGCAATGGCTACTGGCTATGTTGGTACACTATTTGGTGTTCCAGTATTTGAGTCAAGCAACATTGCTAACACTGGTACTGCTGGTGATTACGTTGGTGCTGTATTCCATCGTGACGCTTTAGGTCTTGCTATGATTGGTGACATCCAAATTGAAACACAAAGACGTGCTAGTTTCGTAGGCGACGACATCGTTGCTTCCGCTCACTATGGCGTTGGCGAGTTGTATGATGGTTACGGTGTTAAGATCACTGCTGACTCAAGCCTAGTTGATCCTGCTTAATTTTAAGTAGAATCAATACCACAAAGGACCTTCGGGTCCTTTGTCATGACTAAATAAAAGTGTAGTACTTGACATACTATATTCCGAAAACGGGACAAGGGCTTTATTTCACCGAAGTAAGGCCCTTTTCTTTTGGCCGAACTAAATATACTGAACGTCAGAAGGACTGACGCAGAACAATTTAATTGAGAAGGACTCAACTATGGCTTATGCTACACTAGACGACCTCCTACAGGTCGAACCCACAATCCAAGATTATGGACAACTCGAATGGGATGTCGAATTAGCACGTTCAGAAAACGAAGTCAATAGAGTCCTTAAAGTGCGTTGGTATCAAGCATATCAAAAAGCACATCCTTCAATTATCAATACAGAATTTGACGCTACATTATTAGACGCAACTCAATTCACACAGGCCACTGTATATCATGCCATGGCCTATCATATCTGTCCCAAACTAACACAATTTTCAGGTGCTGAGCCAGACAAGTTCCAAGTAATGATGGATTACTATCGTGGCCGCTTTGAACACGAAATGGACCTAGTCCTACGTGAAGGTGTTCGCTATGATCTAGATGACAGTGGTACAGTCAGTGACAGTGAAAAGAAAAGTGTTAACCCAATGAGATTGGTACGCTGATATGGCACAGAATCTACGCCAACAGATCTCTGAAAATATCATTGATGTACTTAAGACCATCAATGATCCACAGCCAGTGTTGGTTACTAGAGAACCATTCAATGTGTTAGAACTGGCTATTACACAATTTCCTGCTATTCTAGTAACACCAACAACAGAAGACCGCGAAACAATTACTATGGGTCAAGGTGGTGTTGGACGCAGAATGGGCACAATTACCTACACTATTAGAGGGTATGTTAGAGGCAATGAATTAGATCGTCGTAGATCAGATCTTATTGAAGCCATTGAAGAAGCATTAGATTCAGACAGATATAGAGATTTAATTAGCAGTGGTGTTATTGACAGTCAAATTACTTTAATTGAAATTGAAGAACGCATGCCGCCATTAGCAGAGTTTTCTATAGAATATCAAGTTAGATACAATTACCTAAGAGGTTCCCTATGAAAATTAAGATGATGAAAAAAGGCATGGAACGTTGGTGCCAAGAATCAGAAAAAGAATTATTACAGTCAGCAGGTTGGATTGAAGCCTCTGATAAAAAAGAACAGGCTGGAGAAGAGGTTATTCGTCTCAAGCCCCCGGTGAAGTCTAAGGCGACCGTAACAGCCGTAGAAGAAGCCAATATTAACAAAGGAGACGAATAATGGCCATATTAACAGGTAACAATGGCGTTGTAAAATTAGACGCATCTGTAGGCGGAGTAGTAGCAACTATCGCCGCAGTAAGAAGTTTTTCAGTAGAACTCACACGTGATACCATTGAAACAACCACAATGGGTGTAGATGTTAGAACTTACCTAAATGGATTAAGTTCTTGGTCAGGTACTGCTGATATCTATTTTGATCCAGCAGCATCTACAGGTACCTTAGCAACTCATACAGTGTTAAACCCAACAAGTGGTACTGTAGGTCAAGGTACATTGTCAGTGGAATTATATCTTGACAACACCGCAGGCAAATTTGCTGGTGAAGTTATCATCACTGGCTTTACAGTAAATTCAAGCATGGACGGAATGGTAGAAGCATCTATCAGTTTCCAAGGTTCAGGTGCTTGTACATTTACAGCCTAATTAGGAGAACAAGATGGCTATATTAACAGGTAACAACGGAGCAGTGACAATTGGTTCAACAGCCATTGCTGCCGTAAGAAGTTTTTCAGTAGAAATGACTGCTGACACAATTGAAACTTCAACTATGGGCACAGACGTAAGAACTTATGTGTCTGGATTAAGTTCATTTAGTGGCACTGCCGATATCTATTTTGATCCCAGTGAGTTTGATGGTGCGGAAAGCACATTCAATCCCACAGCAGGTCTAGTAGGTGCTAGTGGTGTTGCTGTAAAATTATACATTCAAGAAAACTATTCTAGTACATCAGACTACGCATTCACAGGCAATGTGATCGTAACTGGTTATACTGTGAACAGTTCATTTGATGGCATGGTAGAAGCCAGTATCAGTTTCCAAGGAACTGGTGCTACTGTATTCTCAACCACAGCAGTATAATAAATGGCAGGAATCAAGATTGAAGTTCGCGGTGTCGCTGAAAGTATAAAACAAGTACAAGGTGACTACCGTGAGTTTCTGGAGCGAGTAGCAGATACTATTGTGGAAGAAGCACCTAACTTCACCCCAAAACGCACCGGTAAGGCTGCGGCTAGTTGGGAAAGTAAAATGACCGATAGTGGTCGTAATTTTGAAGTTACAAACTCACAACCGTACACTGTATACCTTGAGAAACCATATGTAAAGAGCAAGAAGGCCCCTAAAGGTATTATTGGGCCAACATTAACTTCAGTCGAGAGGAAAATTAAATGAGTAAAGTATTAGAACGAGCAACAGCACACTTTCGTGAAAAGATTGGTGGCGAATTAAAACACATCTATGTTCCAGAATGGGAAACAAAGATTTATTTTAAAAATTCTATCAGTCTAAGAGAGCAGAGCAAATTAATTGAACTAGCACAGCAGGGCAAGACCACAGAAGCATTGGTTGAAAGCCTAATTGTCAAAGCACGTAATGAAGATGGCACAAAGATGTTTAACATGCCAGACAAGGTTACTATGATGAATGAAGTAGATCCTGCTGTAATTATTCGCGTAGTTGGTGAGATTAATGAAGCATCTAGCCAAGAAGAAGATTTGGAGAAAGTAGAAAAAAACTAGTAGCAGATCCGGACCTGATGTTTGCCTGTAGGCTAGGCAAGGATCTGGGTCTGACACTAGAGCAGGTATTTGAGATGTCAGTAGTGGAATTCCAAACTTGGGTAGCATTCTATAGTTGGGAAGCCAAAGAGATTAAAAAAGCAAGCCAAAGGAGACGATAAGTGGCAGAAACAAAAATTAAAGTAACCGCGGATACCAGTCAAGCGGAACGTGCCATTGGTAATCTAGAAAAGAGCCTAGATAGTCTCCAATCGGCTTCAGCAGATGTAGCAGCAGCACTGGGAATAATAACAGGTGCTGCGGCAGCAATGACCTACGCAGTTCTCAGAACTGCCGATGCTGCTGGTGCTGTTATAGATGCCGCTGACGCTATTGGTATTTCAGCAGCAAAATTACAAGAACTACAATATGCCGCAGGTCTAGCAGGAGTAGGTGCTGACACACTCAATGCTAGCATTATTAGACTGTCTAATAATATCGGTGAAGGATTAGCCAAAGGTTCAGGACCTGCTGTTGAAGCCTTAAAAAGTCTTAATATCCCTATCCAGGAAATAGTAAGATCTCGACCTGATGAACAATTCCAAAGGATCAGTCAAGCAATACTGGCTATAGAAAATCCTAGTCAGAGAGTAGCAGCAAGTATAGAGTTGTTTGGCAAACAAGGGCCAGCAATTCTTAAAGTCGCAGAAGAATTAGAAAAAGTACGTAGGATCACAGAAGAAACAGGACTAGGTGTCACTGAAAGAGATCTAGTAGCCCTAGATGAAGCCAGCGATAGTGTAGACCAATTAAAAATATTATGGGATGCTGGCGTCAAGAAAGCCGTGGCAGAAATAGCACCATATATCGTTGCCATAGTCAATAAAATCAAAGAAGCCATTAAAGAAGCAGGTGGATTTGAAGGCATATGGAAAAAGATCAAAGAAGTCTTACATACCATTGCCAACATTGCTACAATCATTGCTACCATATTGGCTGCTAGACTAGTAGTTGGTGCTGCTCAATTTGCCTTCCAATTAGGTCGTGCTCTGATAGCAGCCAAAGGCATCAGTGCTGTATTGGCTAGGACACCAATTGGATTATTGGCTGCTGGTATAGCCATAGCCGCAGACGCATTAGGTGTCGATCTTGTTGGAGCAGCCGGCGATTTTTTAGATCTTAATCTAGATATCAAAGGTGCTGAAGATCAAATCAATGTTGCTTTAGATACTAGAAATGAAAAATTAACTGAAGCAGTTGAAGTAGCACAAGGATTTAACGAAGAACAGAAAAAGGCCTTAGAAACATTAGAAACTACCATATTAGGTCTTGAAAGAGCAGTACAATTCCAACGCGATAGATTGGCCTTAGGTGAAATTGAGGCTCGCGTGGTTAGAGTATTGGCTGAAGAAAATGCCAAATTAGAAAAGGTTGGCCTGACTCTAACACAACAACAAAAAGACAGAATAGCAGGTGCTATCAGAGAAGAAGAAGCAGTAAAACGTATACAGGCCACAAGAGACGCCCTAAGACAGGCAGAATTAAAATTTGCTGTTCCAAGTTCTAAAGAATTTGATAGTGCTGCCAAAGAAATTGAAGTTGCTAACAAAGCATTAATAGAAGCACAAAAATCAGGTAATGCTGAATTAATTGATTTAGAACAACAAAGATATGATCGCGTAAAACATAATTTCCGCCAGACTGTAATTCAATATGGATGGAGTCTAACAGAACGCGGTAGATTAGAAATGGATTACGTTAAGAAAAGTGGAGATATATCAAATACTCAAACACAATCATTGATTATGAACAATGGTCGAGAAACTGATCTATATCGTGCTTTAGAAGAAGAAAAATTAAGATTAAAACAAGAATATGCTGAAAAACAATTACAAGTTGATGTAGATCGTATTCAACGTACATTAATGGCTGAAAGATCAGGTATGGCACAAAAACTTAGTGCTGATGATCAAGCCATATTACAGCAACGCGGTGCCCAGGAACGTCAGGCACAGATCGTTAATGATCGTATCGCATTTGAAAAGAAATCAGAAACAGAAAAAGCCGCATTTGTCATCGACCAAGGTGCTCAAATGTTCTCAGCATTAGGTGCTCACAACAAGAAAGCCTTTGAAGCAGCCAAGGCATTTAACATTGCCAACGCTATCATGAACACCTATATGGGTGCTACCAAAGCATTGGCCACTTATCCACCACCATTTAACTTTATCGCAGCCGCTGCGGTTATTGGTATGGGTCTTGCTCAGGTTGCCACGATCCGTAACCAACAATACTCAGGACGTCAGTTAGGTGGTCCAGTTATGGGCGGTACACCATACCTAGTTGGTGAGAACGGTCCAGAATTGTTCACACCCAACACCACTGGTTCAATAACTAGAAACAGTGATCTAGGCGGCGGTGGTCCAGTAAACGTAAACTTTACTATTGTTGCCAATGACACCACAGGCTTTGATGAATTGTTAACATCAAGACAGACTGTGATCAAACAGATTATTTCAGATGCCATGCTTGAGCGTGGACAAAGGAGCATGGTATAAATGGCTGATTTAACAACACAATATCCAAGTAGTCCTAGTTTTCAATCAGTGAATTTTAAACTAGTAACGCCTAGCCAGGTAACCGAAACAAATTCAGGCAAAGTTCGTAGAACAGGTTATGGCGTCAGTTACTACACATGGGAAGTACAATATCCCACACTAACTCCTGTAGAAGCAGGCACTATACAGGGATATCTAGCACAAACATTTGGTCCACAATTATCATTTGAAATTGTGCTGCCAGAAATTTCTTATACAAAGAGCACTAATGCTCCTAGTACTAGAGTACGTGTGGTCACTGCTGACGCACCTAATGGATTTACTAATACCATAGGTGTTAAACAGATTAAATTAGAAAATTGTGGATCATCAAAGCGTGTGTTGGCCGCTGGTGATTTTTTCAAATTTAGTGGACACTCAAAAGTCTATATGTGTGTTAGTCCCTGTGACAGCGATTTTGCTGGTAATGCTACATTATATTTTTCAGGTTCATTGACCAATAACGTAGACACTGTGTTAAAAAGCACTGGCATATCAGGCACTACATTAACCACTACAGGATTGGATTCTAGTTATGTTGGAAAATCTATCACGGGTTCTGGTGTTGTCAACGGCACTTATATTACTGCTGTTACTAATTCAACAACTGCTACAGTAAGTCAGAGTCAGACTGTGGTGTCAACTATGGTTACCTATCATGAATCATTAACATTAACTGCTGTGCCATTTACAGCCATACTCAGTGAAGATGTACAAGAATGGTCGGTAGGTTATGGTGGACTAACTACTTTAAAAATTGGCATGAGAGAAAACTGGTAATGAAAACATATCATCAAGATGTTAGAGATGAATTTTACAGAGATCATAATTTCTGTGTTGACCTAGTAGAAATACAATTAGGGTCACCTAATAACCTGTACCTAACTACAGGCGGTGCTAACATCAGTTATGATAGTAGTACAGCACCAGACGCAGGCAGCAATGTCTACACAGCACAAGGTGACTTTATGGGGTTTTCAGGAATCTCAGAAGACTTTGATGTTAAGATAGGCAAATTTACAATCTATCTGTCAGCCATTGGTAATAATTTTGTTAATAAATTTATTGGACAAGGCACAGAAGGAAAACGTGTAGTGGTCTATAAGGCCTTTTTAAATACACAGACGTTGGCCATTGTTCAGACTCCAATCCTAATGTTTGATGGTATCATTTACAACATTGCGGTTAATGAAAGTTCAAAATCATGTCAATTGAATGTAGATTGTTCTAGTCTATTTGCTGACTTTGAACGCACAGCAGGTCGTAAAACCAACAATTGGTCAAACTGGTTTTATCAAGGAAGGCAAGACGATACCACTATGGAAAAAACAGGATTTGTAGGACAAACAGAATTTAAATGGGGTCGTCTATGATTGTAAGAAAGATGTTACCTCAAGAGTTTGACAGCACTATGATCCTATTTGGATATTATCGTGATGAAGCCATAGAAAGTCTACCACAGATCGCAGAAGAATATGATGAAAACTCTGTGTTAGAAACTATTAGATTGTATGCCAGCAATTATGAATACTGTTGGTTCAACATGTATGAAGGCAATAGACCCGTGGGATTTATAGCAGGATATGCTTCGGCTTGTCCTTGGAACAAAAACAAAGTAAGTGCTAATATCGCATTTATCTATGTGTTGAAAAGTCATAGAAACATGGAAAGATTTAAAGCCCTAATGGAAAAGTTCACTGAGTGGGCCAAGACCATAGACGCAGACGAAATAACCGGGGGCGACATTGGTATCAATCCTGACCGCACCAAGGCCTTATATGAAAGTTTTGGATTTAAACCGTTGGTAATGATGAGCAAGGAGTTGATCAATGAGTAAGGTCTTTAAAGCCATTGGCAATGCCATTAGTGGTGTAGTCAAAGCCGTAGTTGGTGTAGTCAAGGCAGTGGTTGGTGTTGTTGGTTCAGTATTGAACTTCCTAACACAGCCATTTATGGGACCCATGGACATGCCCAATGCTGGACAAGAAGCACAGAGGCAAGATGGCGTACTAGTACAAAGACAAGGATCAAATGTAAACATACCTGTGGTTTATGGTATGCGTAAAGTTGGCGGTATTGTTACCTACGCAGAAACAGGATCCAGCAATAACCAATATCTTTGGGTAGCCTATGTGTTTTCTGAAGGACTAGTAGAAGGGCTTAGAGAACTTTACATCGATGATTACCAAATAGACAATGCCACTATCACTAACCTAATGGCCGGAGAAGGTAACATTGTTGCTGTAGGCGAAGGCAAATATGCTGGTCGTGTACAGTTACAATTTTTTCCAGGCGTATACTATGATGACCCAGTTAATGATTCAGTAGTACCTAGCAGAACATTAATGGCTGACGCACCAAGTTGGAAAGACAGCATGTATTACAATGGTTTGGCAGTTTTGTTTGCTCGTTTCTATTGGAGAAAAATTGAAACACAAGCCGATGCTGATTCAAATCCATTTACTGGTTCAATTCCAGAAGTCAAAGCCACACTGTTAGGTAAAAAAGTAGCCAGCCTAGTAGTTGCTAATCCGGGGCAATATGAATATGGTGCTGCGGGCTATACAGAACGTTATTCTACTAACCCAGCAGAAATACTTTTAGATTATCTACGCAATCCTAGATATGGTAAAGGATTGGTCAATGCGGACATAGATTTTACCACTTGGAAAAAGGCTGCTATAAAATGTAATCAGGAAGTAACCTACACTTCAGATATCAAAGGTCCTATTATGACCTGTAATTATGTGTTAGACACAGGTCAGTCATTGTTAAACAACACAAAATCTCTATTACAGGGATTTCGTTCTTACATGCCTTATGTACAGGGCAAATACAAATTAAAGGTTGAAGATGCTGGTGATCCAGATGACATCCTAAGTGGTGTAGCCACTATTGCTGCTACATTTACACCAGACAATATACAAGGTGATGTACAATTTACTGGCATTGATAAATCTGCCAAATATACATCAGTGGCTGTGACCTATGTAGATCCAGACAACAAGTATTCTACACAACAGGTTATCTATCCAGAATCAGAATCAGACCGTCAGACTTATATTGTACAAGATGGTGGACGTGAAAACAAATTAGAGTCTACATTTGGTACTATTACCAATTATGCTATTGCCAAAGATTTTGCTCGCATGTTGTTTAACAAATCACGTCGTCAAGAATCTTGTACACTCACTGTCAGCAGTCAAGCACTAGAATTAGAACCTGGCGATTGTATACGCATACAGAGCAATATTTTAGATTTTAGCACAGATCCATGGCGTATTATTTCATTTAAATTAAATGACGACATGACTGTACAGTTATCATGTGTGCGTAATCCTGATGACATCTATCCGCATACTCGTGTAGGCGAAGAAGATATCGTGTTACCAGTGTTTGTGCCTAAGGGTGCGTCAATTTATTATCCAACCAGCAACAACGCATTGCCAATTGGACTAGTTCCACCAGCATATGTTCCCGGATATAACCAAACTAATCCAAATACTTCATCAGGTGGTGGTGTTGGTGGATCTGGTGGAAGTATCAACATACAAACACCTAGTATACCACCTGTAGAAATACCATTGACCTTAACTGATACTATTGACATACAGTACATTAGATTTACTGTGATCGCTGACCAACAGTTGAATGCTATATTAGAATTTACGCAGCCAAGTCATGCCATGTATGAGTCTGTGGAGTTGTGGTATCGAGGATTAACAGACATTGGCTACAAACAGGCAGTGTGTACATTTAAACCTGGTGCTGGTCAACTGATCAGTTTTACTTTACCAGAAGCAGTGATCAATAATCGTGCCTATGAAGTTATCAGTAGAGTTAGATACAGCACAGGTGAAAAGTCACAGGCTGTAAACAGATTTAATTTCAATGCTACATCATTTGGAGATGCTAGAGTAGCACCAGATGACAACATTTCTATAATAGAACCAGGTTGGTCGTTGCCTATCTTTGTACCAGCATTGATTAGAAACAATAGACCGGGCATAACCTATGCCAACGCTGCTACATCAGGCAGTGCTAGAAGATTAAATTTTCAAATACAAGAAAACTGTCTCAGCACTGTAGGAGCAGAATCACCAAACCCAGATATTGTAGGTGTGATCATCTACTGGCGTCAAACCGGCACTGTGTATTGGTATGAACAGATCTACAGATTCCCTAGCACATACCGCAGCGGTGATATTGCCAACATTGTGTTTGATGGCAACATTGGTAACACAGGTGATTTGGTTAAAAACTATGATTTCATTGTTAGATATTACTACAATGACACACGCCAGTCAACAAGACAGCGTAGATACATGAACGTAGATGTTACCTACACAGGTAATTTCTATGGAGTGTTTATACCTAGCACAGTTTCTATCTTTACAGAAGAAGCAGGTGCTTATGAATTATTAAGAGTAGCAGACAATCCGGGAGCGGTTGGATCGCCTAAGAATCTCACTGTAGGAATACGCTATGTATTCGCAAGATCATCTGGCCTCGGCGGAGGCAATGTACCTACAGTGAGATTTGGCGTAATACCCACTGCCTCAGCCAATTTGGTCTATTATCGAGGACTAAGACTGTATTGGAGAAAATATGATCCGTTCTCAAGAAACAATCCTTGGCAGTCAGCAGATGTACCTGTACAAAGCAATGACGCAGATGGACTTGTAGGTATTCCTGTAAACGTAGATTTCAATTTTGAATACGACTGGATCCTAGTGCCTTTGGTCAGAGATGGCAGCAGCACTGTTGAATCGGATAAATGTTGGACACTAACAGGTAAACCTTATGCTGTGAGTAGATCACAAGCGGGTTCACAACCAGGCATACCCAGCGACACATTCCTAAGCACTGTCTATGGTGAACAGATCAACTACAAGAGCCTATGGACACCTGTAGAATCCAACACCAACGAAGCACTGAATCGCATACAGGCAGTCAAAGCACAGGTTAATCCCACAGCACAGATCATTGAATCTAAGATTTTTAACACATCAACCAGTGGTTGCTGGACTGATCTTATCACTTCTAACGCACTTAGAAGTTATTACAAACTAGTGGTCAACATTGGACACATTGGCGTGAGTTTCCACAGTGTTAGATTTTACCGTAGATCTAATCACACAGGACTCACACGTCAAACAGGTGATGTAGATTGGGGTCTTGGTCGTTGGGAATATATTACCAGAACAGCCGCACAGGCCGTTAGTGGTAACATCACTGTGTATCTAAGACCACCAACACACTTTTACGAATACAACAGAGATGGCAGCATCAATAATCTTTACAATAACACTGCTAGAGGTGTGCCAATTTCAGCACCAAATCCCTATGATGAAATATTGATAGTGGTCTATCAGGACACAGGCAGTGGTGCTTTTGCTTCAGCAGTGGTATATTGATCAGAGGTACAGCCGCAGATCCATTGCGTAGTTCACAGGATCTTTTGGTAACAGGCATTAATGGTAGTATACCACCCACAGTGACTGTGGCCAATTACGACTCAGGTATAACCATTTCGTCTAAGACCTTGGCCAACAGCAGAACTTCTGCTGTAGCCAACAACAATCTAACCGTAGATAATTTTTTGTTTAATTACCTAGGACACAATACCTATCGCAGAGATATCAAAGGCATAGATACTTCGATATCACCACCACCAAGCCCAGGAATTTTATAACATGTCATTACCCGCACATTCTGGAATATTTGAAATAACCACTAACCAGGTCTTGCCAGAAGATCAAGCAGAGTGGGCAGACTGGACTTCTTGGGATGATCTAGGTGCTTGGATCACAGCACCAACCACAACCATAGTTTGGAACACTGACCGCATTGATCTAGGACGCAGCACTTACTTTAATCTAGGTATCACTACCAGAGCAGAAGGCATTGTCAGTTACAAGGTCTATACCAGCAACACAGGTGCGTTTGATGGTGAAGAAACAGAAACTGTGATTTCAAACACAGCCACTGACGTTGCGGCATTCAATGGCAGATATGTCATTGTGTCTGTGACAGTGACCAATACAGGTGGCATACAAAAATTACAAAGCATAGAAGTCATACCCAATACCAATGTGTTTACTGTGTCAAGAAGCGGTGTGGATTCTTCAACACTGGCAGGAACTTCATCGTCTAGGACCATCAGTTTGGGACGCACAGTCAGCCATATTTGGAGTATCAGCATACAGCCACACCCAGTGTCTTATAATCAAGATGTTTATGTCACTGATTATCTAGCAGCCAATACCCTAATACCCACAGTGATATCTAGGACCAGATCAGGTCCTGAATTCAAACTAGTAGGCTTAGATAATGTACCTAGAAATGCTGTCATTGACTATGAAATCATCGTCATGGGTGAACAATACATGAGCAATGGTAATTTAATCACGAGATAACAGGAGAACAAAATGTCGTTTCCAACAGGAACATCAATCAATACCACAAATTTAGATTCTGGCACAGATTCGCCAGCGTCAGCAAGAGCAGATTTATACAGTTTGGCAGTAGCAGTCAATGACATAATCAGTTCAGAAAACGCAGCCAATGGTGTATTGACTCTAGATGCCACGGGCAAGATCAATACCACCGCGTTTCCAACCACAGTCACTACTGCCACCCTTACTCTGAATCCAACCAGCAACTATGTGACCATACAGGACTGTCTCAGACTGCCTGCCAAAGTGGTCGCTGATGTGGCTGCGGATTTTCCCAGTCCTCAAACAGGGGATATCATAGCACTCAGCAATGGCAACGCAGGACAACCCTGTCTAGCCATGTACAATGGCACTGCTTGGAAGGTCATAAGCCTAGGCAGCACCATATCTGCGACCTAAACGGCTCGCAAATGTCAGATTAATACCCCGAGCCAGTATGTAGATATACCCTCGGGGTATTTTACGGCCTATTTTGTTAAAAGTACGTCAAACGAGTCAAAAGGCCTAGTTTACAGGCGTCTACAACAGGGTTTTTTCTAACCACATTTGGATATGGCATTCTAACACCAGAGATAGATAGTTTCATGGACAAAGAACTTTTTGAAAAACGCTTACGTGAACTGGCTGAAATAGTTCATTCTGAAGACACTGGCAGTTGGGTGATCAAAAAAATGCGACCACAGATCATCAACTGTGATCGCTGTGATCAATCCGTCACTGACAATTTCTGTAAAATGAGCAAACAGCATATGCCATTTGTCTATTGGCGTAGTCACTGTAAGGGCTGTGGCATGTATTTGGATCCCATTACCATGAAACCCATAGAAGGTCCTTTGACCAGCACCGCAGCCAAAGTACTCAGCATCATTAGGCATGAACGCAAGCAGTTAAAACTTGAAGCCAAACAATTGGAAAAAGTTCAAAAAGTAGAAGCCATAGACAAAGATGGTCGTAGCATGACACAGGAAACCCACGGACAAGTAACCATAACTAGGTACCATGATTAATCTCATGATAAATATTTTTAGCACAGGGCATCCGTTATCTACCTGAATTGATAGGCTGTCACTTATCAATATCTTCTCATAGACCTTGCCATGGGTCTTGCTCTGTGTTAGAAAGCCCGTCCCTATACGGGCTTTCGTTTGAGCAAAACCACTTTTATCATGGTCTTTTTGGTCCTTGCTAAATAATTCGTAGGCAACGTAATGGCAAATCAAATGGCAAATTCTCTAGGCAAAACATCTAACACCCAAGGTTGGCGGGCCAGATTGTAATACCGCTGTGGAAAAACCTGCGTGAAAAACAGGACACGTGACATATTGAAGCACTCCCCTAGGTAGATCCTAGTATCCTGAAAAATGGAAGTGAGTCCGAGGGTTCGAACCATATGCCCAACGCTTTGATATAGTATGAATGTTAGCATACGAACACACTGGCTATAAAAACCCAAAGCACTAGGAACGAGGCTTGGGATAGCGTAGAAATACGTGATGTCGTGGTAGGCGGGGAAAGCACAGAGCCCATTAGCACACAGTGAAAAATTACCTACTTCCAAATGTCTCGGCTGGGATAACTCACATAAAGACAATAAGACGGAACCATTAAGATAGGTTCCGTCTGACTGAACAATCTACATAAAGTTTCTCTATATGTTTGGTGAAGTGTTTGTTGAGATCTTTGCTTAGTTCAAGTAAAATACAAGTGAGCAGAGCGAATGTAGTATTTTACGCAGAACGGACTTCTATAGAAGTCCTTTAATCAGGAGATAACATGGCAATTAGTAAAATCAAAGCAACATTGTATCAAGATCACAAAAGAAACACAGCAACTTGTTATTTGAAGTTCAATAACCTCAATGAAGAGATATTTTTAGGTTTTGACCTCAATAACACAGATACCTCATTTAAAAACAAAACAGCCAAAACAAAATCAGATAAAACACTGGTATCAGGTATAGTGGCTTACCTATCAAAATTAGGTAATAATTTTGTTATAGAAATAAACATCTCAAATTCAGATGAATCATTTGAATTTGTATTACGACAAAGCAATGGATATCCAATTACCCATACAGGTGTTTGGGAAAAGAAAATTGAATTTAATTCTTGGTTAGAAAGTCAAATCAATCAAGATGTTGAAATTGACTTTGGTGACCTTATGACTAAATTAAAGAAATGAAAATTTGGGCCACAATCATGGATGACGAATGGGAAAAATTAGAGCCCTATGTGGACTGCCAATTCCAAAATCCCATGGAAGATGAGTTTGTGTTTACGGATCCTAGCCCCATGCTGTTTTGGCGTTTGGCCAGTTTGGGAATACCTTTTGGTGTTTCTGATCATTGACAACATATTTATTATATGCTACTATAATAATATGACAACACAGACACCTACAACACAGCAGTTGAGAACTTGGATCAATCGTCAACGTACTTTGGGCACACCCTCTCCAAAGTATCTTGCCTGGTTAAAGTCACAGTATAAACTATCCTGTGAAGCAGAAGTCATCAAGCAATATCCCAACAGTTTAGTTAATTCACAACAAAAGGAAAAACAATTATGAAACCAGGCATTTTGATTCTTTTGGCAATGTTGAGCACAGGCTGTGCCATGAACCCCTATAGGATGGCCAACTACTTTCCTGAAGGACAATCACCACAGCACACAGGTACTACAGCAAGAAGCCCCAGTGCTTCAACCATAGTGACCAACAGTGGCAACTATGTGATCGTGCCCAACTACTCAACAGGTCAGATACAGTCTGTCATAGGACCACGATAACCCTGATATCAGTGTTCTTATATAAATATAACTATGCCCAAACTAAAATATAAAACACAGCGTAGGACTTGGTCAAGGACTGAAATGAAAACCTGGACTGATCTAGAAAAAGCACAGCATCGTGCTTATGTGGTCATGGACTCACAGGCACACTTCCGTGGTGAAGAATGGCTGCTTACAGAAGAAGAGTTTGTCACTGCCTGGGAGGGCCAATGGCATCTACGTGGGCGTGACAGTGACAGTCTTACCATGACACGCAGAGATCCAGATGGTGCCTGGAGCATAGACAATGTAGAAATAGTGCCTCGTGCTGAACACATACGCAGATGCTTGGAAAGGAGAAAACAACTATGCGGATCATAAAATATCTACCCAAAGTAACTTCAGCCAACACAGAGTATCGTGAGATATCTCAGGATGATCAACTGTGGTTACAGACTGAACTCATACGTTGGCAAACTGTGCTAGGTCAGATGGATCAAAATCATGATCAGGACAGTCGTTGGGTCCGTGATCAATGGTGGCATAAGAAAAGCAAGAAACTACACAAAGGACAGCAGGGTCCAAACACGCCCTGTTCTGTGGTCGCTGGCATACTACACAATATGATGTTCAAGACTCAGCCACAGCGTGACTTTACCAACAAGCAGATGGAAGACATTGAATATATCAGTCTTGCTCTAGCACAGATGGGCTGTGAAGCAGTTAGATTCCAAATTGGACTAGACTATGAATGACGATTTTAAACCACAGGTAGATCCCTGGGATCTCATGATTGAACACAACCAACGCATACAGCGTTTGGAAAATGCTGCCAATAATCATAAACATAAGATTGAAGACCTGATCTCTACAGTGAACAATCTAAATGCCATAGTAGAACAGCAGTCTAAGACCATAATGAAGATCTTGGACATACAGCAACAACATGCTATGCTACAGGTCGAATTATTAAACAAATCCACTCCTAACAGTACTGGTCAGCATTGATGTTATAAATATGTGAAGACAAGGATCTTCACAGATGGCCAAACCCTCAATAACGTTCCGCTCAGTCAAGGGCCAAGCGTTGAGTTATTCAGAACTTGACACAAACTTTACTAACTTACGTGACAGTACCATAGGCTTCACTGTGGGCTCAGACACTGCTACCATTGACCTAAATTCAGCATTGACTATCGCAGCGGGCACTGGCATTTCACTGACACTGAATCCCACTACAGACACGCTGACCATAACCAATTCACAGCCTAGTCCAAACTTATTCACCAGCATTGAAGTCTCAGGACAGACCACGATAACTCCTGACAGTACCGCAGATACATTGACCTTTGCTCAGGGCAACAACATTGTGATAACCACAAATGCTGGCACAGATACCATAACCATCGCAGCCAACAATGTGGTAACCACTGACACTTCTCAGACTGTCACAGGTGCTAAATCATTTACAGGCACAACCACATTGGGTCCCTACAAAGAATCAGTTTATAGCATAGGCAATTCAGGTTCAGGCACAGTGACACCTAATTTCGCAAATGGACCTGTACAGACTGTGACTGCTACAGGTAACTTTACTTTGGCTCTGCCCAGTAATATCGCAGCGGGAGCAAATCTAACACTGATCATCACACAGGATGGTACAGGTGGTCGTACATTTACACCTAACGCCAGTTATAAGTTTGCCAATGGTATCAAAACGCTCACAGCATCTGCCAACGCAATAGATGTCATGACCATTTACTATGATGGATCAAGATACCTGTCATCATTGATTAGGAATTATTCTTAATGTTTTTTCATTGGACAGCAGGCACACTGAGAGAAAAGTGGGCTAATCTATTTCTCAGTGGTGAAGCCAATACTGACGATGTGGTCAATCTCTACAAGCGTACCGGCACTGACACATTGACAGAACAGGCATTGACTTGGTCACCTTCAACACCCACAGAAACTTTTGAATTGTCTGTGAATCCTCGAGGTGATACCATGGTGTGGCAGGGTGTGGTTGGCGGCAGTGAATATTTTAAAGTATATTCATTCAACAACGATACCTCAACACTCACAGAACTCTACAGTAGTTTTGGTACCAATCAAGGAATATTAGATCTTGCTTGGTCACCAAACACAGCATTTAAATTTGTCACAGTTCAAGGCGAACCAGAATCTGCTTATGTTCAATATTGGACTAATGCCTATGATTCATTTGATCTTGGCATCAGTGATGCCTATGAAGATGATGCTAGATATTTGGCCATTAACAAAGCCGGTGACACCCTGGCCTTAGGTTATACTGCCAATGCTGCCAACGTTGATATTAGAATTGTATCAATCTCAGGTACTACATTTACAGATGTATTGACCAAAACAGATCTAGGTGGATTAGTTCGTAGCATGGACTTTTCACCAGATGGTACCAAATTGGCAGTCAGTCATTCAGTGTCACCTTACATTGCCATATACAATATTTCAGGCACTACCTATACCAAGTTACCAGACTCAACATTTCCAGCAGGATCAAGACCCACTGTGGCCAGTCATGTGGCTTGGAATCAGAATGGCACAAGCCTAGCAGTGGGTAATACCATATACAATGTCAGTGGAGATACCTATACATACATCACTGATCTGTCAGTGTCGGGCACTGTGTTAAATGTTAAATGGACAGATGATGGGTCTGAAATATATCTATTGACCACAAGTAGTCCATATTTTTACATTTTTTCCAGAGTTAATAACACATTTACATCCATAGGCACACTGGATCCTGCCTATAATCAATCACCTAACAGAATTTTAAGTTATATCACGGTATAAATGTGGTATAACCATAACTGGCTAAATATATCTGTTACGCGATAACACAGTTTTGACAAAAAACACCTTATAAGGAGAAAACCAAATGTCAGCAGCAAGTAATTACTTAGAGAATAAAGTTCTCGATCACGTTTTAACAGCAACATCATACACAGCACCAGGTACTCGTTACCTAGCATTGTTCAACAACACTTCAGGCAACGCAGCCGCTAACCTAGAAGCAGGCACATTAACTGATGAAACATCTACATCAGGTACTGCTTATGCTCGCAAGGCAGTGACTTTTGCCGCAGCATCTGGCGGTTCATCAGCAACCAACGCTACTGTGACTTTTGACACAGCCACAGCAAACTGGGGCACTATCACTCACGTGGCAATCATGGACGGTGGTACAGCAGGCTCAGGCAACGTGTTATTCTACGGTGCGGTTACAACTTCTAAGACCATTGAAACTGGTGACACATTCCAAGTTTCATCTGGTAACTTGACAGTAAGCCTAGCCTAATCAATTAGGTAAAGTCAAAGGGAGTTTCGGCTCCCTTTTCGGCTGAAAACATCCAGCATTCTAGACTTGGACTCCTAGAGTGTGTAGAACAAACATTTAGTGGAGCAAGTCACAATGGCAACAATATACACAAGAGCAGCCAAAGGTTCAGCATTAACCTGGACTGAAGGTGATGCTAACATCACAAATTTAAACAATGACAAGATGGAGAACTTCACCGTTGCTGGTGATAGTGGAAGCAGTCAAACCATCTCAGGTGGCAACACACTGACAATC
>Ga0222712_10002039_pt1 | contig 23842 bp, 15 predicted proteins | sample C33_657DmetaG_FD_165043 | JGI IMG/M metagenome (GOLD analysis project Ga0222712, IMG submission 165043) | Estuarine water microbial communities from San Francisco Bay, California, United States - C33_657D | ecosystem: Environmental > Aquatic > Marine > Unclassified | place: USA: California... | reverse complement strand
TTCCGTCGATACAGCTGCGCCAGTGGTGACGGGCGTATCTTCGCCAAACCCAACTGGTAATTACATCATCGGTAAAGAGATCTCTATCAACGTTTCCTACTCGGAAGCAGTTGTAGTGACGGGTACTCCTACATTGACACTCGATGCGGGCACGCGTGACGTGATTCTCAACTATGTATCGGGTAGTGGCTCTTCAACTTTGCTCTTCAACTACGTAGTTGCTCAGGGCGATCTGAAAAACCAGCTCGACATTAAGGCAACTGATTCGCTTGGGGTTACCGGCGCGGTCATTACCGACAGAGCAGGTAATGCTGCAAACAACACATTGCCAGCACCAGGAAGTGCAACATCTCTCGTAGGAAGCAAGTTGCTTTCCATCGACGGAGTTCCGCCAGTGAAACCCCTGGTGTTATCGGCATCTGGTGTTGATGGAATCAGCCTTGATTGGGCCGACAACACGGAAACTGATTTGAGGGAATATCGCATCTATTCATGCTCGGGTCTCGTTGCATCAAGTTGTTCGGCCGCATCTTCTTTCAGCGTGTTGAGCAGTGTTGCGGCAGGAACCAGCACGTTTGATCACATTGCCGTTGGCCGTGGTATTACTTACTACTACTACGTCACGGCAATTGACCAGCGTGGCAATGAAGGCCCTGCATCCGATGTGGTCTCGTGGTATTTGCCGGTTCCGGTAATGGTTGCTACTCCATCAGTTACGGCAGTGTCTCCAACAAGTGACCGCACTCCAGAAGTGACAGGTGTCGCCGATTCAGGCGCAACTGTGTATGTGTACATGGATGGAAGTACAACGCCTCTTGGTTCTGTTGCCGCTAGCAATACAGGGACGTATTCATTCTCGCCACCATCAAATATTTCGGCAGGTACACATACATTTAGAGCTCGTGCAGTTGTTGCCGGCGTGAAGACGGGTTCTTCTGGCTACTCCAATGAACAATCTGTTCTTGTCGATATCACTGCACCAGTGTTTTCCAGTAATAATCGATCGTTTCCTACTACCCAAACCACGGGTCTCGACTCATTGACATTCAGATGGACATTTAGTGAAGCGGTGAGCGGGCTCGATGCATCTGATATTGCTGTATCCGGTTCAACAGCAGGTGTTACGCGTATTGCAATGGTGAGTGGTTCAACGGGCGACTACGACATCACCATTTCTGGAGGCGACCTCGCGGGATACAACGGGGTAGTGGGAGTTGGGTTTGTGGCTTCCCCCACGGTGACCGACATAGCAGGAAATGCTTTAGCAGGAACGACGCCGGCAACAACTGCGCAGACCTACACAATGGACAACAGCAATCCGGTGGTCACCATCACTAGCTCGGCTGCCACTTTGGGTGGAACATCAACCGCAACACTCACCTTTACGCTCGGTCAGACGAGCACCGACTTTGAATTAGCAGATATTGATGTGACGGGCGGAACCTTGAGCGCATTTGCCGGGTCGGGCACCACCTATACGGCAACGATCACTCCACGCTCTGGCTTTTCCGGAACAGCAACCGTTTCAGTTGACGCAGGTTCGTTCTCGAACGCAAGTGGCGTATACAACGCTGCGGGAAGTGCGAGCATTGCTATAGATACCACTGCACCGGCCGTTCTTTCCGTTCAATCAACCACAGCAAATGGCATTTATAAAGTTGGGGCAACCGTCAACATTACGGTGACCTTCGATGAAGCGATTGCGGTACTGACTGGTGGTGGAGTACCCACCTTGTTGCTGGAAACTGGTGCAATAGACAGAACTGCAACTTTTGTGAACAGCACGGGGGCAGTGGCCACATTTAGATATGTTGCACAAGCTGGCGACACGAGTAGCGATCTCGACGTGCAGTCGGCTGCAGCGCTTGTGTTGAACGGTGGAACAATAAAAGATGCTGCAGGCAACGCGGCAAACGTCACCGTGGTTGCGCCAGGGTCAAGTGGTTCATTGGGTGCAAACGCCGCCATTGTGATTGACACCATTGCACCCGTTGCCCCAAGTTCTCTGTCTGCAATTGGTGTGGGTGGTGTAACCGTGGCGAACAAGCTTTCTGCAAACAATACCGATCTCACCGCAACAGCAACCATCGTTGCTGGAGAGGCAACAGGAGGTGTTGCAACGTTGTATCTCGACGGGGTTGCCATAGCTACCGATGCAACCATTTCTGCGGGTGATACCAGCGTTAACTTTGTTCTGGGTAAAAACACAACGGCTGAATTGCAGGTGGCCATTCCACTTGGTGGTGTTCTTACGGCAAAACTTGCCGACGTTGCCGGGAACATTTCAGGTGCGAGCACCTCGGTGACGTTGGTGAGCGACTACGTAGTGCCAACTATTCAACTATCGAGTTCACGTTCAACTCTCATTGCTGGACAAACTGCAACAATCACCGCCACGCTCAGTGAAGCGTCACTCAACTTCATAAGTTCAGATGTTTCCGCAATCGGTGGCGTGGTGAGTGGTTTTACAGGCTCTGGAACTACTTATTCATTTACTTTCACTCCCACAAGTAGTTCCACTACTCCGATGTCGTTACAGGTTCTTGCAGGGGTATTCAGCGATGCAGTAGGGAACCAAAGCACGGCAAGTGCTGTGCTCACTGCGGTGGTAGACACCGTTATTCCAACTGTTTCAAGCGTGAGTTCACCAACAGCAAATGGCTCGTATCGTGCCGGAGCCACAATTGATGTTGCTGTCACATTCAGCAAAGTTGTCGTTGTTACAACATCTGCGGGTTCGCCCACACTTTTACTCGAGACCGGCACACAAGACCGCTTGGCAACCTATAGCAGTGGTTCTGGTACATCAGTGCTGACGTTCAGGTACGTCGTGCAGGCTGGCGACGCCAGCAATGACCTTGATACACAATCAACCACCGCTCTTGCTCTGAATGGCGGGTTTATTAAAGATGCTTCTGGTAACGATGCGGTTCTCATTTTGGCGAGCCCTGGTGCAACTGGCTCGCTGGGCGCAGCGAAAGCAATTGTGGTTGACACCGTTGCCCCAGCAGCACCAACAAATGTGGTGGTTACCCCTGCTGGTGGAGTTGTTGTTGCAAACACATTGCTCGCGAACAATACGAACATGACTGCAAGTGCCACCGTTGTTGCTGGCCAGACCACAGGTGGCTCGGCCGAACTGGTGCTTGGTTCCACAACCATTGCAACCGATACTTCCATTGCGGTGGGAGACAGTTCGGTGAGCTTCAATTTGAATTTTTCCGCCGCCGCCGACCTGCAAGCTGCAATTGCAGCAGGTGGGCAGCTAACAGTACGGCTCATCGACGCTGCCGGAAATATCTCTTTGGCAAGCTCGGCAGTGAATCTCACTGTTGACTACGTGAAACCAATGGCAACGCTCAGTACTTCACGGTCAGCAATGAAGATCGGTGAAACTGCTGCCATTACGGTTCAGCTTTCAGAAGCATCGTCCAACTTTATTTTGACCGATGTAACAGTGACAGGCGGAACACTGGGAACGTTTGTTGCAGTGTCATCAACTCAATACACATTTATTTTCACTCCTGCGGCGGCTACTAACGCAGGGTCTGCGTCGCTCTCGATAGCGACTGGAGCCTTTACCGATGCTGCTGGAAATACAAGTGCAGCGTCAGCATCGCTGCCAATAAGTTTCGACACGTCTGCTCCGGCGGTGCCAACGGTGACGGGCAGTTCGCCAGTACTAACAAACGATGCAACCCCCACGCTGTCGGGCACTGCGGAAGTGGGCTCAACAGTTGTGGTGAGAGACACTTCAACAACGCCAGCTTCTGTACTTGCATCGTTGGTAGCAACCGACGGAACATGGACATTTGATGCGTCAACCTTGTCGGAAGGTAATCACTTCATTACAGCCGTTGCTACCGATGCTGCGGGAAATGCTTCAGCGTCGTCCACGGCAAAGACGTGGCAGATCGATACAACACCACCCACGGTGTCGTTGTCTACTGTCGCGGGAAATGACACCGTCACACGCTCGGAAAAAGATGCAGGAATAGCAGTTTCTGGTTCAGTTGAAGCAGGGGCCACCGTGGTTTTGCAATTCGCAGCGCTCAGCAAAACGATTACGCCTGTAAGTGGCGCATGGACCTACTCCATCACTGCATCTGATTGGACTGCTATTGGGTCCACATCGCCAGTTGTCTTCACAGTCACTGCCACCGATTCGGCCGTAAACACGGCAAGTCGTACTCGTAGCGTCACCATGAATTTGGCAGATATTGCAGTGCCTGGAAACCCCGACCTCATTGCCGCTGACGACACAGCTAACTCTTCAGACAACATCACAACAAAAGGAACTATCCGCATTGATGTTCCACTGCTCAAAGCTGCCACGCCATCGCACGAAGTTGGCCAGTTATTGCAACTCATCGACGGCGCCGGGGGAGTACTTGCCTCACGAATACTTGATGCGGCAGATATGGCGGCAGGCATTTACCAATTCACACTTCAAGACTTGAGCGACGATACCTACGTAATGCAGAGTCGCGTATCGGGTTCGGGCAACTCAGCGTTATCTGCAGGCACACTCGAAGTAACTGTAGACAACAGAGTTCCGGGCGCCCCAGGTGCGCCAAATATGACCGACGCTACCGATACGGGAATTTCTGTTCGCGACAACGTGACGACGGTGGTGCAGCCAATATTCCGCGTTGCCATTAATGGAATAGAGATCTCAGGAAATCCTCTGATAGCAAACGACAGCATTATTTTGTACAACGGAACTACCAGTGTGCACACTCTTACTTTGTCGTCAACTGATATTTCTGCTGGGTTTGTGCTGCTGCAACCAGGCAGCAATCTGCCCGAGGGCATAAATGTCCTTACTGCAAAGGCGCAATCACGCGCTGGCACGAGCGGGCCTGACTCATCTGCGCTTAGCATTGTGGTTGATATAACACCACAGAGCGCACCACTTGCACCCGATCTCATTGCGCTTGACGACACCGGTGCATCATCAAGCGATGACGTCACCTCCATAACGCAACCAAATTTCTTGGTTGTGCTTACAGGTCTAGGAATTGCTGCAAATGACCAAGTGCAGTTACTTGATGCATCTTCACAAGTAATAGGCACAGCAGTTGTTTCCAGCGTAGATGTAACAAATAGCAATGTGCGTGTTGCTCCACTTGGCACCTTTGCAGACGGAGTGAATGTGGTCAAAGTGCGCATTCTCGACCGTGCGGGGAATGTGGGAACTGCATCCTTAAGTCTCAGTATTCGTATTTCAACCAACATTCCAAATGCAACGACACCAACGTTGCAGACGTCATCCGATTCGGGCAGGTCTTCTTCTGACCGCGTTACTCAAAGCAGTACTCCGACCTTTACCGGAACTGGTACCAGTGGCGACACCGTGAAGTTGTTCGACGGAAATCAACTCCTCGGAACAAGCCTGGTTGTAAGTGGTGTGTGGTCTATAACAGTGGCGGCTCTTGCCGACAGCACATACACATTGCGTGCAGTCGTAACAGATACTGCGGGTAATGACAGCAGCTTCAGCTCTGGCTTAGGAATTACCGTCGATACCTCACGCCCTGTAGCGCCGAGCATTACTGGCTCACCCCTTTTGAAAAGCACTTCCACGCCATCCGTTTCTGGAATATCTGAAGCATTTGCTGTGGTCAATGTGTATGAAGATCTGCACCTCATTGGCACAGCGACCGCAGATGGCTCGGGAAATTGGACCCTTACTTCTTCCTCGCTAACAGATCAGAACTATTCATTGAAGGCTTCTGCAACCGATATTGCGGGTAACACCAGCACCGATTCAACAACTGTCAACATGCTTGTAGATACCGCCACCCCAAGTGCACCGACCATTAACGCAATAGCAACGTATGCAGTAATGCAAAGTTTGAGTGGTAGTGGTGAAGCAGGAACCACTCTGACCATCTATAACGGTGCAACCTCTATTGGTTCGGTAACAGTAGGTTTTGGGGGAACATGGAGTTTCACAACCACATCGCTCACGAATTCCACACATTCATTTACAGCAATTCAAACCGATGCCGTGGGCAACACAAGCGTGGCATCAAGTCCTGCGAGAACGATTCCTGCAATACAGATGGCCGCCCTTTATGGAGCAAACGTTGCTGACGACGACAGTATGCGGGCAACGGCGTCACAGTATGGCGCAGGCGGCATTTCCGACATTGATACTGCTGCTAAAGCTTCGTTAATTAATGATGTCATTGACACATTGGCAACAACCGCAGTAGACACCCAAGCCGAAATCATTGCTCTCGCGGTCATTGTGAAATCAATTTTTGCAACAGCCGCTGGGGAAACAGTGGTTCCTGCACTAACTCCGCAAGATCTCGCAGCGTTAGGCATTACAGGCGTAGACACAGACAACATTGCAGCGGTCATTGCGGCCATTGCAGGCACGGCAGACAACGGCAGTGGTATCGACTCGCTGAGTGAACTTAGCGCCGTGGTGGATTCAACACTTGCGGCATCTCGCGCTGCATTTGCCATTATCTCTGGCTATGACGGAACGAACACAATTCCAAGTGAGGCAGAGTTCAGCGCCATTGCGGTGACCGGAGTGAACTCGGCAAATATTTCTTCGGTCAACTCGGTACTGGCCGTGCTATCTGCCAGCACCACCGATTCGCGAGCAGAGGTTCAGGCTGTAGTCGAAACTTATGTGGCGATACTCAATGGTGCCGATGGGGTAGCAAACGGTGGTCTTTCTCTGACGGCAACTCAATATCAAAATATTGGCCTTGCCAACATTACGAACACGGCACAAGCGAATCTTCTCAGTTCCATCATCGACAGCAGCACAACGAGCGAGGTCGACACCTCCGCTGAACTTCAAAAACTTGCCAATATTGTGGCTCGACTTGCAGTAATAGCAGCCGGTGGTAGCGCATCTCCTGCTCTCACCCCAGCCGAGCTTGAACTCATCGGCATTACAGGAGTGACTACATCGAATCTTTCTTCGGTGATTGCAGCAATTGCAGCAACGGCCGACAGCGGTTCAGGAATCGACAGCCTCGCTAAGTTGCAATCAGCAGTCAACACGGGAATTACCAATGCACGTGCTGCATCTCAAGCCATCATCTCTAGCTACAACGGTTCGAATACAACTCCAACTCTTGCTCACTTTGAAAACATTGGTGTCACAGGCGTGACCTCAGCGAACATCGCGTCAATTAACACATTTATTGCGGTCATGCCGGCGGGCGATACCGATGCACAATCTGAAGTACAAGCCCTTGTTGATGCTTATGCAAAAGTGCTTGCCTCGGCTAATGGGGTAGCCGATAGTGGGCCGTCATTGTCGGCTGCCGAGTTTGCCGCACTCGGACTCTCAACGGTAGATACCGCTGGGGAAGTGGGCTTACTCAATGAACTCGTCGACCACCAGGCATCATCAGCAGTAGATAGTTATAGCGAACTTGCTGCGCTGGCTTCTCGTGTAACGCGCCTCATGGGCGAAGCTGCTGGCGTGGCTGCCTCACCAGCCCTCATCGCTAGTGATTTTGCCGCACTTGGAATTACTGGCGTCACCGCCGAAAACCTTGCCGAAGTTCTTGCGGTTATTAGGGCCAGTGCAGACGATGGTTCTGCCATTGATACTTTGTCTGAATTGCAAACACTTGTTACTGCTGCCGTTGTGCTGTCGCGTCAAAATGCAATTGACATCATTAGTAGATACGACGGTACGAGTGCCACAACAACTCCAACGCTTGCCAACTATGCCAACGCTGAAGTTTCAGGTGCTTCTGCTGGCAACTTGATTTCACTCAATTCAGCATTCGCAGAAATTGCCGAAACCGATTCTGATACCACATCAAGTATTCAGGGTGTCGTTACTGGATACATTGCTATTTTGCTGGGAGCAGATGGTCAAAGCGATGGAGATATTTCGCTCACAGCTTCTGACTACATAGCAATGCACCTGACTCGTGTTGACACTGCTGGAAAAGCGAATCTGCTGAACGAAATATTTGACCGCTCCACAACTTCTCGGGTCGATACATACTCCGAGTTGCAGGCAATATCTGATGTTGTTGCAGATATCTTCCTCGTGTCAACCGGTGCACAAGCGCAGTCGCCACTCACTGCTGCACGACTTGCATTAATTGGGCTAAGCGGAGTGACCAGCGAGAACATAGCATTGTTGATTTCAGCTATTGCGAATACTTCTGATGACACTCTTGGTGTTGATTCGCTCACAGAAATTCAAGCAATAATGAATCAAGTGCGTGCATCGCAGGCAAGTGCGCTGGCAGTCATTAGTTCCTATGACGGAGCCAATACTGTGCCGACCCTCAGCACGTTTAGCGCCGCAGGAATTGTTGGAGTGGACTCGTCAAACATTGGCATCATTAACCAGTTCCTTGCAGTGATGTCTGCAGAATCAACAGACTCTTTTGTAGAGGTTCAAGCACTTGTAAATGCGGTTCTGAAGCTGATGATTTGTGCCGATGGAACGGCAAATAATAACTGCACGTTTACAGCCGCAGAATTCCAGGCAATGGGCTATATAGACATCGATACGCAAGAAGAAGTTGATGCACTCAACGCCGACCTTGACGTGCTCGATCTCACACCGAACCAAGAATCACGTGTGACGAGCGAAGCGGTGCGGTTGGTAGTCGATCGATTCCGACCACGTCCTGTGCTTGTGCCAGCCCCTACAACTACAGCGCCTGCAGCTCCTGCCACTACGGCTCCCACCACATCTGCTCCGGCACCAACGCCAACAACGCCTACAACTACGGTTCCAGAAGCAATACTAACTTCAACAACTGCAGTCGCCCCGATTCCCAAGACAACAACTACGCCAACAACTATGCCGGTAACGACGACCGTGCCAGAGCTTGAGGTCCTTCCTGGAAGCGGTGGGGTACAAATGACCCCAGGTAAAGCGGCAGTGCTCATTGACAATAAATTGATTGATCTGAAAGTGGTTATTAATGACGACAATTCGGCAACTATTGAGTTGGCAGGCCAATTTGTAGTGCGCATTGTTCCAACACTCCCCGAAGATGTCGTTGCGCTGAGTGACGGGTCTACAGGCCTTCGTGTGTATCGCAACCGCACAGTTTCAATTCAAGGCGAAGGTTTCGCCCAAGAGTCTGAAGTTGAAGTGTGGGTCAACTCAACACCAGTAAAACTGGGAACTGCAATGACCGATACAAACGGCGCATTTAGTGAGACCTTTACAACCCCACTAGGAATTGAATTGGGCGAGCACACGTTGACGCTAAGTGGCAACTTGCCAGATGGCACGTTGAGCAAAACCTCTATTGGACTCCTCGTGGTTGACGCTGAAAATGCCCCTATTGCGCCAACCGATAGAGACAAAAACCCGACGTCAAATTCATCATCAGGTAAGGGCAGTGGCGCAGGTGCACAAGGTCCTGGAGGCGCTCCATACGATCCACAGTCAGAACCCAAAGCGGTGGTCGGCTTGCTCGGCGACATGGTTGGGCTCTTGGCATTGGCGGGAATGGCTGTTGCTGGTCGCCGTCGTGAAAATGATGATGATGGTTCAGATGGTGGCGACAAAGATAAGCGCGGCTCAGGTGATATTTCAGACGTCACTGTGAAACATCATTCCGTAGCAGCGAATGTTAAAAACGATATTCTCCGTCTACCAAGAAGTTCTTTTGTTGATCGTATTGTCGCTGCCTTGCCGGTGAAGCTAGCCCGCGTATCGCCATTGGTTGGTCGCGTACTCACCGACGGCACATATCTGCGTTCGCTCCTTGGCGTTGCGTGGCTGTTGCTGCCGCTACTTGGTGTTGTAGTAGGCGTTGGTTCTGCAGTAAGCACCAACTTCAACGCAGTGATGCCGTCGCTTGCGTGGCTCACTGCAGTTGTCATCATTGGATCATTTGATGCTCTTGCCGGGTTCATGGCGGCATCAATATTCGGCGTACTCGTTGTACTGGGCGGTGGCATTCAATCGTCCGATTCGGTACGGGGACTGTTGGGTATTTGGGTGTTCAGTTTCGCTGTGCCTGTGCTAGCCAGCGCGTCGCGCCCTTTCCGTCGTAAAGATGCGGTGGGGCTTGCTGGAGCATGGGACAGAGCAGCAGACTTTGTGATGATTGCACTATTTGGTGCATGGGCTGCAGGGTCGATGTTCGGTTCCTTGCCAGGGCTCACCGGATTCCGTCCGTCGTATGCAGATGATGTGTTGCAAATTCAGATCATCGTTCTTGTGGTGCTTGTTCTGCGTTATGCATTAGAAAATGCAACGACTGTTTTGACACCTGGCAAATTGCGCGAACTTTCCGCGGTGTCACTTCCTGACCCAAGTAATACACAGGTCATTATTTCGTCGCTCGTGCGCACCACGTCGTTTGTATTTGTTGCCGTTGTCTTTATCGGAAACAACTGGGCGCTATGGACAGGTGCTGCTTTGTATCTGCTGCCGAAATTGATGACAACCATTGATGACAAATTCCCTAATGTAGAAGCGCTGCATCGCTACTTGCCGCGCGGAATTTTAAAAGTTACTTTCATGATGCTTGTTGCGCGTTGGTGGGGCCAACTGCTCACGAGCAACATCGATGACGCGGAAAAAATGTTGACGTTTGGTTTCGTCTTCCTCGGAATGCCTGGTTTCATTACCACGGTCTTGAGTTGGTTTGGTCGTTCAAGTAGTAAACCATGGGAGCCAAATTGGTTTACCCGCTTCGGTGGCCTGGTGCTGCTTGTGCTGGGCTTTTTAATTGTGCGCGGCGTATTACTTGGCTAGGGAAGCTGTTGAATAACGCCACAAAATTGTGTTGTCTACTTTGAGGTCCGATGACCAAATGAGTTGCGCTTGTTCGTTCCAGGAAATCTCGTTGTATCCATCTTTAGTACCAACGGCCTCGGGAGAGTATTCCGCCGCCTGCACCCAAGTGGTGTCGTCAAATGAAGGTTTAGCCCAGCCATCAGGTTCGCCTGTGATGGAAGATTCACATTCAGTTTCTGGTGCTGCCGACTTTTCGCACGATTCGTTGAGTGGAGCTCGGTGAATAACGAGACCTCGCCAATTGCTGTTGGTGTACGCAACAACTTCACCCGTTTGCGTATTAGTAAATTGCGCAATGAATCCACCGTCACCCATACGCTGGCGGTCAGATCCGATGTATTCAAGACCAGAATCATCCTGTTTGAAATCTTTTGTGACCATTGCAATAGTGAAGGGGAGTTCGGCAGTAAAACTGATCTTTTCCGCATTGAAAGATTTCTCTGTTGTAATTGGCACTGAGTCTTCCCCAACAAGCACACCATTGATGTATAACGAGAACCAGTTGTCTGCCCATACTTCGGCAGTAAAAGTTGAGGTTGTTGCAGCCGCTGTTGTAGCGGTGGTGCTGGTATTTTGTATACCGCAAGATGCAAGAACAACTAATGCAAGCGCGATAAGGCTCAGTTTCCCATTCATCGTGCATACGTTTCATTGGAGACAGTTCCTGTCGGAGAGGTAAAGGTAAAAGCTATAGAGGTATCGCTCACGATGTATTCCACTACACCCGTTTTACCATCTTGCAAATATTCAAGCGAGTAGGTATTGGTCTTGGGTGATGAGAAATTAGTAATTACTGCTCCGGCAAGTGGAGCGCCTGCTTCACGTATTGGTTTTGTTGTGGGCTGCGGCTCAATTTGGTCGCCAGAAACACCAGCAACCTTGCCACGTAAACCACCATTGATATATGGGTAAGTGGCGGTGCCGTGGTAGTGGTACGCACCATCGGCGCCAACATGGCCGTTGTATTCGTCAAGTGCTAAAAGCGCTGCACCATCGGGTTCGTTTGCTCCATAAATAGCGAAACCGTCTAACGCGTACGCAATGGGCTGAGCATCGCCAACAACGCTCGACAAATGCAGGGGGGCGACGTGGTAGTGGTAGTCGTCTGCGCGACCACAGTGGCCGCCCCACTCGTCTAATTCACCGTAGAGAAAGGCATCGTCGCCTCTGTTGTTCAGCGCGTTGAATATAGGTACACCATTTACTGCGAGTGCAATGGCACCTCGAAAGAGAGAAGTTTTACCCGAAATAGGTGTGTCGGATAGTTCTGGAACTTTTGGCAATTGCCAGGCATTGGTTCCCGTGTAGTTCATTGCAAGAGGAACTTGCTGCTGCCAACTTGTAATACCAACCATCATGTTGTGCGCTGGTAAGCCGTTGCTTTCAACAAGCCACAGATCGCCATTTGCAATTACTTTGACCGTGTCGGCAAATTCACTAAAGCCAGGCAGTGTGCCGAGATCTACCGCGCCCAAAGATGTTGAAGTTTGTTGTGCTGCTGCAGTGCTCGAACTTCCGGTGCTCGATGATGTGCAAGCAGCAAGCAGTATTCCACCTAATCCAAGACCACCCAATTGAAGTGCATGGCGCCGTGTCATCACCGGTTTGTGAGGATGCTCATGTGGATGTTCGTGGAAATGCATTATGACCTCTCGTAGGAAACATCGAATGAGGCACTCGACAATGTTGTGGAGCTGATGGCGTCTAGCAATACATCACGAGATACTTGTGTTTCTGTAGGGAAAGTTGGGGCTGCCGAGAGGGCATAAACCGTGTAGGTGTAGATTTTTTCCCCAGGACCTTTTGAACACGGTGGGGCATATGCAAGTTCACTGTTCACACTGTTAGTGCCCAGTGTTCCTGGAGCAGGGCCACCTGCAGGTATGGAATACGTAGTTGAAGGGATGTTGTAAATCACCCAGTACCAGTGAGTGTCGCCCGGCCCAGGTACATGGTGCATTGCAATGGCGTATTCCACTGTTCTATCAGGCCCAGGGGTCCAGGTGAGCGAGGGGCTTTGTGAATCGCCGTCGCAGGTAAAGGCGACTGGCATTGCGCCACCCGATTCCATATCGGGGCTCGAGAGAGTGAACGTTGTTGCGGAGTTGGGGAGAGAAGATTCGGCTACTACGGCACTACTACTTGTGCTGGCGGATTCGGAAGAGGAAGAACACCCAGCGAAAAGAATGATGGCTAATACGGTGACGGTGCGAAGTGGGCGAAGTCTCATATTTACATAGAGGTTACTTCGCGTTAGCCCCAGCCCAGGCGTTTACTGATGTCGTTGGCATGAACAATCATGTCCAAGCTCAGTGCCCGAATGTCATCGGCTTCGTTCTTGGTTATACCAAAAATTGAGGCGATCGAACCTTCGGCCCACAACAAGATGCTCAATTTTGTTGCTTGAGTAATTGCCATACGTTCGTTCATGCCCAAGTTGACAAATTGCTGTGCAAAGTACTCGGTGGTTTTGCGCGACGTTTCGCTGAATCGTGTTGGGTCAACTCCTGCTGTCACCAAATACTGAATAACTGCTTGACGTTGACGCAAGTACGTACGACCAACCTCAGCAAGCGAAAAGTTCAATGGAATGACGGCTTCACCTATAAGTAGTCGGCGCTCAATTTCGCTGGTCACAGCATTTTCCGCAAGTTGCGCTAACTCTTCAGTCACTGCAAAAAACAAATCGAGGCGGGTGCCAAAATAGCGAAAAACATATCCATGGTTGAGGTCGGCCTTATTAGCAATGTCTTGCAGAGTGATGTCAAGAATCGCCTTTTCTTTGAGAATGCTGATTGTTGAATCAAGGAAGAGTTGGACTGCGTCTTCTCTGCTGACGCGTGGCTTTTTGGCCGGAGTCGCTGGTTTTTCAGTTTTCGCCATAACAAGGGCCCTTATTTGTTGTAGCAAGACACTACATATCTTGTAGTAATCTACTACAAGAAACCCTATTCCGGAAATCCTAAGTATTTGCGAGGCCGCCCGTTGGCTGGAGTGCTGTTAAATGTCGAAGCGGTCGAGGTTCATCACTTTTGTCCAGGCGGCTACAAAGTCGCGTGTGAACTTTTCACGAGCATCGTCTTGTGCATAGATCTCGGCAAGTGCTCTAAGTTGTGAGTTCGAGCCAAAGATGAGGTCGTTGCGTGTTCCGGTCCATACAACTGCTCCTGTATTGCGGTCACGAGCTTCAAACAGCTCGTCCAACTTGTTGGTAGCAGTCCACGAGATGTTGCTATCGAGAACATTGATGAAGAAGTCGTTCGTGAGTAGTCCGGGTTTTGCGGTGAAGACACCATGAGCGCTCTGCTGGTAGTTGGCGTTGAGCGCACGTAATCCACCCACAAGAACAGTCATCTCAGGTGCGGTCAAAGTAAGGAGGTTGGACTTCTCTAGTAATAACTGCTCCGCTGGTTGAGTGTGGCCTGGGCGTAAGTAGTTGCGGAAACCATCAAAGGTTGGCTCGAGCACTGCAAATGAATCGACGTCGGTCTGTTCGTCACTTGCATCACCGCGGCCGCCAGTGAAGGGAACGGCAACGGAAACTCCGGCATCTGCTGCAGCTTTTTCGACTGCAGCATTACCGCCAAGAACAATGAGGTCGGAAATGGATACTCCAGTCTCCTTGTTCAGTTTCTCGTACACCGCAAGTACTTTTGCAAGCTCGGCAGGATTATTTGCTTCCCAATCTTTCTGAGGTGCCAAACGAATGCGTGCGCCATTGGCGCCGCCGCGCTTATCGGTGCCGCGGAATGTTGAAGCAGACGACCATGCGGTGCGAACCAACTCAGACACGGTGAGACCACTTGCGATAATTTTTGACTTCAACTCGGCAATCTCTGCTGCGGTAGGAACTTTGCTTGCTGTAGGGATTGGATCTTGCCAAATGAGTTCTTCGCTCGGAACAAGTTTTCCGACGTAGCGGGACTTTGGCCCCATGTCGCGATGTGTCAACTTAAACCATGCACGCGCAAATGCGTCGGCGAACTTGTCGGGGTTCGCATAGAAGTCTTGTGAAATTTTCAGGTACGCGGGGTCAAACTTCATGGCCAAGTCAGCAGTGGTCATGATGGGAGCGTGTGAGCGCGTTGAATCATGTGCATCGGGTACTGCATGAGCAAGTGCGCCGCTCTTTGGAATCCATTGTTGTGCACCAGCAGGGGAGTGTGTGAGTTCCCAGTCATTTTCCAAAAGAATCTTGAAATAGTCGTTATCCCATGCAATGGGGTTTCTGGTCCAAGCACCTTCGATGCCACTAGTGATGGTGTCTACACCCTTACCGGAGCCCATTGAATTGATCCATCCGAGTCCCATGGCTTCCAGTGGAGCTCCTTCTGGTGCGGGCCCTACGAATGTATTGGGGTCACCAGCTCCGTGTGCTTTTCCAAATGTGTGACCACCTGCAGTGAGGGCAACAGTTTCCTCATCGTTCATTGCCATGCGAGCAAATGTTTCGCGTATGTCGCGCGCCGACAACAGTGGGTTGGCAACACCGTTCGGACCTTCGGGGTTCACATAGATGAGACCCATTTGTACAGCACCGAGCGGATTGTCGAGTTCGCGATCACCTGTGTACCGCTCGTCGGCAAGCCAAGTAGTTTCTGAACCCCAATATGTTTCGTCTGGTTCGAACACGTCGGGGCGTCCTCCAGCAAAACCAAAAGTTTTGAAGCCCATTGAGTCGAGTGCAACATTGCCAGCGAGAATCATGAGGTCTGCCCACGACAATTTGTTGCCGTACTTCTGCTTGATTGGCCACAGAAGTCGACGAGCTTTGTCTAGGTTGCCATTATCGGGCCACGAGTTCTGGGGAGCAAAACGCTGCATACCTGCACCTGCTCCGCCGCGACCATCTTGAATGCGGTACGTGCCAGCAGAGTGCCAGGCCATGCGAATAAAGAAAGGCCCATAGTGGCCGTAGTCGGCTGGCCACCACTCTTGTGAGTTGGTCATCAGCTCGGTGAGGTCGGCAACGACGGCATCTAAATCGAGTGAGGCGAATGCTTCTGCGTAATTAAAGTCTGGGTCCATCGGAACACCCGCTGCAGGGTTGTTGTGGAGCACCTTGATGTTGAGTTGGTTCGGCCACCAGGTGGAGTTCGTTGGTCCCATATTTGCTGCTGTGATTGCTCCAGCGTGGATAGGGCATTTGCTGATGTCGCTGTTTGTCATGGAGACAGTTTCGGGGAATAACACCCATAAAGCAAATAGATGTTTCTTGCAGTTAACATAAGAAGTACTTATGTCTTGGCCAACCTTCCAACAATTGCGATATCTAGTAGCTATTGCCGATGCGGGTTCCTTTGGAGCAGCGGCAGATGAGGAATTTGTTTCACAGCCTGCATTGAGCGCTCAAATTAAAGAACTTGAGCGAAAGCTGGGGGTCACCTTATTCGAGCGCTCGGTACGCGGTGCAATGTTGACTGCACATGGTTCTGAAGTGGTCGAGCGCGCGCGAATATTACTTCGCGAAATGAATGACCTTGTTGAAACGACAAAGCACGATGGTAATCAGCTTCGTGGTCGTATTGGGCTCGGAGTAATTCCCACGTTGGCGCCATACGTATTGCCCGATGTTGTGCGCGCATTTACAAATGAACATGCAGATGCAGAATTGCATATTCGGGAATTGCAGACTGGGCAACTACTCGAGTCATTGCGGTATGGAGAAATTGACTTCGGATTACTAGCGCTACCCATTGGGTCCGAAGAATTTGCAACGGCATCTATCGGTATCGACAAATTTGTGTTAGCTCTGCCAAAAAGTCATCCGCTCGCCAAAGCTAAGTCGCCGGTGGAGTTAGATGTGCTGCGCAATGAGCGGGTCATTCTTTTAGAAGATGGTCATTGTTTACGCGATCAAGTCACACTCATTTGTGAGCTCGCCTTTAGTGAGCCAAGCGAAATTCAAGCAACAAGCATGGCAACGCTGGCACAAATGGTGGCAGCAGGTTTAGGAGTAACGCTGTTGCCAGAGTGTGCAGTAAAAGTAGAGGCTGGGCACGGGCGGGGAATTGTTACACGCAAGTTTGCTGGCAACTCACCAAGCCGCACAATTGGTCTTGTTTGGCGTAAGTCTTCGCCTTTTGCAGAAGCCTTTCAGCAACTCTGTCGCTCAATATCGCTTTCCTAATACAGTTTTTTTACGGCGCGGTCGCAATGAAGTCGCCGACGACAGAGCGTGTGCGATCAAGGGAGGCTTTGAGGTCGTCCTTGATATTTTTTGGAACTGATGGGTCAGCTAGGTCGGCGATGACTGGCCGCACGACAACACCATTTTTTTTGTCAACCCAGATCGGGTAAACACCGGGTTTATTGACAATGACGGAGCCGTCTGGGTTCAACGTGATGTTTGTGGTCGCAATAATTCCATCTTGAGTGTTAGCACTAAACGCATTTGTTGTTGGCAGGTAGCTAATAAGGTTACTTAAGCCGAAGATGGCCCAAACGTCGTTGACCTTGTCAATCTTTTGTACAACGTGTGCATGATGCCCGATGACCAAATCAATGAGTCCAGTTTTTGTAATGGCATCGGCGTTTGTCAACTGAAACTCGCTGAGTTCGGTTTGTGTTTCACGTCCCCAATGCATGCTGACTATTACAACTCGAGCGCCCATATCGCGTGCTTTTTGAGCATCGGCAATAATTCGCGTTGGCTCAATTCTCGCTGATCGCCATGCTTCATCGTTGGGTGCTGAGATTCCGTTAAATCCATAGGTGTACGACAGGTGTGCAACATTGATGCCCTTGACGCTAAATACTTTTGGTTCAATTTCGTCGGGGGTTCTGGCCATGCCTGCCTGACCAAGCCCAAGAGCATCAAACTCATCAAGCGTGGCTTTGATTCCGTTGGCCCCTTTGTCGAAAGTGTGGTTGCTCGCCGTTGAGCAGCGATCAAAACCTGTATTTTTAATGGCGGTGGCAATCTCTGATGGGGCCGAATAGAGAGGATTCGTAGTCGGTTTGTCGCCGGGGGAAACCAAGGGCACTTCTAAATGGCAAATTGCAAGATCAACATTCTCAATCAGTGGTTTGATGCGGGCAAACATTGGCGTGAAGTCAAAACCATTGCCGCCTTTGCTTGCGGCAGCTGCTTTCCACACTTGGCTATGAATGAGAACATCGCCTGCAAAGGCGAGGCTCATAGTGATGGGCGCTGGTACAACGGTTGTGGTTGGCAAAGGGGAACTACTTGTGCTGTCTGTTGCTGAGTCGTTTGTCCCACAAGCCGCAACGCCGAGGCTGAGGAGCAGAGATAAAACACGTATGTGGCGGACTTTACTCACGAAGCATTCTTCGCAATGTTGAGTAGTTGGCGGCGCAGCATGATGCCATCGCCTGGGCCGAGAATGAGCTTTTCAAATAGCGAACCCATTGGAATATTGATGTGAGAACGCATACGCGTTACTAAACGAGTTCCCTGTGGGTCATCGCGTAATTCATAAGCAAGTGTGAAATGAAGGCGCGGCGACCTGTTGCCCTTGGTTCTGATTTCAAGAACAAAGTGCCGGGGAGAATCGACAATGGTGGCAGTAAACGCAATGGGGCCAGAAGGTACTTTGTCTCCCGATTCAACAGATTGCCATTCTTCGTGAATAGCGGTCGCGCTCTTACGCCCTAAATTGTCAAGCCAGTCATAGCTGTACCAGCCAGCTCGCCCAAAACCCATTTGACGAATCCAGGGAAAGACATCTTGGGGTGGAGCAGCAATAGTGATGGAGCGTGTTGCTACCAAGGATGCGTGACTGCAGATGTCGTCTCCAATAACAGGGCTCTCAATTTCTTCTTTCGTTGCACCCCAAAATTGAAGAATCATGACGGTGTTGTTGGCTCATTATCGCGAACATCTGTAGACCACAGTCGCGCTACAAGCCACACAGCGCAAATGCCACACAGTGTCCATGCAAGAGTACGCACAAGATTTGCAGTCATGAGTCGATGATGCACTGCTGCGTTGAAGCCGTTTGCCAAATCTCCATGTGCCGGTGCAGACCAAAAACCGCTAATGACAAGTGCAATTGCCATGCCAACTCCGTTGAGGAAAACGGGCAGCCTGAGCGCGCGGTTATTTCCGAGGAAAGCAAGTATCAAAATGCCTAACAACGTGAGGCCTTCGGTAAGCCAGGGCACGAAAAGTAGCTTTCCAATGCGGTTTACATGTTCCGATTGAAATGCAACGTACGTTGACTCGCCGACATACGCAAAGAGTGGATAATGCACAACGTGGATGGTCCAGATAAGTCCCACCATGAAGAGTGTGGAGGCGAGATGGGCTATCAGAAGCGGGCGAATGTATCGTTTCAACGTAGACATCTGCAGAGAGTAACAGGGGATTTTATGAGTGTGCCATTCTTCGTCGCCCAAGAAATTGGTCGCACGCTCATTGGTGAAAATGAATGGATGCCGACAGTCACCATTGATGTTTCAGACTCGCCCGAGGTTGCAGACCTGGCCCGGGTGCATGCAGTGGAGGGAATAGGAGATGTCAGCACACATGCAATTCGTCGGGATGACATGGTTGTGGTTGGGGTGCAGTTATCAAAGCCAGTAGAAGCAACTTTTGCAGTGGTTTTCCACTATGAACTGCATCGAGAATTTCTGCAAGAAGTAGCAGATGCAGGAACGCTTTTATTTGCCACCACAAACACAGAAACTTCACATGAAGAACACCCGCTTTGGCTAAGTGTTGATATTGATGGAAGTAGTTTGCGGCGCACTTTGAATCTTGATGACAAGTGATTCAGCTGAAACTATTTTTCGGTAATCAGGTAGGCGTAAGCCATTTGGGTGGTTGTTTCAACCACGCTAGAAAGACTTGTTTTGCGACCAACGAATTCGCTCGGCTCGAGAAAAATAAGTCCAACCCACGCCGCATATATCAAGCGTCCCGTATTTTCAGCTGCACGACGGAGATCTTTGTGGGCAACTTCGTCGCGGTGCACCTTTAAAACTTCATACATGCTTTTGACAGCCAAGAGACGGATCGCCAGAGCATCGCCCCCCTCATTTCTGGTGACAAAGAAAGCGAGTAATTTGCGCCTGTCATTCCCAAATTCAAGCATCGTCTTCGTGGCGTGATAGAGCGCTTTCCTCAGGTCGGGCTGTTCCATGCCACGGTTGAGCCCTTCAAGAAGTTTTGACTGATAAATATTGTCTACGTAGCGCTGATGAAGTGCATCAAAGAGCCCCTCGATACTTCCAAACCGAGCATAAAACGAGCCCACCGTGGCGCCTGAAAGGCTGACGACATTCTCGACCGTCACCTGCCGGGCATCTCCGTGATCCAAGAGATCCTCTGCAGCATCGAGCATTTTCTGCTCGGTGGCGAGGCTTCGCGCTTGTTTTGGAGGTGTTGCCATAAGACTTTAAATTCTAGCGAAAATGAACCATCAAATGAGAGTTAAGTGTGGCCTCTCCCTTAAACGGTTATGTATGTCGCCCTACGAGCGTCGGCAACGTTCGCTGCAGTATCGCACTTGGTCCCAGTTGCGCTCCCACTTCTTTCGCCACTCAAAGGCCTTATTGCAGGTAGCGCATATTTTTGGAGCAAAGCCATTCTTGATCTTTGCTTCTCTCATATGGTTACAGATTATGTTGACTCAAAAACTCTTGCCAAGCCATAGAGAGGTTGTTTCATGATTGAGCCACGTTTGGTGTTGCTGGAGCAAGATGCAGTCTTGGCGCTATCTCAAATACTTGGAATAATGCTCGACGATTTGTTTGATGGCGCAGATTCAAGTGGCTGGAATTCGGAACGCATTCTTAATCTGGAAACTCGGCTCATGGCGCCTGCCGAAGAAGAAGGTGTGCTGCTGGGAATCGACGACGCTGCATTGTTGCTTCAGGGAATGGCTTTTACCGAAGTGATGTCTCAAGATCTCCCTTGGATTGAATCGGTGAGATGGGTCACTGATTTCATTACCGAGGAATTGCGCCAGCACTGGACTGAAGACGAGTGGCGAAATTTCACCTAACAAATGGACACGGCGTGGCGGGCGAATTTAACGTACAGTTATGGGTCTTTCTTCAAAGACTCTTTTCCTTCTTGCCAGTATCTTGACCGGCGTCTTTGTCGGTGGTTCCGCGGGGGCCGCCCCATCTACAACCGTTACGTGGAAAGTTTCATCCTTAATGGCGGGTGAAGCCAAGAACTTGTCTGCTGTAGTTTCCACAAATTCGCCAGGTGTAAAGACATGGTCAAAGAATGGGTCGTGTACTTTAACGCCAGCGAGCAAACCAGCGAAGCTAACGATGGGCTCAACAGGTTCGTGCGTGTTGACATTAAAGATTGCGAAGTCAAAGAACTATCCAGCTAAATCGTCATCGAAAACGATTTCTCTCATCGTGCCAACTACAACCACGACAGCGAAACCGATGAGCACCACCACAGTTGCATCAGTGACTACAACAACAGTGAAATCAGCTACAACAACGACTGCTCCACCTTCGAGCTCTGCCGCAACTGTTTCAAATAGTGGTTATTCGTTTACCCCTTCAAATACCAGAATCTCCGTTGGTCAGGCGGTCTCGTTCGACGTCAGTTCATCTCACAACGTCAGGTGGCAAGATGGAGATCCTGGTCGTGGCGCGACTGGCGCAGCATACTCACGGACATTCTCAAATGCCGGAACCTATTCGTTCTACTGTTCAATTCACCCAGACATGACGGGCACAATCACTGTCGGTTAGGCAACACCTCGCACTACCTCCGCCTCTTCAGGGAACTCTGTTATTTTTCATAGCATGCTGCAAATTTCCATTCAGAAAATGGAAGACGCGCTCGTCATTATCGAGCGTGATTTTCAAGGTCTCTATTCAGGTGCCTTAGGAATAAGTTCAATAAAAGGTGGACAAACTGTTGCTAATGAAGCGTTAGCAAATTTAGACATCACGGGATACTCCAACTCAAGAAGTCAGGTCTTCCCAAAATCAAGTCGTGGTGCCTCTGTATTGTCGCCCTACATTCGTCACAATATTCTGACTCTGAGCGAGGTCTTTCAAGCGGTTCGTAAGGCACCCTACAAAGATCGTGAAAAGTTTCAGGACGAACTTTTATGGCAAGAGTACGCAAGACATTTATATGCCCGAATGGGTGTCCAGCTTTTTGAAAATCTTCGGTTTGAAGCCAACAAAGATCAAGTTGGTGATGGCTGGAATCGAGAAATGCTTTGTGTAGACGAAGTTGTTTCAGAATTGGAAACAGATGGCTGGCTAGTAAACCAAACCCGCATGTGGCTGGCCTCTCAATGGACAGTACGCGACGAAATGGGTTGGCTCTTCGGACAAGAACGGATGTTCCAACAACTTCTCGACGGGTCGAGAGCTGCGAATCTTCTTGGCTGGCAATGGACAGTTGGTACTGGAACCGGAAAGCCGTATGGGTTTTCAAAGTGGCAAGTTGATAAACGGGCTCCAGGGTTATGTGCGCAGTGTTCACTTGTTAAAAATTGTCCGGTTGCAGAGTTTCCTGAGGAGACGACACTTCCTCACAGTGCAAGCAATGAACGACTTGAAGCAGACCCTGAACTTGCTGCAACTCGAGGACCCGTATTGCCAGAGTTCAATAGGACTCCAGAGTACGTGTTATTGACGATTGATTCACTCGGTGATGCAGACCCAGCGATGATTGCGCATCCAGAACTTCCAGTTGTGTTTGTGTTCAATGAGCCTGCTCTGCGAAAGCTTCAACTGAGTTCACGCCGAATTGCGTTTTATCTTCAGACGCTCCAAGATTTGTCTGCACGAAGAGATGTTCGCGTTTATCTGGGTGACCCGTATCAATTCGCTATGGACCACTCAGTTGCCACGACGTTTGCACCAGTTCCCTCATTTAAGAAATTCAAAAACCTTGCAGAGGTCTATCCGTATCCGTGGTTGAGGATGCCTCACGGGGGGTCGCTGAAGAGCTTCTCTTCTTGGCGAAAAAGCTTTCCCCAGAATCAATAGCTCAAACCCAACACTCAGAATCGCGCTAACCCCCAAATACTCTTTATGAAGTAGGAACTATGCGGCACCGAGGCGCTTGCGGCGACGTCGACGTGCCTGGTTAGGCAATGCAATACCTAGTGCGATAGCTAATGCCAAAGGGATTGCAATCAGCACACGCGAAGCGTTGGACGAAGTATCAATTTGGCCGACTCCAACTCCAACACCAAGAACAATTTTCTTGCCATCTTTGTTCACGCCCTCCAAAACCAATCGGTGGCCACCTTTTTCCAGGCCAGCTGGAACAGCAAAAGTGCCAGCAGCAATACCGTCATCACTAACGGCGACGGTGCCAAGAGCAGTCGGTGTAGAAAATACCCAGAAGGTGATCTCATCACCGGGGGACAGACCTTCAGATGTCATCACAACTTTATCGCCGGTGTTGAAACGCAATCCACCAGCCGAGTCGAGTGGTACTCGATCACCATTAACTGACAACACCGACATGGTCATGGTGACTCCGCCACCAGACACAATCAACTGATTATCGGCACGCGAAACAGCAACCTCAATTACTTTGCCGTCTACTGTCATGCCTGCTTTTCCTATTTCCAGTGCAGACAAAGTTGGTGCCGTTTTCCCTGGAATCACAGCATTTCTGACGAGTGGTGGAAGAGTGGTGGTAGTAGTGGTTGTAGTTGATGTGGTACTTGCTGTATCTGTATCTGTATCTGCAGCAGCAGTTGTAGTTGTAGTTGTAGTTGATGCTGTTGGTGAAATGGTTGCCACAGACGCTTGACCCTGCGGCACTGTTTGTGGAGGCGTGGGTGCAACGGTGCCAGCACCGCCAGACCCAGGGCCGCCAGAGTCAGTGCCTCCAGACCCAGTACCGCCGCTCACCACCGTTGTAGTGGTTGCTGACGCAACAGTTGTTGTAGTGGTTCCGGATGGACTAGTGGTTGTGGTGTTACCAACTGGCGCAATGGTGGTTGTGGTCGTGGAACGAGGCTCGGTAGTCGTTGTGGATGCAATTGTTGTCGACGGTGTAGTCACAGGTGTAGTTGTATCTACCACCGCGGTGGCGCGGTTGACTCTGAAGTTGTATGTGATGCTTGGTCCGTTTCCGATACCGTCAAGGACTGCGGCTCCTTT
>Ga0222712_10002038_pt1 | contig 23862 bp, 24 predicted proteins | sample C33_657DmetaG_FD_165043 | JGI IMG/M metagenome (GOLD analysis project Ga0222712, IMG submission 165043) | Estuarine water microbial communities from San Francisco Bay, California, United States - C33_657D | ecosystem: Environmental > Aquatic > Marine > Unclassified | place: USA: California... | reverse complement strand
CGCCACCATCACGCGGTCTTTATGCGGCACTTGTGGCAATTCAACAGCAGTACGCACACCCTTTGCATTTAACTGTTCACGCAAGAACACCGTGGGGTGCCCCTCGGGAGAAATGCCTGTGGCCCACAAATCCGCAATCGCTTCTTCAATGGGTTCCATGCCAGGCAATGTGGGGCGAGAGTTCAGGCCCAACATGCCCTGCAAGTGTTCGCCGTTATTGCCATGTGCACCGGCTTCCCACAACGTGTGTCGACGATCATCGCCAAAACTGTTAGTGAAGGCACCTGCTGTTGCCATCGCTTCCATTTGTTTACGCGACAACTGCGGCACGCGACGCGCGAGATCTTCTAATGATTCGTACGGACGCCCCTCGGCCACCAGACGAGCAAGTTCTGAGCCCACGCCACGAACAGAACCGATGCCGAGACGCACGGCGAGACCGCCGAATGAATCTGCACATGACTCCAACGCGGCGATGTCAGCAGATGCATTGATGTCGGGCGTGTGCACCACCACACCATGACGGCGTGCATCTTGCACCAACGTGTGTGGCGACCAAAAGCCCATGGGCTGCGCGTTCAACAAGGCTGCGCAAAACACTGCCGGTTCATGCAACTTGATGTACGAGGACGAATACACGAGATACGCAAAGCTGACCGAGTGACTTTCGGGGAAGCCGTAGTGAGCAAACGCGGCCATCTTGTCGAAGATCTCATCGGCGATAGCCCCCGTGATGCCACGTGCAGCCATGCCTGCATACAAGCGATCTTTCAGTCGCTGCATACGCGCTGCAGAACGCTTAGAGCCCATGGCTTGACGCAGTTGATCTGCTTCGTTGGCGGTGAAACCTGCAACATCGATAGCCATTTGCATGAGTTGTTCTTGAAACAGTGGCACGCCCAATGTTTTTGCCAATGAGTTTTCTAACAACGGATGCAGATATGTAATGGGTTCTTCGCCATTGCGACGACGAATGTACGGATGAACCGATCCACCCTGGATAGGACCAGGACGAATGAGAGCAATCTCCACCACGAGGTCGTAGAACCGCCGTGGCTTTAAGCGCGGCAACGTAGACATTTGCGCACGTGATTCCACCTGGAACACACCCACCGTGTCAGCACGACACAACATTGTGTACACATCGTCTTCTTGCGGAATCGTGGCGAGATCTAATTCATATCCACGATGTTGTTTGATGAGCGCCACTGCATTCGATAACGCCGACAACATGCCAAGACCTAAGAGATCAAACTTCACGAGACCAATGGCGGCGCAATCGTCTTTGTCCCACTGCAACACACTGCGATTTTCCATGCGTGCCCACTCCACGGGGCACACTTCAACAATCGGTCGGTCGCACATCACCATGCCGCCAGAGTGAATACCCAAGTGACGCGGCATGTTTTCCACCTCGGCGGCCATCTCTAACACCATGGGTTCAATGTCGTGCTCGCGCTGCGTAGCGGTGACAGCAACACTGCCCCACGCATCGACTTGCTTGCTCCAGGAATCTTGTTGTGCAGGGGCATACCCCAGTGCACGCGCCATATCGCGCACCGCAGAACGAGACCGGTAGGTAATCACGTTGGCTACTTGCGCTGCATGCAAACGGCCATGTCGTTGAAAAACGTACTGAATCACTTCTTCACGACGACCACTTTCAATGTCGATATCAATGTCGGGTGGCCCATCACGCTCGGGCGACAAGAAACGTTCAAACAACAAACCAAGCGACACTGCATCGGCTTTGGTGATACCTAACGAGTAACACACCGCACTGTTGGCCGCACTGCCGCGACCTTGACACAAAATGCCCTTCTCTTCACAGAAACGCACGATGTCCCACACCACCAAGAAATACCCAGCAAAACCAAGCGTTTCAATAATTGCTAATTCATGTTCAATAGTGCGCCAGGCACGCGCTCGTAACGAGAGGTCTTCGCCATCATCAGGCTTTATGCCGTAACGATGCTCTGCGCCTTTCGTGACAAGTCGCCGAAGAAACTCCATTTCGTTCAACCCGTCAGGGCATGGAAACGGCGGCAGCTGTGGTGCGACCAATGACAAATCGAATGCAATCTCTCGCGCAATATCTGCAGCACGCTGCACCACGCCGGGATATCGAGCAAAGCGTCGTTCCATTTCTGCACCTGAGCGCAGATACGCAGTGGCAGCTGGGGGCAATAAGTGATCAATCTCGTTGAGGTCGCATCGGTTGCGCACCGCAGCCATTGCTGTTGCTAAACGATGTTGTGACGGCACCGCATATGACACGTTGTTGGTAGCCACACACTCCACATCCAGGCGCGCAGCAATGTGCATCAACTGGTCATTACGTACGGCATCAATAGGGTCGCCATGGTCCCATAGCTCCATCAATACGTTGTGCGCACCGAATGCTTCCATGAGTTGACGCGTGACGTGTTCTGCCGCCGTAGGGCCATGTTGCACCAACGCACGTACCACCGCACCGTTGTTACCACCCGTGAGAACCATGCATTGCTGTTGCACAGTGTTGGCAACAGCGCACACGTTGAATACGGGGGCACCTTTACTGCCGGCCATCTGACCTTCACTAATCGCACGTGCCATGCGTGCGTATCCTGCGGCGCCGCGCGACAACAACACCGCTTCACCAAAGGCACCCATATCCAGTTCCACGCCGAACACCGTGGGCAACTCCATCGCGCGTGCTGCTTCGGCAAAACGCACGATGCCGTACAAACCATTGCGATCGGTGATGGCCAATGCACCCAGGCCTAGAGATGATGCGACCTCGGCCAGTTCTTCAGGGTGGGCCGCACCTTCAAGAAATGAAAAGTTCGACCTGCAATGCAGTTCTGCATATGGCACAGCGGGGTCTTGCGAAATCACCCCACCAGCGTACCGAACATATGTTCGTATGAAAAGGGGTGATTACAGGCCCAGTAAGGCTTTCGTGGCTAGCAATCCGCCGAAAAGGCCGACATCGGCAATCTCGAGAGCTTCGTCCCAGGTGAACCATCGAGCATCGGGGCTCTCCCCGTCACCGGGGTTCATAGGAACTTCTGGCGCACGAATGACATACCGCAGATCGTGATGCGTGTGCCCTTTCGGACCTGCGTGCACATCAACATGCACAAACAATCCACCGTCCACTTCGTGACGCACGGGCAAACCGGTTTCTTCTTCTGCTTCACGCAATGCACCTTGTGCTGGTGTTTCACCTGCATCAATGTGTCCACCTGGCTGCAACCACATGCCTAAACGCTTGTGTAAGTGCAGTGCGACTTTGTCACCTGCATCAGTCACCACAATCGCAGACGCAGTGACATGCACAAGACCTAACTCTTCGTCGTACGGTTCTGCAAGATGCGGAACATCGGCAAGAAACTTCTCTATTGATTCACGCTCGCGTTCATCAATAGGTGTTCGAGTGCTGAGAACTTCAAGAATCTCAGCGATGTCTGCGTTGCTATGCACATCTCTACTGTGCCACACCGCTTCATGGACTGGCACATGAGCTTTACACACACTGTTAGTCGTAGCGTGCCAGTAGACGCCACTGATGATTCTCGAGACCCATCAGAAATACTCGCAATGCACCACGTTTGTTTTGCACTAGCAACTGCAGGCGCACATGCCGACGTTTACGGCGTGCATCCCACCATCGCTCTTCCACTGGCCATGGTCCCGCTGTGCGCATCACCGCATACGTATGCCCTGACACGGTGACAACAGCAGGCTCTGCATCAAGTTCATGCCTGCCTGTGACACCCACAGGACGCCCAGCGTTGTTCACCACTGTTGCTTCGGGTGGAACAATTGCGATTGATGCCGGCGAAGGGCGAGGCACTGCCCCGCTCCAATCACGCGCCACACCTTTACCGATGTTCACACGTCGTTCGGATTCGTACTGATCAGAGAGATCGACCAATGCAATGGGAATCTGCGAATACACCGTGGCAACATCACGACCGCCTTCCCATCGCGGGACAGTGACCTGTACGTGTTCACCTACTGCCGACGCCATCGCAGCTGCACGCGCAGCACGCTCGGTGTTTTCTTCGTTGCCACCCCACAACAACGGTTGCACCACCAACACTTCGCGTGTTTCTAACGGTGTGAACTCGACGCGCACGACACCACTGGTAGGCGCATCGGGGTCTGCTTCATCAGTCACCAACCAACCATCGAGTTGATACAGCAAACGTTGCGCCAGTGATGCCGCACCAAAACCACGCGGTTCACCCCAAATACGTGAAGTGGATTCTGCGTGATCGGTTTCACACGTGACCAAGACGCGCACGCACTGTTGACCTTGGCCAGCGATAGCAGCGACAAGAGCATCAATCGTGAGCCGTGTTGCCGCCACCACATGATCAGCCGATGTGAGTGGCGACTCAAACTCAATGTGTCGTGCAAAGTCGGATGGAGGTGCACCAGGCGCCAAGTAACGCACCTCTGCACCTGACACCAACTGCCATACATGTTTGCCTTCTGTGCCGAAGCGATCAATGAGTGCGGACTCACCCACACCATGCACTGCTTCACATGTGCGCAGACCTAAGCGACCCAACAGATCAACAGTGTCGGCACTGATGCCGCCCACATGTGCCAACGATGCAACGGGCAGTGCATGCAAAAACTTTTCTGCGATGGCGGATTCCACCACACACGGCGTTCCGCGCGACACCGCCAGGTGCGCTGCAGCTGTTGCGGCAAAGCGAGAGTCGGCAACGCCCACACCACACGGAGAATCAACAACGCTGCAGATGTCGTGCAACATACGCGCTACAGCAATATCACCGCCGAAATATCGCGATGGTCCACGTGCCGCCATGACAACAGTGCCCACTTCTTCCACTTCAACAAGTGGCGAGATAGCAGTGATGCTGCGCACCACATGTTCAAACATGGTGAACGCGTGCTGGTCACCCAGCGCGCCGTATTGCTGCTGCCACTGCGGAAATACCACAGCAATCGAGCGCGTCATGTGTACGCCTTCATAACGACACCGCACCATCTGCCGCGGGCAACTGCAGCGTGAGTGCACGCTGGTTGTACACACGACGACCATGCGCCTGCACTGACATGGTGCGTGACGCTGCATGCGTATTGAAATGCCATTCCGTAGTGAATGACGACAACACGACGTCGGGAGAGAACTGACCTAACTTGCCCAAGATGATGAGCACCGAGCCTGATGCTTTCGCGCGCGCGACAATGCGCCGCGCTTCCGCAGAGGAACATGCCGGCGAGGAAACCACAACGAGATCGATGCCATCAACCAATGCACCCACAACTTGCGCGTACGACTGTGTGTGGCCACCCGTGCTGACGCACATGACGCGCTGTAACGCCACGCCGTATTCATGCGCTGCCATGAGGCCTACGCGCGGCACATCGACAAATGCCAACCATGAACCCACTGACGTTGCAGTAGCGACAAGAGAAAACAACAACGACATTGGTGCATCGCCAGCGCATGCATACACACCACCGCGCTCTAAACCCGATGACGGAAGAAGGCTGGTCAACGCGGGCGCAACAGGAATGGGGCCAAACCCTGCTTCGGCACGTGCCGACACACGTTGCGCAAACTGTGCGCCCGTTTCAATGCCAGACGAATGCGTGCCTGTTAGTTCGGGAAGGAGAAGATGACCCACGCGGTCACCATAGCGAACAGGTGTTCGTATGTTCCAAGGCGCTCCGGCCCTGGAAAAAGTGGCTTAGCCCTGCTTGGCCATCCAGCGTTCGCGACCCAAACGGCTGCGCTCCCACAAGTGAGCAGGAACGCGAGGATCAAGACCAGCACCAGCATCACCCGATGGTGCAGCCGCTGCAGCAGGTACTGCTTCGGCAGGCATGTTCGCCAACAACTCTTCAAGAGTCGGAGGAGTCATGCCTGGCTTCCAGTACTGGTACATGTCACGAACAATGGCGTCGAGGCCCGACTGTGATGCACCCGAGGCAAGGCCAGCGGTGACGATGTTGCCGTACACGTGGACCCAGGAGACCTGGCCCGACTCAAAAAGACGGCGCGACAACATGGCTGCAGGACGTGTGCCCTTGGCCTCGGCGGCGCTATTGAAGCGCTCATGACCCATGCCCGTGAGGGAACGATTGGTCTCGAAACGGACGATGGCGGGGGAACCGCCTGTCTTTTGCTGAACTGCCACTGGCTGACCCATAAATGTCACGCTAGTCAATGGCGGGTCGGCTTCGCCTACTAATCGGTTGGCGGGTACCGTAGCCACAGCAGTTGGCGTCCCCCCAGGGCTGGCAAATGCCTCATCCACATCTCAACCAGGAGAAACCACATGGCTGACATCACACTCGCAGAATTCGAAAAGGAAGCGCTTGCTTTCCTTGAAGCAAACGTTGAACGCCGTCCCGTCGAGAAGGCATTCGTATGGGGCGAAGGCTCCGACAACTTCTATCGCGAAAAGGATCGTCAGCAAGAAGCTGACAACGCAGCAGAAGCAAAGCTCTGGCGTCAAAAGAAATTCGATGCAGGCTTCGGTTGGATCAGTGGTCCAAAGGAATACGGCGGCCGCGAGTTGCCACCATCGTTCGATCGCGCATACAGCCAACTTGAATCACAATTCCGCGTGCCCGACCAAAGTGCATTTGCTATCAGCCTCGGCATGGTGACACCCACTATTTATGACCACGGTTCACAGCGTGCAAAAGATCTCTATGTGAAGAAGCTCTGGCGCGGCGAGATGATTGCATCGCAATTGTTCTCCGAGCCAGGTGCAGGTTCCGACCTTGCATCACTCACCACCAAGGCTGTCAAGGATGGCGACGAGTGGGTCATCACCGGCCAGAAGGTGTGGACCACTGGTGCGCACTACTCCGACATCGGCGAAATCATGACCCGTACCGACTGGGATCTTCCAAAGCACAAGGGCCTCACCGCTTTCATCATCGACTTCAAGGATCCAAACGTTGAAGTGCGTCCTCTCAAGCAGATGACCGGTGGCGCAAGCTTCAACGAAATCTTCTTCAACGAAGTTCGCGTGAAGGACGACATGCGTCTTGGTGATGTCAACAACGGCTGGAACGTTGCTCTCACCACACTCATGAACGAGCGCGCATCGATTGGTACCAACAACTCAGGTGACTCCAACTTGCTCACACGCGTAATTGCAATGGTGAAGCATTACGGTCTTGAGTCCGATCCACTTGTCCGCAATGAACTTGCCAACATCGTGATCAACTACCGCATCGCAAACATGAACGCTCAGCGCACCACTGCAAAGGCCAAGGCCGGACAGTTGCCTGGACCAGAAGGCTCCATTGGCAAGATGGTGTTGGTGAACAACCAAGCTCGCCTTGTGAAGTTCCTCTCACACATCCTCGGACCAAAGCTCATCGCAGACAGCGGCGAGTGGGGTACCTACGCATGGGCAAACTTCGTTCTCGGAACACCAGGTCTGCGCATTGCAGGCGGTTCTGACGAAGTGATGCGCAACATCGTTGGTGAGCGCGTGCTTGGACTTCCAAAAGAGCCAGGCATCGACTCACGTTCACCATTCAAGGACATCAAGGTTTCGTAAACCTCAGTTATTCAAAAGGCCCTGTGTTGATTATTGCGATCAACACAGGGCCTTTTTTGATGTCTGGCAGTTATCTACACACCAAGGTTCCACGACTTGCGATGAAAGTCCGTCACTCCATGCATTTTGATTGCATCCGTGTGCACCGCTGCGCCGTACCCCTTGTTGCCTTCCCACCCATAGTGCGGGTACTGCTCGTGTAACTGCGTCATCAGGGCGTCGCGTTCCACTTTGGCAATCACACTGGCCGCTGACACACACGCGCAGTCTTGGTCTGCTTTGATTCGCGTCACGATGCGCGGTCCGCCTGCTTCTTCCATAAGGAACGACGTGTTGCCATCCAAGATCACTACATCGGGCGTGATTCCCAAGTTCTGCAATGCACGACTAGCGGCAAGACCCAAAGAAGTCACGATGCCAAACTTGTCAATCTCTGCTGCCGTTGCAGAACCTGTTGCCCACGCAATGCCCCATTCTTTGGCAATCGGCACCATTGCTTCACGTCGCTTCGGTGTCATCAACTTGGAGTCACGCAACCCCGTTGGAATCTCTCCTGCGTTTGCATCGATAGCAACAACGCCGATGGTGACAGGGCCCGCAATCGCACCACGACCCACTTCGTCCATGCCCGCAACAATGCGTGCGCCATTGGCAAAGAATTCACGCTCAACATCAAGGGTGGGTTCCGGCCGTGCCATTGCATGAAGCGTAGGCTTCGCACATGGCAGGCAGAGCATCCATCACCGTTGGTAACTACATCTACACAGCCCAAGATGCTCAAAAGACAATCAGCAAGCTCGACGAGAACTGGCAACATCATTCCCATGAATCTCAGATTCCTGACGGATGGCTCGCAGGTGCGCGCGGATTCCTCGCAGAGATGTCATCGCTCGGCGGCATCAAATTGCCATCACTCGACAATGTTGATGTTGCTTTCAGTCAACTCACCAAAGCACTCGTCGCGAAATACAAAGACCTCACCGACCCGCAGATTGAATCTTTACTCGCCGCATCGTGGCGCTTCTTCCCCACCATGCGTTTATTGAACGAGGAACACACGGGCACGATCGCTCACATGCACGCATCAAAAGGATTGCCCAAGAAAGCAATCGATCATGCTGTCATTACTTGGAAGGGTGTGGAGGGCGACGTGCAGGAATCACGCGCGCATCATGGACGGCCATGGCAGGCACTGTGCATCTGGTCCACTGACGCCATTGATGCATTGCGCGCGCAGGGTCACCCCATTGGGCCTGGCTATGCCGGCGAAAACATCACCGTCTCTGGAATCCCCGCTGGCGCATTCCGTCCCGGTGCTCATTTCCGCATTGGCAAGGTACGCGGCTTTCTCACTGCATATGCAATTCCATGCAGCCAGAACAACGATTGGTTCCTCGACAAGAACTTCATGGCAATGAGCCATGAGCGCGGCGACTACAGCCGCTTGTATGCCATGGTCACCACATGCGGAGAAATCTCCGTGGGTGACACGTTTGAGCTTTTCACTGACCGCTAGACCGACATTCGGTATTGATTACCGATTCACTTTGATGCGCTTCTTTGACACAGTGCATTCATGAGCATTGATTCACCAGAAATATGTCCAACGTGTGGCGGTGACGTCACCTATGACGGCGACGAGATTGCCTTTTGTGCGCAATGTGGTCTCAAAGTTGACGACTACATCGACGAATTTGATGACAATGAACGCATCGACGAAATCGACGAATACGACTTCATTGCCGAAGCCGATTAGTGCGAATGATTGTGATCGTGATCATGGACGTGATCTGATACTGGTGCGTCAAGCAACGTTTCACCAGTCGCATCGGTAGATGCCCACTCACCATAAGAGAGCACTAACCCTGGTGCACCCGTCACTTCCCACAAGATCGCCGGACGCGGTCCATGCCAACGCACGGCGTAACTAATCGTGCGGAATGGGTCGCCAGTAATTCCATGAGCCTCAAACGACGCACCCCACCATGGCTCTGGAATGCCATGCGGAAGAACGCGACACTCGCCGCCACTCGGCGAACCCTGAGCAAGCAATGACTCGGCCCATGCAATGGACTGCAGACCTGCAGGAACTTCCATCGGAAGCTCGCCCACTGGACGATCTGCCATTCGCAGCCATGCGGCACCAATGTCGCCGGCAGCAAGTTCATCACCTAACAACACACATGCGCGTGCAGCAGACGCCAGGACATGCGGCGTATCCCACTGCAGTACCTTTGCGCGCTTCTCTTCCTTCAGACGACGTTGTACGGCTTCCACCACATCAACAATCGAGTCGCTGTACTTCTCACCGAGACGAGCAAGTTCAATGGCCGCATCGTCATCGACCCCCACACCCAACAACAGGTCACTTCGAACACGAGACACGCCCGCGACGATGGTGTGGTCAGGCACATTAAAACGTGATGCCGTATCGCAGGCCTTTTCCCAACCGCGCACAACTGCTTGATGATTCGGTGTGTCTTCTGGCAAGCGACCCGACACAGGATTGCTGTGTGCCAACGCAATGCGTGACGTGCTCTTGTGACCCACGGGAATCACAATGGAATCTGCAGGCAATTCAATACCCACGGGCGGATTCGTTGCTGGTTCACGTGTGGTGAATACATCGCGACGAGTGACAGCGACTGCCACTGGCAATGTGGAATCGTTTTCAAATTCCATGATGGTCATGCCGCCGAGGTCAGCCACCGAATAGATGCGTTGAATCATGTCGCCCGATGGAATCTTCACTCGCGTTTCTGCAACGGGATATCCGGCGTACCACTTCTGACGAGTGGTGGCTTCCGTACGTGGCACGTACCAACGGTCATCAGCTGCAATAAACCAATCGAGTTCTGCGCTGCCATCAGCGGGAAGAAGTGATCCGAATTCTGTCACTGTTCCACGCCATGTGGCACCACGATTTCCTATAAGGCGACCAGACACTGGGGAGTTCATGTGTTTACTTACTTTGCTTCAGGTCGCGCGCGTCGCGACATCAATGCGATGAGTGCGTCCGATGCACTCTTTCCTTCATGACAGACAGCCACCACTTGTTCAGTGATGGGCATATCAATTCCGCGTTGATGTGCAAGTTGCAACACCGTGGCAGAACTCTTCACACCTTCGGCCACCATGGAGGTGGACGCGATGATGTCAGCGAGAGCTTCACCTTGACCCAAACGCAAACCAACACTGGTGTTACGACTACTTGTCGACGAGCACGTGGCGATGAGGTCACCCATACCTGCGAGACCCGACAGAGATTCCGGATTCGCGCCCAGCGCCACCGCAAGGCGCGTCATTTCAGCTAATCCGCGAGTTAACAATGATGCACGAGTGTTATCGCCAAAACCCATACCCATTGCCATTCCGGAAGCAATCGCAATGACGTTCTTGACAACACCCGCCATTTCACAACCCACAACGTCAGAGTTTGTGTACACGCGGAACGTGGGCGACGAAAACAACTCTTGCAATGCCGTTGCGATGACGTCATCGGCAATCGCCACCACACTGGCTGCAGGTTGTCCGACTGAAATTTCAGAAGCAAGGTTGGGACCAGTGAGAACTGCCACTGGATGATCAGGCAGCACATCATTTGCCACCTGCGACATGCGCATCATCGTTCCAGCTTCCAAGCCCTTCGACAGACTGACAATGGGTACCCACGGACGAATATGCGGAGCGGCTTCTGCAAGCACTTGACGGAAGCCTTGCGAGGGAACAGCCATCACAACAACATCAGCGGTCGCGACGGTCTCGATCAATGACGTCGAGGCCTTCAGATCGGGGGACAATGCCACCCCACTGATGTAACTGGGATTCACATGATGGGCGTTGATGGAGTCCGCAACATCAGCTCGGCGAGCCCACAAAGTGGTGGGAGTATTCGCTGCCGCCAGCGAGGCCACAGTGGTTCCCCACGAGCCAGCGCCCACTACTGCCATGCGAATTGCCACCATACGGACAGCGTAGGCGACCATTAGGACCGCCACCTCCCCCGCCATGGCTCTCGCTTCGTAGGATGACCCACGTGCGTACCGCCGTTGTCATCCCCGTGAAGTCATTCACCATGGCAAAAGGTCGCCTCGCCGACACTCTCACGCCCGCACAACGCGAAGACTTGGCGCGTACATGCGCTGAGACGGTCGTACACGCGGCTTCTCCCCTTCCCGCTTACGTTGTGTGTTCCGACGATGTTGTGGCGTCCTGGGCCTCCTCATTGGGTGCTCATGTTGTGCATTGTGCAACACCAGGTCTCGATGTTGCAGTTGCTGCCGGCCGAAGCACTCTCGCCGCAGAAGGTTTTGATCACATCATCGTTGCCCATGCGGACCTTCCCCTTGCAGAATCTCTCTCTCATGTCGCTCGTGAAGGAATCGTCACGATGGTCACCGATCGACATAGTGACGGCACGAATGTCTTGTCCTTCCCCATCGCAAGTTCCTTCACCACGGCATATGGCCCCGGCAGTTTGGACAATCACATGCGTGCAGCCGTGACATGTGGTCTTGTGTATGAAGTGATTGAGGATGCTTCGCTTGCACTGGATCTCGATACCGCAGATGACCTCAGCGAATTAGAACGCCGCCGAAAGGAAAAACCATGAGCGCCAACGAACCCGGCCAACCACCCATTACACAGACAGCACACAGCAACAATCTCGCAACGCCCAAAGTGGTTCTTGCGATTGGTGCACACCCTGACGATGTGGAATTCGGCTGCGGCGGCACGCTTGCCAAATGGGCAGCTGATGGCGCCATTGTGCACCATCTTGTGTGCACCGACGGATCAAAAGGCACATGGAACCCCGATGCCGATATCTCTGCACTCATTACGGCTCGCAAAGTGGAACAGTGCAGTGCAGCTGCCGCCCTCGGTGCTACCGGGACCGTGACATTCCTCGGCTACGTCGACGGTGAACTTGAACATTCAAAAGAAGTGATCGATCGCATCGCACTTGCCATTCGCACCATCAAACCCGATGTCGTTCTCTCACACGATCCGTGGAAGCGCTACCGCTTGCACCCTGACCACCGCAATACCGGTCTCAATGTGTGTGATGCAATCGTCGCTGCACGTGATCCGCATTTCCTTAAGCATCACATGACGGATCATGGAGTCGCACATCACCGACCTGATGCGCTATTGCTCTGGGAAGCCGATGAGCCAAACCATTTCGAGGACGTCTCCGCATTCGTCAACGTCAAACTCAATGCACTTGAGCGTCATCAGAGTCAATTCGAAAGCACGATGAAAGCCATTGACGAAAATGGCATGGAAGTGTTCCGTCAGCGCATGCGCTCTCGCATGTCAGACCTCGGTGCACCCCATGGCGTGGCAGCTGCCGAAATCTTTCACTTGATGGACAGGCTCTAGTCGAACTGACCTTTTTCGCGCCCCACTCCGGGCGCACCAGCAAATGCTTGCGCAATGGACATCCACTCGGCGGCAAGTGAACCTTGCACATCAAGATCACAGTCATCAATGTGACGCCGCTGCGTGACAGCCAAGCAGAAATTCAACGCATCGCCCTTCACGCTGTTCGTCGCCGACGACTCTCCCCACGTCCACACTGCACCGCTTGGGGCTGTGAGCTCCACAAACACATCACCTTCGGGCATCTCGCGCTTGTTGGCGGCAAAAGCAAACCGTCGTGCCCCCACACCGATGTGTGCCACGTGACGCAAACGATCAGTTGCTGGCATCACTTCACCGACAGCGTCTGCAATGTCATATCCATGTGCCCAGGTTTCCATCAGTCGGGCTGTCAACATCGAACGCGCACTCATCGACGGTCCGTACCAAACGCATCGCGCAGAAAGATCAAGACTGCGTGATGCGTTCGCCAACGCAGCAGCACCTTCACGCCACCATGTCAGTAGTTCCTGCGATGAACGATGTCGCTCGGCATCATGAATGACTTCAACGCCACCTCTCGTCATCAAATCGCGCATGTCGTCCTGGAATCGATCAGGTTCGGTCATCGACCATTGCGCGCGACGATCAAATAAACCGAGATGAATGACCTGGTCTGCAACATTCCATCCAGGTGCGGGAGTCTGCTTCGACCAGTCATTGGACGATAAGGACTGAAGCAACATGTCGATCGAGGCGACTTCGCCTGCGAGATCAACGAGAACCGGATCGATGGCATCTGACATGTTCAAAGTCTTGCCGATACAAAAGAGAAGAGGGGGACTTGCGTCCCCCTCTTCTGCACTCCGAGCCGGTTGGTTTTTTCGCTTAAAAGAGCGAAAGAAGAATTACTTCTTCTTTGCTGCCTTCTTACGGGCGGCAGGCTTGCGCTTTGCAGCTGCCTTCTTCTTTGCTGGTGCTGCCTTCTTGGCTGCCTTGCGCTTAGCTGGGGCTGCCTTCTTGGCTGCCTTCTTCTTAGCTGGGGCTGCCTTCTTAGCGGCCTTCTTCTTTGCAGGAGAAGCCTTCTTAGCAGCCTTCTTCTTTGCTGGGGCTGCCTTCTTGGCTGCCTTCTTCTTCTTTGCAGGAGCCTTCTTGGCTGCTGCCTTCTTCTTACGTGCAGGAGCCTTCTTAGCTGCTGCCTTCTTCTTGCGTGCAGGAGCTTTCTTAGCTGCTGCTTTCTTCTTTGCTGCCACTTGAGTTTCCTCTCGTTGTGTAAGTGGTTACTTACGGTTTGGGTTCAGCTGAGCTTTTAATGTTGAGCTCGCTGTGAACTTCATCGCAGTTGAGGCGGGAACCGTTACTGCCGCACCCGTTTGTGGGTTGCGACCGGTGCGCTCCTTGCGAGCAGTGGTGCTGAACGAGCCGAAGCCCGGCCATGCCACTTTTTCGCCCTTCTTGGTAGAAGCAACTACTAGGTCAAAGAAAGCTGTGAGTGTGCGCTCGGCGTCTGCCTTCGTGCACTCAGCTTGCTTAGCGACCTCTTCAATGAGTTCTGCTTTGGTCATTTTTTTTCCTCCTCGGAATCGGAGTGGTATTTACAATCTGAGTAGCAAATCTCAGGAATTGCAAGCATTCGATTACTTGCAAATGCAACTAACTGACTTTTTGAAGAAATCTCAGTGAGAGCTTCGCCAGTAATCTCACGCGCTGAACACTGAGAAAATTTCGTGTTCGATGTTCACTAATGCATTCGTTTTGCAACAGGGATCCGTTCTGAGGGCTCATTCCTCTTCACGAGTGAAAATCCACGAAACCCAATAATTGCAAGGGTTTTCCGAGGTGCATATTTCAAAACCCCTTGTGGATAAAGGGTTTTTGCAACTTCGCAGTTCGCTGAATCTCCGCAATCCCAAGCGCCGCAAGGGCTTCGTAGATTTCACACTTCGACAGCTTTCGAAGAGCGTGATGGACGTCACTTTCTTGCTCAAAAAAAATTAAAAAAATTTCTGAAATTTCCCCGAAAAACGCCTTCCAAAACTTTTCTGAAACAAAAAGTTCACTTCGAAATCCACCACTTCATCTCCTGTGAGGTGAATGATGAAGACATCGATCATGTTGCGGAGCAGATCGGTGCGGACGTTTCGTCACCTCAGAGTGCGACGTTGAGCACCTCGCATTTCGACTCTTCTGTGCGCACTCGCATCGTCATCGACACTTCAGTTCTCATTGCTGATCCCGGATGTCTTCATCAATTCCCTGGATGCGACATCGTCATTCCACTCACCGTGGTGGAAGAACTTGACGGATTAAAGAGTCGCCCTGACGATGTGGGTCGTTCGGCACGAACTGCATTGCGCACCATCGAAGATCTTCGCAAGCGTGCAGGTGGATCCATTCACGAGCCCACTCCTCTCAACGGAGAACCAGGCAGCGCCACAATTCATATTGAAGTCAATGGCATTCAACGCGAACGTCTTATTGAGAACGGTCTGAATCCAGAGGTACCTGACAATCGCATCATTGGTGCAGCCCTCGGTCAGTCTCGATACGCACCCACCCAAGTGATTTCCAACGACGCTGGTTTGCGCATCAAAGCCGCCCATCTCGGACTTGTTGCTGCCGAACACCAGCCTGTGGGTCGTGCAGCCAATACTCGCCCAATGGGTTGGTTCACACTTGATGTCTCCAGCGACATTGTGAATGGTCTCTACAACAACGGTGAAGTGGCCACTGATGCATTTGGTCGCGATGCCGAACTTGTTGTGAATGAATTCGCGGTCGTACGCTCGGGTTCTCAATCGGCACTCGTGCGTTGCAATGGCGAGATGACAGAGCTTCTCTCCAACGCCTCCCCCGAAGCCTGGGGATTGCGTGCACGTTCCAAAGAACAACGATTCGCGCTGGAACTTCTCATGGACCCTGATGTGAGCGTCATTGCGCTTGACGGTCGTGCCGGAACAGGCAAAACCGTGATGGCCATCGCTGCAGGGCTTGAGCAAGTTGTTGAATCTCGCACCTACGAAAAGCTTGCGGTCTACCGGCCGCTTGTTCCCGTGGGCCGTGCCGATGTTGGTTTCCTGCCCGGCGGACTTGACGAAAAACTCGACCCATGGATGTCAGCAATTCATGACGCCATTGTTGCGCTCACTGATCAACGCAGTAGCCACGATGCGCGTCGTCTGATTGAGGATCTCACGGCGCGTGGACAATTGTCATTGGAATCAGTCACGTTCCTGCGCGGTCGTTCATTGCACCGCCAGTTCGTTGTAGTGGATGAGGCGCAGAACTTGGAGCCCACCACGCTGAAGACCATTCTCACCCGTATTGGCGAAGGCACAAAGGTGATCTTCACTGGCGACACAAGCCAGATCGATGCGCCGTACATGGGTGAATCAAACAATGCATTAGCTGTTCTCATTCATGCCTTTGCAAATCAAAGCTGTTTCGGTCATGTGACGCTTGCTTCATGCGAGCGCAGTGAAGTGGCCAGCCTCGCCGCAGAGCTTTTGTAGTACCTGTGGCACAATCTGTGCATGACATCTACACCTGAAGAACTCGTCAACGAATTCATTGCTGCGCTTGTTGCACGCGACCTAGATGGCGCAGCCGCCATGGTGACGGAAGACTTTGAATACGACAATGTTCCGATGGGCAAATCCTTCGGCCCGAGTGCACTCACGGAAACACTGAATGGATTCTTTGGCATGTGTACGGGAATCGACTGGCAGATTCTTCGTCAGACCTCCTCGGGGGACCTCACCCATGGCATTGTTCTGAATGAACGTGATGACCGCGTGGAAATTCATGGTCGATGGACCACGCTTCCCGTTGCTGGTGTGTTTGAAATAAAGAACGGCAAACTCACTCTGTGGCGCGACTATTTCGATAAGCAAACAATTATCGATGTCATGACGCCACCAACTGCGTAACGCACGGCATATTCCATACGTTGCACCACCCTGCGCTTACTCTTTCCACTATGTCAAACAACGCCGAACAAAAACCCGCACATTCAATGCGAGACGTTTCCTTCGCTGTTGTCGATTTCGAAACAACCGGAATTAATCCAGAGACAGATCGAGTCATTCAAGTAGCAGCCATCGTCATTAACGGCGAAGGTGAAATAGTGGAATCATTCGACACTGTGGTGCGTCCCGAAAGCCCCGCCCATTACATCCACGGTGCCGAACATGTTCATGGCATTTCAGCTGAACGAGTTGCTCAGGGCATGCCGCTTCGAGAAGCTCTCGAAAAAGTGTGGTCCATCAGTGAGGGCAATGTCTTCACTGCACACAACGCCAAGTTCGACATCAACTTCCTCCATGCAGAATCGCAGAGAGTTGGTCTCAAGAACAAGGTTGACACTTACGTCGACACTTTGGCCTTGGCTCGCCGAACCGACCATGAGAGAACCCGCAAGCATTCGCTGCAAGCTCTCTGCGAGCACTATGGCATCAACCACGAGAACGCTCACGAAGCAAAATCAGACGCCACTGCTACTGCAGAACTACTGATTCACCTCATGCGCGAGATGGATGTCCAACAGCCAGATCAGTTGCCCGATCTGTTCTCGTAACTACTTCTTGCTGTAGTTCGCCAGCACCTGAGCCGCGACTGACTGTTGCAAGCCAGCCAGATTGCTGGGCTCAACTACTTTCACCAGACCATCGCCGCGCAACAACAATCGGCCCAGCCAGTGTTCACTGTTCACGACCATCTCGACACGGAACGAACCGTCTGCGTTCTCGATAAGCGACCGACATGGATAGGTTTCGACGACCCACGCAGCTTCTGATGCAACATCAAGCGTGACCACCAACTTGTCCGCAGCATCTGCAAACCATGCCGGCACTTGAACTGGTTCAGCAGAGACAGCCACAAACTCGCCCGTGCCCTCTACTTTGCGAATGCGGTCAACGCGGAAATGACGACGATCACCCGATGCATCATCATCAGCCGCGATGTACCAATGACCGCGGTCTGTAAAGACCGAGCGGACAGTAACAACACGTTCTGATTCTTCATTGCGTGCCGGGGTCCAATACGTCATACGAAGACGTTCTCCCGACTGTGATGCCTCGGTGACTTCATTGAGGAATTGCGGGGATTCAACATCGACGTCGACAATGCCTTCGCCCAACACCTTGCGCAACTTCTTCAGTGCATTCTTCAGCTCCTTGCCTCGAGTGAAGCCAGGCATTTCTTCTGCGGCGGCTGCAAGCAAGCTGAGGCCAAAAGCTTCGGAGGACGTGAGTTCCAAGCGACGTTCGAAGTGCTTGTTTGGTCCAACGAGGATGTGATCATCGTCGATGAATACTTCTGTGAGTTCATATGGCGAGTAGGGAGGCAATCCACACATGGAAGCAAGTTCGATGTCTTCGATGAGGTCTGACTCGCTCATGTTGAATTGCTTGGCCATGTCGGCGATTGCAACACGCTTGCGCTGCATCAACCACGGCAACATCACCAAGAGTCCACGAACGCGATCCTCGGCACTACGGGGTCCTCGCTTACCGCTCATTGGGCACCTCCTGCCAGACGCTGAAGATCAGTAATGATTTCTTCTCGCACTGACTCAGGCGAAATCACTTCTGCGCGATCAACCATTGCAAACAACCAAGACTTAAAAGCGGTGCGATTTCCGCACGCCACTTCGACATCAACAGAACCATCACTTCGACGAGCAACGACTGCATCATCACCCAACTCGCGCATCACCGCTGGGGCGACACGATGGTCGAGGCGAACAATGGCAACTTCCGAACCAGCACCCGCGAAATCCTTCGGATCGCGCTTGTAGGCCGTTGCCAGATCAAAATCCTCAGGACGCGTAAATGAATTCGCTTCACCGACAACGATGTTGTCTTCAATGCGGTCGACGCGATATGTCACCTGCATGTCGCGTTGCGTGTCAAATGCAATCAGGTACCAAAAGCCGTTACGTGCAACAAGGCCATACGGGTGCACTTCGCGCAGACGGCCGTGATACGAAAACTTCACCGTGTTGAACGATGCAACTGCAGACCACAGAGTAGGAAGCACGTGTGACTGTGCATCTACTTTCACTGCACCGGACAATTCAGTGTCAACGATTTCACCACCAAGCCACTGCACGGCCTGCTTACCCCACGTGGTACCAATCTGCACCAATGCTGCTGCTTGCTGCAAAGCGGAGAGCTCTTCGGGTGTTAACGCAAAGTCAATAAGTGTGTAGCCAGCGCGATCAATGGAATATGCGGTCTTTCCTGCATCGCTACCTGCAAGTGTTTGCGTCGTAATGGGAATACCCAATTTGCGCAACGACTTCTTGTCACGTTCGAATGCAGTGCGACGCGCTTCATCCTTCTCTGGATACTGACCCCGCATGCTGTTCGAGATTGCCTCAAGTGTGAGTGGAAGCGTTGACTCGCTCAGTAACGCAACGAGATTCAGCATTCGTTCAGTGGAGTTCACCGTTGTCTTATTGCCCGCCATTTAGGGCAGGATAGGGCGCAGTTACGCCATTCACATGATCTGGCTACGACTTGTTTTGTCGACGACGCAAAAACCATTCCATCAATGGGTGTGTCATAGTTTGTGCCGTATCAGCTTCGCCTTTTTCAATCGCATTTGCGGCAATTTGAGCCATTGATTTGCCCAATTCAACACCGAATTGGTCGAAGCTATTGACACCCATGAGCCACCCCTGCACCGCGGTGGAGTGTTCGTACATTGCGACAAGAGCGCCCAACGAATATGGGTCAAGGCGCTCAAGCAGCAAAACAGTATTCGGGCGATTACCAGGAAAACGTCGTTGCGTGTCCTCTGTTGTGCTGCCTGATGCGAGAGCTTCTGCTTGTGCGATCAAGTTTGCAATCAACAAATCGTGCGCCACTACATCGTTACCGAGAGGCTCAACAGTGCTGACGAACTCCACAGGGACAACTTGTGTTCCTTGATGCAACATCTGGAAGAAAGCATGTTGGCCATTGGTGCCGGGCTCTCCCCACACCACAGGCGATGTTCCGTGCACCAGTTCCTCACCATCAATGCCAACGCCTTTGCCATTGCTCTCCATCACAAGCTGCTGCAGGAACGCTGGCACTCGTGACAAGTCATGGCTATACGGCACAACGGCAACCGTGGGTAATTGCAACAAAACGGCATTGGTAAACCACGTCAAAGCATGCATCACTGGCAGGTTCATTGCCGGCGAAGCATTCAGTGCATGCAGGTCCATCTCGCGCATTCCGCGCAGCAATTCGTTGAAGTTCTCCGTGCCGATTGCAATCATCACTGGCAAACCGATGACGGATGACAATGAATAACGCCCGCCCACCCCGCCGGAAAATTCAAAGATCTTGTCTGCAGGAATGCCCCAGGCAAGCGCTTCTTTCGGATGTGCCGTTGCCGCTGCACATCGTGTTGTCCAATCAGTGCCTGATGCAGACACCCATGCACGAACACGCTCGGCATTATGCATCGTCTCCAACGTGGTGAACGTCTTCGAAGACACGATGAACAAGGTGCGAGCAGGGTCTAGCCCCTCAAGCGCTGCATCCAGGTCTGCTGCATCAATGTTGGAAACAAAACGCACGATTGGTCCATCGTGGAATGGACGAAGAGCACGCGTCGCCATTGCGGGACCCAAGTCACTTCCGCCAATACCAATATTGATGACCGCATCAATATCCGAACGCGAGCGAACAGACTCTGCAAACGCTGTAGCTCTTTCTCGTTGCACTGCTGCTTGAGCTGCCCATTCGTTTGCGCTGGGTTCCGCACGCATTGCCGTATGAAGTACTCGGCGATTCTCTGTGGTGTTAATGACGTCTCCGGCAAACATTGCAGCGAACTTCGCGCCGATGCGCACGTCAGCAACCGTGGCGAGCAATGCGTCCAACAACTCGGAACTTATTAATTGACGGGAGAAATCCGCATGGATTCCACAGGCATCAAGTGTGAATTTTTCCGAGCGGGAAGAATCAGCTGCGAATAATTTCGCAATCGACTCGGACTTGCCTGCTTGCAGTCTCAGATTCTGAAGTTGATCGGCATTCACTGCCCACCAAACTACTTGTGCGGTGAGACCTGAATGAGCCGCACGTACATATCTCCTGCTGCAGCACGACGTTCTTCGTCGCCGCGGGCACTCATTCGACCCAAACCAGCAAGGACGGAAACAGTGAGGTCGGCCAATCCATTGTCTGAACCTCCACGAAGAACGCCCTCTTTCTCGGTCGCCGCTTCAATCAACTCAAGAGTCATACGACGAAATCCGGCACTGAATGTGTCGGCACCACGGGCCACTTCAGGATGCTTTTTCACCACGGCGGAAATTCCGGTGATGAATCCAACGATTGATGGCGTCGTGCGTCCAATTCTTCCGTTTTCTACCAACAACATCGTGAGCCGATTCTCTAATCGTGAATCGGAATCCTTGACGCGCTGAAACAATTCCGCAAAGACACCAGAGATGTATTCACACACTGCGACGTACAGATCAGACTTGGAAGGAAAGTAGTGATACAAAGCACCGCTCGAGATCCCAGCCAACGCCGCAATGTCTTTATTTGTCGTGCCTTCGAATCCTTCGCTGGCAAACTTTTCGCACGCACACGTGATGATGCGCTCGCGTGTATCGGTGGAATCTGTATCCGCTGGCCGACCCAGCTTGCGCCCTTTGGGGGCGTCATCGAGAATCGGCTGAGTCACAAAACCAGTTTCTTAGCGCGGCTTTGCGTAATACGAAGCCCAGCCAAGAGGTGCAATGGCTGCAGCAAGTGCAATCTTCACAACATCACCGGCGAGGAATGGGCTGACACCCAAAGAAATCGCATTGGTCTCACCCGAAGCAACGGGAATGTTCAATGAATGTGCGAGCCACAGCGCGCCTAATGCATAGATGATTCCTGATGCAAGGAACATCGCCGACAACGATGAAACGTAGTTGCGGTCTTCACGACGATCGGCAAACCAGCCGACAACACCAGCGGCGACAACGAAGCCAACGAAATAGCCGAACGTTGAGCCGGTGGCCTTTTCCCAGCCGCCTGATGCTGCTGAATAGAAAGGAAGACCAATTGCGCCGAGAGCCCAATAGGCAACTTGGCTCGCCATTGCACGACGAGCTCCCAAAATGCCACCAACCGACAACACCGCAAATGTCTGTCCCGTCAGCGGCACAGGCGTGAAGCCGAGGTGAATGGTGACTTGAGCACACAATGCAGTGAACAAAGCAGCAGAAAGAACAAGAACTGCATCACGAACCCGTGCGCGATTCATCACGCGAGGGAAAGGAATGAGGTCAGACAGAACGATGGGGGCTGTAGTTGTCATGCTTCGAGGATACTACGAGGGGTCCGCCTAGGGGGTTGTCGAAGTTGAAGACGTTGTAGTTGTTGTCTTTGGCACGGTGGTCTTCGGAACTGTTGTTTTGGGCACAGTCGTCGTAGTCGTGCTGGAAGTCGTCGTGGTGTAGTTCGGATCCTTCTTGTCGGAAGGGGGTATCTGGGAGCCGTATTCCTCTGGCTCTTTCACACCGTCGAACACATACACCCGGTCGTTGTATTCCACCAACGTGTGGAAGTACTCCGAAATGAAAATGGGGATTCGGATGCAACCATGTGACGCCGGTTCTTTCGGAACTGTCATCGCACCATGTACTGCAATGCCAAAGTTGAAATACACCGGGTTCCACATCGTGCCAAGCTTGCTCTGACGCAGGCCAATCTTGCGGTTGTAGAAGCGATAGATGCCACCAGGGGTCACGGCGTCACCGCACCAACCTTCTTTGATGACATCAGTTCCCTTGTTCCCTTCTTCGCCTGGGTCGATGATGACTTCTTCGCACCACTTCTGCCCTGTACCAGAGGAAATGTGCGTCACCAGATTCACTTCAGTTCCTGTGAACACCACAAGCACTTGCTCGGGCAGATACACCTCAACGTGATGTGGTGTTCCTGGCTGACGACGTGGAGCAATCGTCACGTTGCCACGCATCGCATCCCACAACACTGGTGTTACAAAATCAACAAGCGCATTTCGCGGAATCTGCAAGACCAGCGCTTGAAATGCCCACACGGCCATCATCGTGTCGCCACCATAAATGCCATCAACGGCACCAGGATCAAATTTCAGATCCTTTAATCGCTGTTGCACTCGACGAACATCGTTGCCTTTCATGCCATCACGAATCACTCGATTCTGACCAAAGCATGTGATGGGTGCGCCCTCGGGACATTGACCAGGAGCAATTGATGAGGTTGTCGTGGTTGCAGTCGTCGAAGGATTGCTCCGCGCAATTACAACTCCGCCAACCACTGTGGCAAAGATGGCAGCGGCGATCATGGCGGGTCGCCAATGAATCCACCAGGGCACATGTGGTGGCAGGGGTTCAGCGGGATACTCCCCCGCATAGTCCTCAGGGAAATATGGCTCGCTCATCTCTGGGTCAAAGGGCTCGCTCACGAAACCTGAACGCTACCAACGCCCCATCAAAGAGGGGCTTCGGGCTTAGACGACCGGGGTGATTCCTCGGATTTCACGACGCAAACTACGTGCTTCACGCAAAATCTTCATGATCACACTGGGGGAACTGAGTGTCGAAACACCGCGGGTTCGGGGGAAGTAGTCCACGCCGAACTGGATAACGGTGTAGCCGTACTTCTGCGCCTTGACCGCCAACTCAGCATCGATAAAGGAACCTTCGCTCTTTAGTTCCACATGATCAAAGATGCGCGTGCGGCACAGTTTGAATGCAAAGTTGATGTCACGCATGCGCACACCAAACAGAACTCGCACCATGAGGTTGTAAAAGAACGAATACACGGTTCGCACATACCCCTCACCCGTGCGATCAAATCGATAAGCACTCACAACGTCGGCGTTGTAATAACGCAAAAGTCGAATTGCCTTATGCACATCGTGCATATCAAACGGCAAGTCGGCATCGGTGTACAACACCAGATCACCT
>Ga0222712_10002035_pt1 | contig 23879 bp, 12 predicted proteins | sample C33_657DmetaG_FD_165043 | JGI IMG/M metagenome (GOLD analysis project Ga0222712, IMG submission 165043) | Estuarine water microbial communities from San Francisco Bay, California, United States - C33_657D | ecosystem: Environmental > Aquatic > Marine > Unclassified | place: USA: California... | reverse complement strand
TTTTGAGTCATAACTCGTCGATCGATGTGTCCACAGCCCCCAGCGTTCAATGCGTGGGGTGAGCTTTTTGAGTCATAACTCGTCGATCGATCGATGTGTCCACACCAGCCCGCGTGCACTGCGTGGGGTGAGCTTTTTGAGTCATAACTCGTCGATCGATGTGTCCACAGCCCCCAGCGTTCAATGCGTGGGGTGAGCTTTTTGAGTCATAACTCGTCGATCGATCGATGTGTCCACACCAGCCCGCGTGCAATGCGTGGGGTGAGCTTTTTGAGTCATAACTCGTCGATCGATCGATGTGTCCACACCAGCGTCCAATGCGTGGGGTGAGCTTTTTGAGTCATAACTCGTCGATCGATGTGTCCACAGCCCCCAGCGTTCAATGCGTGGGGTGAGCTTTTTGAGTCATAACTCGTCGATCGGTCGATGTGTCCACACCAGCGTGCAATGCGATGCGCGCGCGCGATCGTCACAGCGCGACGTCGACGCCGAATCGGTCGAGCGCCATGGGGGATGACTTCAGCGAACGCGTTGCGATCGCACGCGCGCGCGAGATCGCGCCGTACGGCGCCGAACGTCTCACCGACGGCGACGGAGGCGAAGCGCGCGCGCGCGGCGCGTCGACGCCGCGCGCGAATGGTGTTACGGACTCGATCGTCAACGTCACGAAGGCGCGAGCGCGCGTGCGAGGACACGGGATTTTGATGGCGTTGATGAGCGCGATAGTGATGAGCGCGATGGCGGTGGCGTGGAAAAACGCGAATGGGTTTGGGCGCGCGCGCGCGGAGGTGAGCGCGTTGGGCGCGACGGCGCTGCCGGCGAACTTTTTTGGGAAACGCGTGAGCGCGAACGAGCGCGCCGCTTTGGCGAGCAAGGCGTCGATGAGGAATAGGATTTCTTTGCGCACGCGCGCGGTGGAGTTACGCGGGGTGGAGACGAGCGATGAGGCGAGATCGGCGCGAGGGGTTCCGGGATTGAGCCAGCACGTATTGCGAGCGCAAAAGACGAGCGATGATGCTCGAGTGCTCGTGCTGACAAAGCCGCAAGAGTGGGGGATGGCGTTTTTGCTCGTCGCGAGCGTGAAACGATGGGCGCCGTCGCTGTTGCCGCACGTGACGATTTTGACGTACGACGAGAAGACGCAGAAGGCGTGCGAAACGCATCGGGGCGTGGATTGCTTTTACGACCATGATTTCGTGCGTCGCTACGCCGACCCGAACGCCCCGGACGCGAGGAATGCGATGAGTTGGCGTAAAGTGCACGCCGCGCTCGAGCTCTTGCGGGCGCGCATTCCAGTGGTTATTTTAGATGCGGATACGGTGTTTTTACGCGATCCCACAGACGCGTGGACGACCGCGCTTCAATCGTACGACTGCGTCGTCACCGCGGACGTTGGGAACGAGTTCGAGAGCCAAGGAAACTCGAACACGAAACTGGTGATTTTTCCCGCCCACGAGCGGTCGATCGATCTCGTGCACAAGTGGCTCGACGGCGAGCGCGCCGAGTTCTCCTCGGGGGTCAATTTTGGCGAGTATCCCGAACAATCCTATTGGAATTACGTCGTCGTTCCGCAGACCGCCGGCACGCACGCCGTCCACGCCATGAGCTCTCGCGAAGCGAGTAATTTCATCACCGCCGTCGCCGGTGATGACGGCGTGTTCGACGGCACGTTCATGGTCACCGCGTCGTATTGCGGCGCCGCCGAGGACAAAGAGCGATTTCTCCAGCACGTCATCGAAACCAAGCATCGAGGCGAAGCCGCGCTCGGGATCGGTCCGCGCTCCACCGTCTCGCGTGATGGATTGCCCCTCACCAGCGCGACGGATTTCAATAACGACGGCGTCGCGGACGCCGCGGCGTTTCCCAACCCAGAGCTTCGATGCGACCACGTCAAGCGGCGATTGGTCGCCCAGCGCCGGTACGAAGTCACGTCCGACCGCCACATCGTGTGGACGTGAATCGCAACGTTGGCGCGCAAAACCACGGTAAATCGCACGTCCACGCCCATCATTGATATATAGTAATAGTGTAATACCATAGACAAGACGTAGGAAACACGCGCGTCGTCGCCGTCGCTCGCTCGCGCCGCCCTGGGCGGCCCGCCCTCGCCGCCCTCGCTCGCCTTTCGCGCCTGGCGCGACACTTTTCCGCGTCACACCGCGACGCACGTTTCGCTTCAGTCGCCATGGATGACCGCACGGTCGCCGTCATCGGCGGCGGCATCGCCGGCCTCGCGGCGTCGTACGTGCTGACCGTCGACGCGCGAGCCGCGCGAGCGGCGAAAAGTGTCAAAAAGTGTCAAAAAGTGACACTTTTTGAATCATCCAAAGTTCTCGGAGGCCACGCGCTGACGCACTTCAGCGCCACCGCTGAAGGTGATGTGGATTTAGGATTTCAAGTGTTCAACATGACGACGTACCCGCATTTGATCGGGTTGTTCGGCGCTTTGGGTGTGCAGAGCGAGGCGAGCGACATGTCGTTTTCCCTGAGCACGACGGCGTGCGAGTGGGGGTCGCGAGGGTTGTCCGGAATATTCGCTCAGAAGAAGAACGCGTGCGATTTAAAGTTTTTAAACATGATTCGCGAGATCACGAGGTTCGGTCGCGAGGCGGTGGAAGTGTTAGATGAGGGCGCGAAGCGAACGTACGAAGAGACGACGTTGGGGGAATATTTAGCCGCTCGAGGGTATTCGGCGTACTTTCAGGAAAATTACGTGGTGCCCATGTGCGCGGCGATATGGAGTTGCAGCGATAAAGATGCGATGGCATTCCCGGTGCGAAGTTTGATTCGATTTTGGGCGAATCATCATCTGTTAAACATCGTGGAGCGACCGGCGTGGAGGGTCGTGCGCGGCCGATCGAAGGAGTACGTGGACGCGGTGGAGCGCGAGCTCGATGACGTTCGTAAGGGGGCGTTCGTGAAAAGTGTGCAGAGAAATTCGAATGGAAATAAGGTTTTGGTGACGTACGAGGTCGTGAATGATAAAGGGAAGAGCGTGACGACGACGGAGATGTTTGACGACGTCATCTTTGCGTGTCATTCGGACCAGGCGCTACGCATTTTGGGCAACAGCGCGACGGCCGAAGAGGCGGCCGCGCTCGGGGCAATCAAGTACCAGGAAAATGATGTTTATTTGCACACCGATGAGACGCTCATGCCGCGCACGCGCGATGCGTGGGCATCTTGGAATTGCATCAAAGGTGACCGACTGGGAAATATTTCCAAAGACGCCGCCCTCGAGCGTAGCGTGTGCGTCACATACTGGGTCAACCTGTTGCAAAACCTCGCGCCCGGGTCAAAGGATGTGTTTGTCACGCTCAACCCGCCGCGGGCGCCGAGAGACGGGAGCGTAGAGCACAAGGTGACGCTCGCGCACCCGTTGTTCAACAAGGAAGCCATCGCGGCTCAGGAGGTCATTAAGCGGATCCAAGGCAAAGACCGCGTGTGGTTTTGCGGTGCGTGGTGCGGCTATGGTTTTCACGAAGACGGTATCAAGTCCGCGGTGGATTGCGTGGACGCCATGCTCGGGAAATCGTCCGTGCCATGGATGCCGCGGGCTTGCGATCCGCATTTAAACGCGTCGACAAAGTGCGTACTGCCGCTCTTTACCCGCGGACTCACCGGTTGGTTACCGCCGAACAAGCGATTGAGGATGATCTTGCCGGACGGCACAGAGCGCGTGATGTGTGGTAAAAATGCTTCGGAGGAGTCGGAAACGTCAACAATAACCGTATTCAATCAGCGCTTGTTTTTGCAAACCATCTTGCGCTCCGACATCGGCTTGGGCGAGTGCTACATGAACGGCGACTTCGACGTGGATTTGATCGACTTCCTGGATATGATTTGCAAAGGTCATCCCGGGGCAAACGACGCGGATGCAACCAAGTGCAAGCCAAAGATGAGTTTTGATCCGGTCGGTTTATTGGGCGAAGCTGTGAACTGGGTTGGCGCCAAGATGGAAATGGCGGCGCACAAGGCTTTAAGTAACACAAAAGAAGGTTCACGCAAGAACATCGAGTATCACTACGACGCCGGTAACGATTTTTACAAATTATTTTTGGATGAAACGATGTTGTATTCGAGCGCGATTCACGGCGACATTCACGATCCCAAAATGTCTGTCGATGTTTTGCGTCAATTTAAAACATTTCAAGAGCAAGAGGCGCATCTTGAAGCATCGCAGTTCGCAAAGATTGATGCCATGATTGAGCGCGCAGATATTAAACCTGGCGACCATGTCCTTGAAATTGGCTGCGGTTGGGGAGCGTGCGCGATTCGCATGGCGCGCATGAAAAAGTGCAAAGTCACGGGACTGACTCTCTCGCACGAGCAACACGCCGAAGCGACGGCGCGCATCAAGGCGGCGGGTTTATCGCACTTGATTGATATCAAAATTTGTGACTATCGCGACGTGCAAGGATCGTTCGACAAGTTGGTTTCGATCGAAATGCTCGAAGCCGTTGGCCATGAGCACCTGCCGTCGTTCTTTAGCACGGTGCATCGTGTGCTAAAACCCGGCGGTAAAGCGGCTATTCAGGTCATAACTATGCCCGACGGGCGGTACGAGTCATATTGCAACAGCGAAAGCGACTTTATTCGCGCGTACATTTTCCCAGGAGGTCACTTGCCGTCGATTGGAGCGATGAAGAATGCGTCACCGCGGGGTTTGCAGCTTACGTCGTACGACGACATCGGTTTACACTACGCCGTGACGTTGCGGTTATGGCGCGACCGCATGATGGCTCGCGCGGGGCAAATTCTAGCCATGGGATACAGCCGCAAGTTCTTGCGGATGTTCGAATTCTATTTTGCCTATTGTGAAGCGGCGTTTGCGAACAAGTTGATTTACGATTTGCAGATGACCTGGACGAAGACTAGTGACGACACCAAGCAGACGTTCGTGGAGAAAGCGGCGCATACGCCTGACGTGCTGAGCATTACCGTTGTTGGCGCTGTCGTCGCCGCGTACGCGCGAGAGCGACGCGCGGCAGAGATGATGGAGTTAGCCACGGCGACGGGGATGTTTGTCGGCGCGTACTTTGGCGGCTTCCTCATCTGCGCCGTCGTCTTCGCCGCGATCATTTCCACCGTTTCCCTTCCCGTGCTCGGGCGAAAGGTGAGCAAAGTCAAGCTCGATGAGGCGTCCACGGCGACGGGTACGCTTACCGAGCGATGCTTGGCGTTGAGCGAACCGTTCGCCAAGGCCGCCGTTGCTTTATTCCTCGGCGTCTTGGCAGCTCGATTCGCTTTCGAGACGCAGGATTTTACTTCGGTGAAAACGCTCCAAATCGTCCTTCCGTCATACGGCGTGGGCAAAGCTGGGGCTGTTGGTTTGCTTCGGACGTATGCTGCGTGCGTTACGGCGCGCGCGACGATTGCGAGCGTGCGCCGCGACCAATCGGCCGCGCTCGGCTACGCCTGGACGCTCGCCGTCGTCGCGTGCGCGCTCCATTTCGACGTTTTCGTCGTCGCGTGCGCGTGCACTATCATCAGCGAGTGCAGCACCGCGGCAAAAGAATTTCGTACGTTCGCGCGCAAAGCGAGCGGGTTCCCACACTACGATTCCGCGGCGTACGGCTCGTCCCGCGTCTTCGCGGCGCTCGCCGTCTACGCGTGCGTGCTCGCGCCCGCCGCTTACGTCGCGTTGGCCGTCACTCACGGCATCGTCGCGCGCGCTATCATTTGGCGCACAACTCTTGGTGCGCTCACCATCATCAATGCCTTGGCGCTCGGATTCAAAGCCGCGTACGTCGTCATCGTCGAAGCTCAGGACGCGAGCGCCGAACTCGCCATTCGGCGCCGCATTCTGGCTCGCGCGACGTCCGCGGACATTTAACCATTTAACATCGCGCCTTTCGTCATCGCATCGTGTAACCTTTCATTTTTAAATGTATTCGACGTACTTTCACTCCTGTATCGCCCTTTCCATGACATCAGTCGCGCATCGTTCGCGACGCCTCGCGGCTCGCGTTCGCGCGGCTCGCGTTCGCGCGTTCGCGTCACACCCCACCCCGGGGAAAAACCTTCCCTCCCCCGATGTCGCTCGAACGCGCGTCGAGCGGACATCTCCCTCATACCGTGCCTACGATGCGCGCGAAACCAAACTTAGGGGCGCACATCGTAGGTGAACTCATCGGCGCCGGCGCGACGTCCCGCGTGTTCAAAGCCATCGACGCGCGCACTGGAGTGGTGTGCGCGATAAAAGAGATCGCTTTAGACGGCGCCAACGTCGATGTCATCACGAGTGAGATTGATTTATTGTCTTCGTTGGAGCACGAGAACGTGGTGAAGTACCAAGGATGCATCGCGCGCGACGACGCCGCGTACGTGTTCTTGGAGTACTGCGAAAACGGGAGCTTGGCGAAGATGGTGTCGATGCAAAAGTTCGGCGCGCTTCCCGAAGGGTTGTGTGCGATTTACATCGCGCAAGTCTTGCGTGGGTTAGCGTATTTGCACTCCAACGGCGTGGTGCATAGGGACATTAAAGGGGCGAATATATTGACCACGAAGGATGGCGTCGCGAAGCTCGCGGATTTCGGCGTCGCCACGAAAGGATCGAAGTCTCCTTCGCGAGGGTTGTTCGGGGCGGAAACGAACGAAGACGTGAAAGGGAACGATTTCATGGCGACGAAGGCGAGAGGGAACGCGAATGAGATGAAGGAAAGAGGGGATTTGGACGCGGGCGGCGCGGCGGAGGACGCGGCGGCGGGAACGCCCTATTGGATGGCGCCAGAGGTGATTGAGATGCGGAACGTCACCGCAGCGGCGGATATATGGAGCGTAGGGTGCACGATTATCGAGTTGTTGACGATGGTTCCGCCGTATTTTGATTTAGCGCCCATGCCGGCGATGTTTAGGATCGTCCGGGACAAACATCCGCCGCTGCCTGAGGGAATCTCCGAGGAGTTGAGAGATTTTTTGTTGTTGTGCTTCAAGCGCGATCCTAGGGATCGACCGAGCGCGGAGGAGCTGATGAGCCATTCGTGGTTGATGGATGAAGTCAAGGGTAAGCAGGAGACGGCGGTGGTGAGTCGACAGGGGTCAACGGTGGCGCGGTTGGCGTCGTTGTCGGCAAGCGATGGGGACGATGTCGCACGCAGGGCATCTGAGAACGGCGCGCAAGCGCACGCGCGCGAACGCGATATCGGTCAAGCGATCGTTCATGATGGGAAAATCGATCGCAAGTCTCTAAACGACGATTTAGTGCACTCGATGGAGAGCGGAGTCGGCATCACCAAGGAGCGAATAGATTTCACAGCTCGCGTCTTCAACATCATGGAGCGCTTGCGTGAGGCTTTCGACGCCATGGCGGGCGGGAAATTCAACGACTTAGCCGTCACTGATTCTATGGAAAAAGCCGGGAAGGAGTTTATGGAGGCGATGGATAGCGCCACGCACGTGCTCGTGACGAATGAGACGCTATGCTCGACTCGAGCGTACGTAATTTTTGCTGGCGTCATCGCCGATGCGTCTGCGGCCATGCTGGCGCGTACGGTTGCGCTCGAGTGTGCCACCGCGGCGTGCATGGCGAGTCGCGACATCTTGGGGTCGCTCGTCACTCTCGGGGCGCTGCCTGTAGTTTTGGATCTACTCAAAGCCAAGGAATCGACAGTTCGCATCAAGCTCGCGGCGCTGAGACTGTGTCGAGCGACCGCCAAAGCCGGGCCGGCGTTCACCAGGTGTTTATGCGCGTGCGGGGCGCTGCCAACTTTGGTGAGCGTTTTAGATTACGGCTTTCACGGGAGCGTTCGTGAGTTGACTAAGTACGCGCTCGGGACGATTTACATCGCGGCAGAGATTGAACGCGGCGACCAGTTACAAAAGCAGCTCGGTCAAACAGTATCACTCGCGCTTGCCAAGGCCGATTTATTCCCGAAACTCGTCGTTTTGCTCGGCGCGACGCACACTGCGAGCTTAGAGGACGAGTCTCTGGGCGCATACGCAGAAGATGATGAAATGCGAAGCGAAGGCGTGTCGTCCTTTACGGAATCCCCTGGAGGCCGCTCGGGATCCGACGCGGGCGCGATAAACCGCTCGCGCGCGGTCTCAAGTTCGGGTAAATACTACCGCGAGCTCGTCGCCGAAACGCTGTATCGCATTGTCAAGCGCGGCGAGGGGTGTGCAGAAGTATCCGCTGCACTTGTGGACATTCGCATCATTCACGGCATCCTCGCCCAACTTGGAGTCGTCCCGAGGTCAACAGCGATGAAAATCCTTGGCCTGATCCACTTGCTTTCGCGCGAAACCGAAGCATTAGATGTTTTGCAAAGCGCCGGGGCGATTCCAAAGCTCGTGAAGTGCCTCGCTGGGAATTACAAGATTGGAGGCGATGGCGGACGCGCGGGCGAGATTTCGCTCCGCGCGCTACACAATTTGTGTGCGGTGAACAAAGAGCGCCAAGAGCAAGCCGCGGTGGCGGGATTGATTCCAATTTTGGTTAACATCGTCGCCGAGTCAAACAGCGAGGCTTCAGACCGTGCGCCGGCGCCGTACGACATGGCGCTAGCGGTACCGTTATTGTGCTCCATGGCGAGCACGAGCCGCCGAACGCGAGAATTGCTCGAAAAGCACGGCGCGTTGGATACCTACATCGCCCTCGCTTCGGTGTCTTCGGGATGGACTCTCTCGGCGCTCGACGCCATCGGATCATGGCTCGCCGTAGAGCCGTGGAAAATCGAGGCGCGCTTGCTCGAGACCGATGCGATTTCCTCCTTGGTGGACGTCCTCGAGGAATCCGCGTCGCAAGCCAACGAGCTTGAAGCGCTGCTGAATTTGATTGGCAAATCCCCTCGATTATGCCAAGCGCTCGCCAACGAAGGATTCATCCCGCCCCTCATGGATGCCATCACCGATGCCGCGACGAAACCTACGATTAGACTCACGCTGCTCAAAACTCTCGGCGTAGTGCACGAGCACGCATCGCGGCCAAAGGAGCTCATCATTCGCCACGACGTCGTCGCTCGCCTCAAATCTCTCGTTGATCGCAACGACGACGCGAGGCACGTCGAGAGCGCGGTGGCGCAGCTCGTGGAAAAAATTTTACGCTCCATGCGCTTGACGCGCGTGGTGTAACTCTCATGTATTCTATCGCATTCATTCGCCGCTCAAACGGCTTCTTATCCATGGTTTCGGCGCTCGCCTCGTCAGCCGCGGGCAGATCTTCAGAATCGCGCTCGCGAATTCGAACATCCCCGCGCGCTCGAGCGTGCGTTCGATAGATATCCATGACTCTGACCCTCTCCTCGCGCGCTTTGCGCGCTCGCGTGGCGATCAGTACGGCTGACGCTCGCGCTTGCCTCCGCGTCGCTCGCCCGCGGCTCGGCGCTCGCGCGCGTCAGCCACCTTCGCGCGTCTCTCGCGTTCGCGCGGACGTCGCCGCGGTGCCGACGTTTGAGACGTCAAATCACACTCCAGGGCGCTCGGGGATGAACGGCAAAGCGTTGAACGCGCGAGAGAAGAGGTTTCCAACGATGCAAGAGGTTTTGAGCGCGATACCGAAACGCTGCTTCGAGCGGGACACGGGCAAGTCGCTCGCGTACGCGGCGACGAGCACGGCGATCACTTTGGCGTGCGGAGTAGCGGCGTATGCGTTTTTACCATTGACATTATCAGCGCTGCCGCTTTGGGTGGCGTACGCGTTCGTCACCGGGACGGCGGCGACCGGGTGCTGGGTCGCGGCGCACGAGTGTGGCCACGGAGCGTTTAGCGATAACAAGTTGGTACAAGACACAGTGGGGTACGTGCTTCATTCGCTGTTGCTGGTGCCATATTTTTCGTGGCAGCGCTCGCACGCGGTGCACCACTCGCGAACGAATCACGTGTTGGAGGGGGAGACGCACGTGCCGGTGCGCCTCGGGACGGAGGACGCGAGCGTGGTGTTCAAGTTGAGAAAGTTGTTGGGCGAAGCGCCGTTTACGTTTTTTAACCTCGTGGGAGTTTTTGCGTTCGGGTGGCCGGTGTATTTACTCACGGGCGCGAGCGGAGGGCCGGTGCGCGGGGCAACGAATCATTTTATTCCGAGCGCGGGGGCGCAAGGGAAGCACGCGTTGTTCCCAGGGAAGTGGGCGAAAAAGGTGTGGCAATCAGATATCGGGGTTCTCGCGGTTTTGGGCGCGCTCGCGGCGTGGGCCGCGCACAGCGGGATCGCCGCGGTGTGCGCGCTTTATCTTGGGCCGTACATGGTGACGAATTTCTGGCTCGTCTTGTACACTTGGTTGCAGCACACCGACGTAGACGTGCCGCATTTTGAAGGCGACGATTGGAATTTGGTGAAGGGTGCGTTCATGACCATCGATCGCCCGTACGGACCGGTTTTTGATTTCTTACACCACCGCATCGGGTCCACGCACGTGGCGCACCACATCAACCACACGATTCCGCACTACCACGCCAAGGAAGCGACGGAGGCTTTAGCAAAGGCGTTTCCTGATTTATACCTGTACGACCCGACACCGATCGCCACCGCAACGTGGCGCGTCGGCAGCAAATGCATCGCCATAGTAAAGAAAGGCGATGAATGGGTGTTTACGGACAAGGAGCTGCCCGTCGTCGCCGCCTGATCAGTATTATGATTCACTCCTCTTGAAAAAGATATCCCTCTCGCTCCGAGTTAAATTTTCGCATTTAGACTGGCGTTTGTTGAAATGACACGTTTGGAAATATTATTACCCAACTGCGTTGGTGATTTTAATTATTATAACTCAGTACCCGCACCATCATTCACAGATGCTCACATGCATAGATACTCGCGACAGCGGCGTCATTGCGATTTACGCGATGCTCAACGACGGCAAACCGCTCAAGGCGATCAGAGCGCTCGTCAGAGACGCCTTTTTGCCTTTAGCGGGCTCAGCCTTGGCAGGCGCGGGCGCAGCCTTACCCTTGGCGGGCGCGGCAGGCGCGGGTGCAGCCTTGGCGGGCGCAGCCTTAGCGGGCGCCGGAGCAGCCTTAGCGGGCGCAGCCTTGGCCGGGGCGGGCGCAGCCTTGGCGGGCGCCGGAGCAGCCTTGGCGGGCGCAGCCTTGGCGGGCGCCGGGGCAGCCTTGGCCGGGGCGGGCGCAGCCTTAGCGGGCGCCGGAGCAGCCTTAGCGGGCGCAGCCTTGGCGGGCGCCGGAGCGGCCTTGGCGGGCGCCGGAGCAGCCTTGGCCGGGGCGGGCGCAGCCTTGGCAGGCGCCGGAGCAGCCTTGGCGGGCGCAGCCTTGGCGGGCGCCGGAGCAGCCTTGGCGGGCGCCGGAGCAGCCTTGGCGGGAGCAGGCGCAGTCTTAGCGGGCGCGGCCGCAGCCTTAGCAGGGGCAGGCGCGGCCTTGGCGGGCGCAGCCTTGGCGGGCGCAGCCTTGGCGGGCGCGGCTTTACCCTTGGAGTCCTTCGCCGCGGCGCGCTTGTTCAGCTCTTCTTCGATGCCCTTCCATGCGACGGAGAACACCATGGCTTGCAAGACGTTGGTCACGATGCGCGTTTTCAAGCCGCGGCCGAACAAACCCTTCATGCCATCCTTTGCGATGACATTCTTCACGGCGGCTCGGTATCCGAGCTTGGCGTCGCCGCTCGTTTGCTTCACCGTCTTCACCACGCGTAAAGAGTTCGAGATGGTGTCGCTCACGACCGAAGCGCACATCCCGATCACCGCGTTACGCACGTTATTTCCCATCGGCGTATCTTGCTTCGGGATCGTCTTTTGCAAGTAATTAAACGTCGCGAACCATGGGTAATTTCCGACCCAATTCGCCGCGAAATTCGCAGCCGCGCCGTTATACAGCACCCCGACCCCACCTTGTTTCACCTTATCCTTCAGCAAACCAAAAGCCGCATTCCCTTGCACTTGTAACGTCGTCTTAAACGTATCCACTGGAGTCAAGAATATCCTCCACGTCGCCCCACCCGCGGATGCGAACCCCGTCGCTACGCTCACCGGCATATTCGGCGCGCACGCTTCCAGCACCGCCAGCACCCCGGTATTCGCCGCCGTGTCCCCGAATCGCGACAACGGCGCTTGCACGATCGCGAATGACATCCCTTTATACAATCTCCCAACGCCGCCTTCTTTATACAACGCTTTGATGCTCGAAACCATCGTCCCTCCGTTCGCGTATTGGTAATTCATCGCCGTGCGCATCCACATGAATGCGCCCACTTGAATCACCCCCGCGGCGAACCCAGCGACGCCGCCGCGGAACGCCCGAGCGCTCGCTTGAGATAAAACATCGCCTAAATTCACTTTCGCTTTCGTCGTTTTGACTGGCGCTTTCCCCGCCGTCGTCACCGTCGCTTTCTTTCCATCATTCTTCCCCGCATTCGCCAGATCGGGGAGCACCGCCGCGATGCGGGACGATCGCGCGATCGCGCGCGCTTTATGCGTGTGCGAGCGTTCGTTCGACATCGCGTTCGTCGTTCGTGATCAGAAAAAAATCGTTCAAGATCGTTTCAACGCGTCGTCGATCGCGCGAATCGAAAGCGCGCGTCGGTGAATGCGCCGAACGATCGCGATCGATCGATCGCGACCGATCGGTCGATCGAGCGGCTCGGTGGAATTTTAGGTCATTTTGATCTAGGTTTTATGTGCTTATGTATGAGGGTGACCCACGCGCGCGACGCGTTTTCGCGTCCCGTCCGCGGACACGAGGACGAGGACGACCGACGACTCGGTCGGTCGGTCGGACACATTGCTCCATGCCCGTCCTCGCCCGCGCCGCCCGCGACGTCGACGACGCGTCGTAAAGCGATCGCGCGCGAACGGGGAATGACGTCATGCGTCATCGCACGCGCGTTCGACGCGACATTCGCGACATTCGCGGACGTGGAGCGCGCGATGGACGCGGCGCGCGGACGCGGACGCGCCGCGTTCGGCGCGTCGACGACGAGCGGGCGCGACGCGCGACGCCAAAGGTCGCGACGACGACGACGGCGTACGATTCATGACACCGCGCTCGCGCACACGGGATGATGAAGGAATCGCCGCATTCGAGCGAACGAAGCGATCGATGTAGCGCGTAAAACGAATCCAATGGCGCGTTCGCGTCGTCCAATCGCGTCATTCGTCCATTGCTCCGTCGATGGAGAATCAAAACTATCGTTCGCGACACGCGATCATCGTCCTGTGAACGCGATCGGTTTCGAACGAATCGCACGCCGTGGCGTCATCGCGCGCGTCATCGCACGGTGACGATGTCGCGCACGCGCTCGACGCGACACATCGATGATTGAGGGATATGAATCGTCACATTGCAACGCACCGGTGGAGCTATTTTTGTCCCGAATCGATCGCGACGCGATGCCGGCGACGCGCGTCGAGCGCGCGAAAGCGCACGACGACGACGACGACGACGACGATGCGTTCATCACGTCCATTCCAGTGGCGACGACGAGGGAGATTTTGGCGAAATGCGAGACGCGGGCGAGCGCGGGCGCGGGCGAGCGCGAGCCGACGTACGCGTCCACGGCGGCGCTGCGCAAGATGAAAGCGTGCGAGCGCGCGACGAGTGATCTCGAAGACGCGAAAAGAGATTTTGAAAGTAAATCACTCGCGTGCGAGGACGGTGAGAGGGACGTGCGCGCGGCGCAGGCGAGGATACGGAGCGATGTCGCGCGGTTCGAAGCGTTCGTCAGGGACAACGAAGTGAAGCGGCACGCCGCGGCGCGACGAGCGAAGGAGGAACGCGCGGCGAACGTCGAGCGCGATGAAGCGTTGAGAGAGATGCGCGAAGAGTTGTGCGCGCGAGAGAGAGAGGAGAAATCGCTCGATCGCGCGCTGACGCGCGTGAGGGCGTTTGAGGAGTTTTTAACGCGCGTCGTGGACGAAGCGGCGACGGGCGAGGCGTTTGAGGACGTCGCGGACGTGCTCGGACGGCACGACACTTTAGGCAGGGCGTATGGAAGCTTGCGCGCTACTGTCGTGGCGACGAACGCGCGCGCGGAGGAGACGAGAGAAGCCGTGGAGAGGGCGATGAAGCACATGGAGGAGGAGCGATTGATGACGACGGCGTCCATGGCGCGTTTGCGGCTTCGCGACGAGGATTTGCGGCGAGAGAATGGACGTTTGGAACAAGATGCCGCGTACAAGGCGCGAACGACGATGGAAAGAACGCGCCAACTCGCCGAGGCGAAGATGGCGGTGCGAAACTTGGCGAATAGATGCGCGAGGGAAGGTCAACGCGCCGCGGACGGGTCGGAGCTCGATTTCATCGACGAGCGCGCTCGAGTGCTTCGCTTCATCGCCGCCACGGCGACGAACAACGCCCCAAGCGCGGGGTCGAACGCGCACGCGTCAGTAGTTGCACATTAAAATCTAGTACTCAGGAGTGCTACGTCAAGGAAAAGTCGACGACGTCGAGCTCGCTTCGGCGCGGCAACCCGTTGTCGTCGAGGACTGGAAACTTGACGACCCACGTCAACGGCGCGTTTCGCGCGCCCGCGGCGAGGGCATTTAGAATAGCCATCACCATGCGCCTATAATCTGGTGCTAAATCTTCGCGTTCATCTTCGTCACTATCGTCATCGTCGTCGTCGTCGTCGTCGACCACGAGCGCGGCGTCGATGTCCGCGACCAATCGTCGCACCAATCGCCCGCGCACGCGGGCGAACACGGCGTCGCCGCCACCGTCTCCTCGCAACTCCAAAACCATATCGCGCCACATAAACGCCATCGCGACATCGTCATCGTCATCAGCCATTACCACGTTATTACCACGTTTCGAACACGTCGGGCACATGCCGTAGACGCCGTTCGAGTCCGGTTTGAGCTCGCGCGAACAATCTCGACAGCCAAAATAAATCATGCCGTCCGACACGACGCGAGCGTCGACATCTTTAAACAACATGGGCGGAATCTTCTGCCCCGTCATCGCGTCGTCGCTCGTGAACACCGTGATGGACTTGACGTGCGCGGTAAACGTGATCAGCGCCGACGTGGCGGCGAATCCAGTAGACGTTAAAGCCGTCGTCAAAGCGTCAAAGGACAGCTTGCGGTTCACAAACATCGCTTGCGATTTGGGACACCGCGCGTCGAGTTCCGCCAGCCGCGGATCGTCCGCGGTCACCCGACACCACGAGCTCCCGACGCCGCACACTAAATCAAACTCGCCTACGCGTCCTCGCGGACGCGCAAACGCGTGCCGCACGTCGATCACCGCTCCCTCTAAATCTCGAAACCGCGGCGACCGCGCCTCCGCGCGCGGCTCCGGCGGCAAGTGCACCTCCACGACCACCCCGTTCGCCGCGCTCTGCGCTAACCAAACCACCGGCCGCATCATCGCCTCATCCCCCGTGCGCGCGCGCGCCTCATCCGCAAACGTACGCGCGATCACGCGCCCTAAAAAATGTGTCGTCGCCCGCTCGCCGATCCTCTCCGCCTCCGCGTACGTCGTCATTTCGCGTCCATACCCCCCAATTCGTCGTCGACGCGCATCCAACATGTCGCACGCATCGCGCAACGTCGTGAGCTCTTTCGTCGTCGCCCACATCGCCACGGCGTCGCACCTACTCCCGTCGTCGCGCCCGAGCGCCGCGCCCGTCGTCAGTCTCCCTCTCTCTCGCTCTCGCCCGCCGTCGCTCGCCGCATCGCACGTCTGACGTCTGACGTCTCTACTCGTTCCCTCGACCGTACCTCATCATCGCCTGTCGTTCGTCCTCCGCCGTGAACGAAGAACCGAACGCATCTCGCACCAACCGTCGCGCGTCGACGCGCGCTCGGTGCCCGCTTTCCGTCGTAAACCAGGCACCACGACCTCGTCCGTCACCCATCATCCCGATCGTCCGTTCGGCGTCGCTCAGCGCGCGCACGTCGCCGTCGATGGACAACGCGAACGCGACGGACGAATGGCAGTCGTGCGTTGGCGTTACATATTTTTTGCCCCTCTCGACGCGCTTGATCCCGAACGCGAACGCCAAAGCACCGCGCATGGATTGGCGATCGATCGATCGCGCCAACGCGCCGCGAAGGCGTAATTCGCATCGCACGCCGATGGTGTCATCGACGATGACGACGACGCGCGAGTGCGTCGAGGCGTTCGTTCGTGAGGAATAATACGTGCGTAATTCATAGACGTCGACGATGAAGACGACGGAGGTGCGATAGCGGTCGTCCACGGCGCACAGAGGGCGAACGCGCATCGATGTGACGACGACGAGAGAGGGTAGGGTTTGAGCGAGAGCGGACGTCGCGTCGGCGGTCGCGTCGGCGTCGGCGGCGATGGAAATGGCTACGAGGCTACGAATCGCGCGTGGACGTACCCCAGGATTGCTGACACAGAGGGCAGATGGATCGACTGCCGGTGCGGAACCAGGTGTAGAGACACGAGGCGTGGAAGGTGTTGGCGCACTGGCGACACCGCAAAGACGGTTTGCGATGGTCAACCGGGTGGATGACGGAGTAGCAGATTGGACAGGGCTCGACGCCGGCGAATTCGGCGTCGATGTTGCGCTGCCATTGGAGTAAACCTTGGGCCACGGCGCCGTTCTGATGGGTCAAGATGGACGAAATGCCGAGCATCCATTTACGTAGGCGTTGTTCGGAGATCCCGACGCGTTGAGCGCAGTGCAAATCCGCCTGAGCGAGCGGGTACGCGCTCGGAAGCTTGACGACGAGTTCGAGACACGATTCGTCGATTTCGTAGCGCGTGATGACCTCTCCCGTGGACGGGTTCGCTTTGACGGACATGGATCCAGAACCAGAACCAACTGAGGCAAATGAAGCGGAGGAGACGGCGGCGAACTCGGCGGCGATGAGCGCCGAGGACACGGAGGCCGCGGTGGCGGATTCGAGCGCCTTGGCCGTTTTCGGCGGTTTCAAATCGTGCACGAATGCGCGAACGCTCGCAGGTAACGCGTGCAACGCTGCACCGTAGAGTAAAATCCCAATCGACAGACGAGGGCTGAACAGTTGCGACGATGCGGTGGGATCGTTCCAATCCACATCGCGCCACGACGACGGGACGTCGACGCGCGACGCGGGAGCGCCATTTTCGAGTCTCGGCAGAGGCATCGTGCGCACCAGCGCACGAAGTAACCTCGGTATCGCCTTTGTTTCTCGAGTGTAATTCACCAATCGCTCGCGACATGGGGAATCGAAAGCGAGAGCCAGCATGTAGCGCAAAAGCAGCGCCCACGCGAGGAGCTCGGGTGCGTCGGCTTCGACGTCACGCTCGAGCGCCTTGGCCAAATCTTCGCGCAGACCTGCACTTTCAGCGGGGGTGCCGAGATCATCCAGTGACTGCGCGGCGTCATCTCGCGCGGCGAGCGACGCATTGAGCGCTTTCTCGACCTTTTCAACGTCGGCGACGCGAGCGTCCAATCCCACGACGGCGGATTGCAACAACGCGTCGGACGCGAGTAAGCCATACGCCGCACGGCGCAGGTTTTCATCGATGTCGGGCGCGAGTAGCAGCGCGTACAACGCCGGGATAGTCTCACACGGAGCGTCATCCCAGTCATCGACGTAGAGCGCGGCTTCCAAGGCGCTGGATGTGGACGCTCCGCAATCGGACGCGTCTGCGACCCGACGCCACATGTCGCTCTCGAGCTCACATCGAGACTCAAATCCCGCTCGCCGTTCGACGTCGCCATCTTCTTCAATGTCACACAGCTCTGCGCCCGCAAGAATGACGCATGCAAACAGCGATTGCGCGATTTCGATGCGCTCTTTCGGCCAATCTGTGCTGGCGAGTGCCTTGGCAAGCCGAGCGGCGTCTGCGCCTCGAGCCGTGTATGGAACTACGTCGCCCGAGTATCGACCGTTGGGCTCGGAAATCTCAATCGGCAGCGCCGCGATGAGGCTCAGTAGCGTCGCGGCCTGTGCGAGCATCGCTGATCCCCAGTCGTCACTCACCATACGTCCGCCTGCGGCGAACTGTTTCGCGGCGTCGAAGCGCGGCGACGTCCACGCGCCCAATCGACCGACGATGGCGCCCCAATCTCTGGCATCCAACTCCGCCGCCGTGCGCCGAATGATCGCTGCGGTGAGTTCCGCGACGCCAACCTCACCGTGAACTCTTGGCCCCGACGTCGTCGCACAGGGCGTCACCGGAGCGCCTGGGCCACCGAATCGCGCCGCGGCGGCTTCCGCGGCGGCGTCTGCGGCTTCGCGCTTCGCCAACGCTCTGAACACTTCCATCAGCGGAGCGCACGCGGTGTCACTCAGCGAGTGCACGACGTGCGGCGAACCGCGAGTGGTGTCATCGCCTCGGTTGAAGCAAGCGGCGACGAGCGCCAGTGCGGCGCCGTCGAGCGGTCGACGGCGGTCGTTGATACCTTCCACGCATTTCGTGACGCATTTGGCGACGAATGCGTTCGCGGCGCCACCCGACATGTCCGAAGGCAGTAGCCAAGGCAGCGTGCGCGTCAGCGTCGGCGCGTGCAACGTGAGGTCGTCGCCGAGAATACTTAACGCGCTGGACAGCGCCCGGTGCGATTCGTCGCCGTCTCGCCACGACGGGCACAGCTCGTGAATGCGACGCAGGCACGCGAGTGTCGCTTTTTCGACGTCATCGTCATCGAACGCGCGTTCGACGAGAGCGCTCAGCGTGGACAGTCTCAGTGACCCGCTATCTTCGCCGCATACTATTGCCGTGAACGCACCGTTCAAGTCATCGTCCAGCAAGAAAGCATGCGTGACGAAATCTAGTCGACGCGACTTGTCCGCGTCGTCCATCTCAAGGAGTAATGGCCTCCACCCAACGACGCGCGCAATGGCGTCGAGCCAACGAAACGTCATATCATCCTTCGCGTGCTCTAGTGCCTCATGCACGATGCATGCCACGACCTCGCTGTCGTCTTTATTAAACACGGCGAGCGAGTGCGCAGTCCTTTGCGCCCAGAGCCGTAGGAGCAACGCAGAATCGTCCGGGATTTGCGCTCGGGCCATCGCAGCAGCAGCGCGAGCGATGGACTCTACCACCGCAGTTCTCAACCCACGCGCGAGCGACTCGCCGCGCTTGACGTCTCTTTCGATGGCGTTCCACTCGCGACGCACGTCTCCGGCGGTGGTTTCGACGAATTCGATGTCGTCTTCGCTGTCGCCGTCGCTATCGGCTTCGCGAATGACGGCGGATGTCGTCGTTTTGCTCTCGACTAGAACTTCGGCAAAGTACGCGCCCACGGCGGCAGCCCACGCGTCGGTGACGATCGCCGACGCCGGTGCGGGCCATATCCACGCGCGCAATGCGCGACGCGACGCGGCATCGTGCACATCAGCCGCAAGAGCTTCGATTGCGTCCCGAGTTGCTTCGGCGGAGACCAAATTTTCCTTCGCCGCCGCCGTCGCGACGAGCACGTCGACGCTCGATGCACTTGTCGACGCGCGCGATGCGCATCGACGAATGAGATCGTCGAGTGCATTCCGTTTCCATTTGCCCATGGACGTAGAGTCGGCTTTTGCGAGCGCTACGAGCGTCTCCGCTACGAGTGTTTCATCGACAATTTCAGGTCGAAGCGCGTCGTCCCACCACGAATCATCATGCTTGAGCACCGCGGCGACGATGGCGCCCGCGCCCGGGGGCGTAGGCGACGTCACGCAGTATTCTATCAAAAGCTTGGCGCCATCAAACGCGTCAACGCCGAGGTTTGCTACCATGCTGGCCAATCGCGCAGATTCCGCTCTCGAAGGCGTCTCCAGCGCCTTGGCGAACACCGCCTTGGCGAACGGTGCGGTGGCTTGCGCGGAATTCCCCCCTTTCCCGGACGCGAGCAACCGAGCGTACATCGCAGTCGCACATTCTGCACGGTCGGGATCGCTCAGTGCATCTTCGGTGATTTCGCCGAGCTTGGCCCATGCCTCAACGACGGCGGCTGCCGCTCGCGGTTTGCCGCCGAGCGTGTGCATCGCGTCGCACATTAAATCCAACGCTTCACCATCGCCTCGAACGAGGAATTCGCGCATCCAGCGGTCGACGACGCGCGTGAGTAATACTGTTGACGCACATTCTTCAGCGTGATCCGTCAAAGGCGCGAGCTTTAATATGCCGTACAAAACGCCTTCGCGCAACGCCGGGAGCGTCGCTCGAGCTTCGTTGGCTCGTACGGCGCTGTCGCGCAACGCGCACCATCCCACGAACACCGAATCGAGGATCGCGAGCAGTCCTCCCATGGGAGTTCCATCCTCGGCGCGAGTGATGAGCGATCCCGTTGGCATGTATGCCAAGAGTGGGAGCAAGGACAGTGCGGAAATCGATGCCGCGCCGTAGGACCCGCGCTTGAAATGTTTCATCAGCCCGGGGATGAAGGATTTATCAACATCGATAGCGTCCCACGCCGATGGATGCGCGCTAGCCACGCCAAGGATGAGTTCCCACATGTTTCGCACGCATCCTTGGTCGTGTTCGGCGCTCATGAGCGCGAAGGCGACAGCGGCGATGTTCGGAACGCAGCGAGCAAGCGCGGCGCGCCACGCCGAAGCGTTGCCGCGATTCGCGGCCCGCTTAGCCACCGACAAGAGAGTCGCGTAAGCCTCGCGGCGAATCGACGGGAACTCGCTCGTGATTTGCACGCGCAAGTATCCAAGCGTGTCCAGCGCATCGGTGAATTTTTGTGCCGCCGCTTCGGCGTCGGCGCTCTCGATTTCGCTCACTCGGTCGCACGTCGCCGCCAACGCGCCCAACGCCGTCAACACGCTCCGTTCAAATCGCATGAACTGCTCAACCTCCGACCCTTCGCGAAATAGCATGTCCGCAGGCGATTTCCTCTTCAAACATTCCGTCAAATCATCGAATATTTCCGCGTGCGCCACCGCCACCGCCGTCGCTCGTCGCTCATCGCTTGAAAACGTCTTCTCGAACGCGCGCCTCGCCGCGTTCGCTACTTCCGCATTCGGGTCGCACATCGTTTTCATCCACGACGGCATCACTTTCGTTCCTCTTAAAATCTTCCCAAAAGATTTCCCACTGCATCTCGCGATGCTTCCGTGCGTCATCGTCGCCTCGCGTCGCACGCCCGCGTCCCCATCCGACGACAACTTTTCATACGTTCGCGCCCACGGCTTCAAGATCGCCGACAACGTCTCCAGCGATCGCGCTTTCCTCTCCTCTCCACCACCACCATCGTCTATTCCCTTTCCATCGTCGAACAACGCCTCGTCGAGCTCGCGCAACGCTTTCAATTTCGTCGCCGTCGACGCTTTCCTCGAGCACGCCCGCAGCGCTCGCCCGACGCCGGCGTCGACGTCATCAACATTCATTTCCTCCTCCTTCGCGATCGCGCTCGCGCCGGTGTAGCCCCCGAAACCAAACCTGTGGACGTTCGCGCGCGAGCGCGTCATCATGGCATTCGTCAATCGTCACTCATCGCTCGGAATCATTCCCTCCATTCCCTCCATTCCCTGACCCATCGCGCGCGCGCTGGCATGGAAACACAACTACGCACACGCACCCGGTAAACGCGTGTGCGTTCGCATTCGCATCGCGCGATGATGCCCTCGGCGCGCTCGAGCCGCGCGCGCGCGTTCCCATGGCTCGCGCGAACGCGGCTCGCCGCTCGTCCGCACACCGCCGCGCCGCGCCTCGCCCTTCGACGGGGTATCACCCGATCGATTGACTTCGCGATTGAGAACGTGAGATGAAATCGTCGCGCGCGCAAATCGCGACGACGAATGAAGGGCAAAGGGCGAGACGCGGCGCGCGAACGCGAACGCGGGCGAACGCGCCGTCCTCCTACGGCGTCAGCGCACGCCAATGGACGTGGCGAGGACACGCGATACGGTACACGATGAGCGAAGAAGGGGATAGAGAGGACGTCCCGGTGGTGTGCGTGCACGGATTCGGCGGGAACGCCGATCATTGGCGAAAGAATGTGAACGCGCTGGGGCGGAATCGACGGGCGTACGCGATCGATTTGTTGGGGTATGGGTACTCGGATAAACCGAATCCGATGGGAGTGGAACAGAATTCGATATATAATTTTGAGAATTGGGCGGAGCAGATCGAAGATTTCATGGATGACGTGTGTGGGGGACCGTGTTTTTTGGCGTGTAATAGCGTGGGAGGCGTAGCCGGGTTGCAAACGGCGGTGAACGCTCCGGATAAGGTGCGAGGGGTGGTTTTGATGAATGTTTCATTGCGGGGTTTGCATAAAACGAAACAGCCAGTGCTTTTGCGACCGTTCGTGAGCGCGTTGCAGCGCACGTTGAGGGAAACGTCGCTGGGAAAGCAGTTCTTTGGCACCGTCGCGAAAGCGGAGACGGTGAAGAAAATCTTAAAAGAGGCGTACGGGGACTCCGAACAAGTCACGGATGAATTAGTGGAGGCAATTCTGACCCCTGGATTGCGTCCAGGTGCGGCGGAAGTGTTTTTGGATTTTATTTCCTATTCCGGCGGACCTCTACCGGAGGATTTGTTGCCACTGTGCAAGCCGCCCGTGCGCATTTTTTGGGGGGACAAAGACCCGTGGGAAAACATCGATCAAGGCCAAAAGTTGTACGGGCAATACGCCGACAAATTTATCCCTCTAAAGGGCGTCGGGCATTGCCCTCAAGACGAAGCGCCCGAACTCGTAAACGCGTTGCTCGAAGACTTTATGCGCGAGTACTCGACGTAGGAATGGATTGAAACGCGCGCTCACTTTGTAAACGTGAACCATTTATTCGAAAAATCAGGCGCGTGAGAAAAACGTGCACGCGCAAATGCTTCCCCTCGTCGTCATCGCCGCCGCTGCGTTTGGGTTCCGATAGTACGAAAGCGGATTTTCTTTTCATAGAAACCGCCGAAACGGTTCCAATCAATTGAAAGAAGACCAAGTACAAGTTTCGTCATCACCCAAACTTTTGTCGCCTTCGACGCCGCATCGGACGTTTCAAAAGCCAGCACCAAAAAACACCAAAACAATAATCGAATTCGTGTGTCGATAATCATTACAACAATCTCCATCGCGTCATTCGACTCGCGGCGCCCGCGTCCGCGAAGATGAACCGAGAAAACCAAATCATTCCTCCGGCGTCGCCTTGACGATATCAGAGTCCCCTGGGTCCGTCACGGACATGCACGAAACGCGATAGAATCTCCCGCACGCCGTTCCAAGATCGACGTTATCTGTTCAATCCCAAAAGAAAAAACACGTCAGTCGTTCAGCCGTCGCTCGCGTCGTCGGCTAGGGCTTTCCCTCGCGTCGCGCGTCGCGTCCCTTCGCTTCGCTTCGTTTCTTACGCACTCCCGGCGTAATGGTGCACCCCAGTCTTCGCTAACATCGCGTAGTACTCGATCTCGCTCTTGCGCAGCGCCGGGCAATTGTTCGAAATCAACACCAACTTCGACGATCCTCGGCGCAAGCTCTTCAGCGTGCTCTTGTACCCTAACGTGTACCGCCCCGAACGCATGACGAGCTGGATTCGCGAGTTCATCCCTTCCGTCGCTTTCTTCGCTGACTTTTCTTTCACAGGCGCCATGTTTGACTTTTTTTTTAGTTACGACTTTTCGCGTCACGTAGCTTTCTTAAGTGTCGATCGACACCGCTGCGCGCGCAATAGTGTCCAATCGCGCGACGCGCGCGATCGCGATCGCGATGTCGCGCGTCTCTCGTCGCGCGCGCGCCCCAGGTGTGGGGTCGGTCGTCACGAGTCGCGATTCGGTGAAAACGTGTCCGTCCTCGAGGGCGGCGGCGCGGTCGGTCGGTCACTCGGTCGGTCGGTCATGTCCTCGGTCGGTCGGTCGGTCACATCACTCGACGGACGACGGACGGGGTGTTGGCGCGCGATCGCGCCATTCCATCGATTCGATTCGATTGGAATGGCGGCGTCGAGCGACGGCGTCGTCGCGCCGCGCCCATCGTCGTCGTCGTCGTCATTCGACGCGTCGTCGTCGAAGTCGTTGGAGATGTTGGAGATGTTCAAGACGTCATCGAACGACGAACGACGACGCGCGAGCGGAGGCGACGCGGAGGCGACGCGCGGACGCGGAAGCGAAAAGCG
>Ga0222712_10002034_pt1 | contig 23903 bp, 19 predicted proteins | sample C33_657DmetaG_FD_165043 | JGI IMG/M metagenome (GOLD analysis project Ga0222712, IMG submission 165043) | Estuarine water microbial communities from San Francisco Bay, California, United States - C33_657D | ecosystem: Environmental > Aquatic > Marine > Unclassified | place: USA: California... | reverse complement strand
AGCTCTTTGACCAGTTCGACCCCGGCGACATCGTCGCGGACCACATGGACGCACTCGTGGAAGTTCTTCCAAGCCGTCGCCCGGGCGAGCCAGGCGCTGGGTAGGGGACGGCCCCAAGCATCGAATGCGGCGGCCTCGTCGGCATCGGCGCCGATCAGCACCTGTACTGATAGGTCGGCCGTCATCCGTTCCAAGGCCGTCTGCAGGAGCGGTTGCGCGTCGATCAGGCCGATCAGCCAGACCGTCTGGATACCTTCTGGTCGGCCGGACCCTTTGGCGAGCTGGACGCGGAGGTCGTCGTGGTCGACGCACCCTTGGCGCTCGAGCGTTTGGCGGTAGGCGACCTCCAGTTCGGCCAGGGCGGCCCAGCGTTGGATCTCGAGTTCACGACCTTCCGCCTTGGCGGCCATCGCGGCGTGGACCCCGGCGAAGTCGAGGCCGGCGCCGGAGCCACCCAGCTGTTGGCGCAAGGACATCAGCTGTTCGGCGAAAGCCTGGGCTTGGCTGAAGGACAGGCGCTCGAAGCGGTTCTTGCCCAGCAGGGCGGGGAACTCTTTCGACGTGCACTTCTCGGACGACAGCACCTCCACCCAGGCGAGCAGGCGGGTGCTTGGGCTTGCGACCTGGACCTGTTGATCGCCCCAATTCAGGAACCGCTCCGGCGTCACGATGCGCGGCAGCAGTACCCCGTTGGAGGACTGTTTGGCCAGCTCCTCGCGGATCAAGCGCGCCGCGAACTGGGACGGCACGATCACCATCTGGTCGCTCAAATCGGCGGGCAGATGGCCCTCGGTGCTCTTCAGGATCAACCGGGCCGATTCGGCCGCCAGCGGCTTATCCCAGCCGATGAACACACGGTTGACGCTATGGGGCTTAGACTTGGACATGGACGTCCCTCCTGTTTACCCAACCCCAGACCCTCTGCAACCCCCACCGCCTTGGGTAGGGCAGGGGTTATTCACAGGCGGGGCGTTTGATAATGAAATAATACAGTCCTTTTCTTGGGTCAATTTGCGAAGCTCAGTTCTGCAATGAAGCACCAGTCCGCTTGGCGGCCTGATTTCGTAAGACATGAGCTGTCCGCGAATAGTCTTCCATTGTTCTGCTCCAACTGTTTTTAATTAGACCATGTCGTCCACTTACAAAGTCGCTTCTCTTTTCTGCGGTTGCGGCGGAATTGACAAGGGATTGGAGGGAGGGTTTGTGTTACCATATCACGATGAACCTATCCCGTTACTTGGCTTTGAGGTTGTCTGGGCTAATGATTACAACCCAAAAGCTATAGAATCATATCGTGCAAACTTCCGTGATTCAAATCACTACTCGATCTGCGGCGACATAGTTAAAATCGTTGAGACGGCGAAGGAGTATCGGGATAAGCGAGGTGACGAACTTGCACTTAATGAACCTTTGCAGCCTGGTTGTGAGTTTGATTGTCACAACAGGTTCTGTTTTCCTGCTGCTGGTGCAGTTGATCTAGTTACCGGTGGGTTTCCCTGTCAGCCGTTTAGCTTGGCCGGAAAACGCCTAGCGCTGGATGACCCGCGTGGGAAGCTGTATCAGGCTATGCTGCGGACTGTAGATATGCTTAAGCCCAAAATCTTTCTAGCCGAGAACGTTAAGGGAATCAAAACGGCAAAGGGTGATGTAATTAAGCAGATTGAGGAGGATTTTGACAAGATCGGGTACAGGCTTGAGCACGATGTTTTGATTGCAAGTGACTTTGGTGTGCCTCAGCGCCGCGAGAGGGTTATCATGATAGGAACCAAAAAGTCTAAACCGCCTTTTAAGTTTAACTTAATAAAAGTCCATTTCCCAAAAGTTTTCCTTGGCCGAGCTATTGGTCATCTTGCTCATCATAAGGACTTTGTTGAGGGCGACTTAATGCATGTCTGGTCAAATGCTAAGCGGAATAGAGGCCAGGGTAATACCTATTGTGATGAGAATGGGTTTGCCCCGACAATGCGTGCCGAACACCACGGAAATATTGAGTTTCACTATAATCGCGAACGCAGGTTGTCAGTCCGTGAGGCGGCGCTTATTCAGTCGTTCCCAGAAACTTTTAAATTTCGAAAATCGGCTACGGATGCCTACCGTCAAATTGGAAATGCCGTGCCACCTCTGCTGGCTTGGCATATTGGAAAGGGAATTAGGCGCTATTTAGATGAAATTTATTCACACGAATCTAATGTCTGAAGACACTTTCCATCTAGGCCCTCAGGGGCGGCGTTTTAGAATATGGTCGTCTTTGGATGCCGCGGAGCGGGACCTGTTGATTGCCCAGGCCTTGGTCTATTTTCCTGAGGTTCTTGGGGCTTCGCCCTCAAAGTACCAACGTTTCGCCGAATGGCTGGCCTCCCGGCACGGCATCTTGTGCACAAATGTGCGCGATGTCTTCGGCGCTGGCGGCAAGCGTACGGTCACTTTCGGTGGCCTCACCGTCCGCCACGCCCCCAAGATCCTGACTACATTATTAAATAATTCTTCGCAGGTCAGGGCGATCTTGTCCGCGGTCTCGGAGAAGGAGCTTGCAGGCTATTTAAAGGTGAAACCGGAGCAGATCCGCAGTATCGGTTGTCAGGCAGCTTGGGAGGGGAACGCATCGCTGGCCTTGGCTGAGACTATGGAGGGGCACCTTGACTCCGGAAAGTTACGCGCATTCGTCAAAAAAGTCGCAGGCTTGTCGGCATAGCTTGTTTCTTCGGTTGTCTTATAGGTAGCTAGCCGCATTGATGGGTTGATGTCTGGTACCCCTGCGCCTTTCGCCGTCACGTTGTCTCCGGAAGACTTCAAGAACGGTTTTTTTGTCGTTTCCTCCGACTTCGCCGGCGAGCTTCGCAACCGAGGCATCCACAACTTCGATCGCATGGTCGTGGGCTCCCGAGCATACGCTAGATGCGTCTTCAATGGAGTCAGTGGAACGATGCTCAGCTACTTCTGCAAAAAAACAGGTCCAGGCATGAAGGAGTATCACCTAGAGCTCCCCTCGACACTTTCACCAGCACAAGGGCCTATTCTGAGCTTCGAAGTCGTGAATAACGCGTTGCGCATTGTTCAGACGGCAAAGGTTTCTGTGTTTGTAGAGGTAGAAGAGCCTCAGTTTGCGGACGACGATAAATATCCTGACAAGCTCGTGGATTGGGCTGGTTCTGCGAGAGGTGGCGTGCGCCTCGTCTTCGGCGGGAAAAACGGACGACCGGTTCGTTCGCAGATCCGCACCACCCTCGTCGTAAAGGCTGAAGGCGTCGTGCGCGACATTTTGGAGTCCAAGGCCAAGCCGCGACTCATCATGTTCGCCGGTGGAGCTGGCAACGGGAAGACCGATACGCTGGAGGTAATCCTAGCGGGCATTTGTGAACCTGCCTTGCTCGAGGAGTTCAAGAAAGAGGTTAGGCGTCGCATCGTTGCTTCTGGCCGCAAGGTGGTCTTCAAGCCCAGTGATGCCGATGCGCGTTTCTTCCCGGAACAGGTGCGTCAGTACGATCAGATTGCTTTCGTGCAGGATGCTTCCGAGTCTTACGAGAAGTCCGAGTCTGCTTCCAGCATGTTGGCCAAGGATCTCGAAGGCCTCCATGTGGGCGCGGGTAGTGAACTGCTTGTCCTTTGCGTCAACCGCGGCGTTCTCTACTCGGCAGCCAATGAAATCAAGGACCGTCGTCTAGTGGACCTAATCCTTCGCGCCATCGACCCGGTCAACGTCGATGTTGCCTGCTGGCCGGTTGAGCCCGTTAAGGATCTTGTCGGTGCCGGCGAGTTCTACCTCTGGCCCCTTGATATTGACTCCATCTGTGAGACCTCGACGACAGACGAGACAGCCGTACAGCAAGTGCTCAAGGATCTCCACTCCCGAGATTGGTCCCAGATTGGCGGATTCCATGATGAGCACCCTCTGGTGCATGCTCGAAAGCTTCTTGCCTTGCCTGCTTTCCGTCAGGCTTTCTCGAAGCTGCTTCGCGAGTATGAATTGGTTTCCGGTAAGAACATCAATTTCCGCAAGCTCTTCTCGATGCTGTCCTACCTCTTTACGGGTGGACGTACGCCTGCCGAGGAGGATTTACCTTCGGTTTTCAGCGGGCCTGATGTCGTGCCTCCGAAAGGAGATGACGTTTCTCAGTTAGAGTCGGCTTTCGCAGTTTATCGCCACTCTTTGCCTTATCTTCTGTTCCCGTCTCTCCCCGGGTACGAGTGCCTCGCATCCCATCTGGAACAACTTAAGATCAGTGAGGAAGGTCATGCTTTGAACGTACTGGCTGACTTCATCAAGCGTGAGACTGAATTTGCAAAGAAGCGTTCCGGCTTCCCGGGGGCTGAGGTCTTTGCCGGGGTTAACTCGGATTGGGCTGCCCTGATCGATCCCGCCCGCAGCTCGAGCATCTCGGATAACCAGGATTTCGCCGACCTTGAGTCGGATCTCTGTCTTGGCTTGGATTGCCTAGCGGCTAAGTACGACAAGTTCATAGACCCAGCCTCGCGAGCCTTGCTTCGCCGTATCGGCATGATCGCCGAAGAACTTGGTTCCTTTGCCGCCGACAAGCAGAACTCCGACGCTGATTGCAAGTGGCTGGCCCTCTGGATCGGCCGATGGGCTTCCGTCATTGTGAAGCGCTCTATCTTTGTTCATTTACTCTCTCTTGGGGAAATCCGGACTGGTAACGCCGAACAAATTAAGGCCTTCCACAAGGCCAATAAGGAGGCAGATGAGGATGCGGTGGATTATGCCGATAAGGCTAAGCAGTTCCTGCTCGGGCCGATGACCAACCATGATCAATGGGGTAATGAGGAGGTGGTCGTACACCTCGCTAAAGGCCTATGTCAGCCTTACTCTGACGGCATCGGTGGCGCTAGCCTTGGCATCAGCAGCCTAGATCTGGACGTCGTCCTTCTGGCCGAGAAGGATGAGACCCGCCCGCGCGGCTCCTTGTTGGTGCTTGAATTCACATCGGGCGACGTCCGCGTTCGCCTCCCCGTCTCCATGTCCATGCACGACTTCATGCATCGAAAGGACAGCGGCGAACTTTTCGGCTCTATGCCCGCCGCCTTGCGCGGTGTCGTCGACGCCTTCCGCCTCCAGCTAGATGGGGTAGCTTTACGGGACCCTGCTGCGAGGTTTACCCTCTACAGTAGTAATCCTGATCCGGAACCGTTCCGTTTGGCTAATATTTCCAACAAGGTAGGCCGCGCTTAAAAAGATGAGTTTCGATAATTCTCCCTTCTATATCTTCCCTCAGGTCGAAGCTACTTATGACCTGAACCTTAGCGCTGCGTTCTTGCGCGCTTCTTGCGTATCGCAGAGCGAGTCCGATTCGATGGACATGGCGCGCCGCTTCCATCAGTCCCTTGCCAGGGACAAGGCTGCGAGCTGGAAAGATGGCGTTAGCCTCGCCGAACTCATGGCAGACCGCGCCCTTAAGGCTCCTTCGACCCAGAAAGTGCTTCGCCATGTGGCGGTGACTCCCACGGTGGCCATGACGTCCTCTTTCGTGGCAAACCGCGAAGGTATCTGGAACGTGACCATGCGGATGGCTCAGCTTGCCCGTCGTAGTGCGCCGGATAATGCCGCCTATGAGGTCCTTATGGCAGGTTTTCGGCAGAAATCCGCTGATGTCTGGTCGGTCTTGGTGGATACCAAGATGAAAGTATACCGCGAAGAGCTAGGTGAGTTCCGAGAGTACAGCAAGCCGACTAAGGACGGCACGGTGCCTCACGTAGACGCTGATGCTGAGATCCATGCCGAAACCAAGAATGCCTTGGTCCCTGCGCAGACTTGCTTCCCAGAAAACCAGTTATCCCTTGAGCAATTAGGTGAAGACAGGGTGCTGCTGCAACGCTTGATGCCCCTTTCTTACCCGACCGAAGTGGGCGAATCTAGTGTGCATCAAAACCTAACGAAGTTGCTGTCCTGGCGCCACCAGATCGCCCCGCAGCATTTTTCTGCGCTGTTGGATTCCTATCTGCGACTGGTGAGTTTCTCTGAAGTTCTGCGCATCGTCAATTGTACCCACGAGCTTGCGCTTGCTCTGCGAGATGCGGCTCAAGGACGTGCCGTCGATATCTCCATGCTCTTCGTCAAGAACAGGTATGATGTGGAGACCGGCGATAACCTGAAGACGTATGTTGACCGCCCCTCCTTGGCGTATGCTCGCGACGCTTTCTTGCTCAAATCGTTCGGAGAGGCCTTGAAGGAACTTGGCTTCATGTATGACTTACGGAGCATTCAGGGCATCGATAATCTCGTTTCTGCCCTTCGCAAGAATCCTAAGATCAGGGCTCTTTTTGTCGGCTGCGTTAAGGATCTGGAATCGAAGGAGAACAGCACTTTCTCCAATTACAAGAAGCGCAATTTCGAATTCCTGAACTATGTTATCCGTCAACGCCAGATCAAGGGGGATAGCGATGGCCAGTTCGACCAGGGCTACTGGGCCAAGAAGAAGACCCGGGCGAATAACGCCCCTGGGGTGATCACGGTCAGCCCGGTCGGAGCGGCCTTGTTTGCCGGCTTGGCTTCTGGCGCGCGTCCGGGTTGTACTTTCCGCGAACTCTCCGCGCATCTTCGTAAACATGGTGTCGTCGTGACCCAGAGCTATCAGAAGGATTTATTCCTCACCTTGAAGTCTCTTGGCTTGGCAAACGATAATCCCGATGGCGACGGCGGCTTCCTCGTACGTAATCCTTTCTACCAACTTTCATGAAAAAACTTTCAGATATTGTCTTGGGAGTGCTTGACGTGTCGGCCACGCAGGCTGCCTTGCGTTTCAGCGTCCGAGGCCTTGGTCTTGAGGTCTGCCGCTCTATGGTTCAGGCCCGTCGGCAGGCCGGCGTCGGCGGCGCTGGCGCAGCTAGGACTCATTCTCTCTTCCTGTGGGTGCCCGAAGGCGACCAGGCGGATTCCTGGCCTATGCCGTCTGGCACTAAGTCTGGTTCCTTGAAGGCGGGACAGTTGATCTCGGCTCGAAACGTCGCTGATCTCTCCTTTGTCACTTTGTATCCCTCCGGAGGCTCTGCCTCTGATAGCCAGGTTCAGGCTGAGACCGAGCTAACAAAAGTCCTCGAAGGTTCGGAGAAAATCTTCTTTTCCGAGCTGGGCTACGAAGACGGTGTCCCTGAGTGGTATCTGAAGCTTTGCGAGGAGCTCTTGGACTCTCCCAATCTCCGCAAGCGATGGGACGTACGTACGTTGTCCGAAGTCCGCTGGAAGGTTCTGGAATCCGTAGACCGTCTTGTTCAGGTCAAAGGTCAGAATCCCCAGTTTGCGTTCGCATCAGTAATCGGTGTCCCCTGTGAGTCTCAACACGGGGCCGGAAGCCCTAATATCAGCAAGGAGAACAAGGCAATCATCTCTAAGCTCGCTGACTTCATGTCCAACGGTCGCTCCCGCGGAGCCGCCATGAAGCAATTTGAGGAGGCGATTTCCCACCCCGGCCTTTTCGAGGACCCTGACGCAATCAGGGCTTCGCTCTCCGCCTTTTTTGAGTGGCTTCTTTCCACCGATTACGATGCCGATAATTGGGCTGAATGCCTGGCTCTTTACGGCTTACAGAATCTCGAGGATCCGGAGCGCTTTGACGAGTCTTGGAGGCCGGTCCTAGACCGTGAGGTCTGGGAGAAGCTCCTGCGCAATTACCGCGAGCTCAAAAAGGTAGCCATCGAAGTCAATGAGGGGGCGGAGCCTTTTGAGAAGATCCAACCACATCATAATGCGGATGAGCAGGTCTTTCTCGTAGGGGATAAGTTCCGACTTTCCTTACTCAGTAACGGCGAGCCTCATCCGGCCTATTGGAATTTCTACGCCAAGGCCAATGCCCAGTATAACTCCGACGAAGCTGACTCTCCTCGGCTTTTCGACCTCACTGAAGAGGACGAGCTGGCAGAGCTCTTTGAGGGGAAGCTGCGCGTTACTCCTAAGGTCGATGGTGCCGTCACCAAGAAAGGCCCTTCATTGCTGTGCATTGATCGTCATAAGGTCGGACTTTTCCTGCTTTGTGAGGAGGCCAAGTCCATCGAGCAGCCAGAAACCTTTGATAACTCTCGCGCTGAAGTCGTCCTGACGCTTGCCGCTGCCGGTGAGGCTAACGTGTCTCTTTGCTATGCGAAGAAAAAGTATGTCTTGAAATCCGTACTGATTGATGGCCTCGATGTTTCTTATTCGGATAACGGAATGACGGTGGATGTTGCCGTTCAGAATAACAGCGAAGAGCAGTCTTTGACTTTCTGTCTGACCAAGGGGGCGGCCGAGTTGTCGGTCGAAGTCCTTATCTCGCCTGCGGAGATTTCTTCGGGTAAGCACCAATCTTATCTGCACAACCTTGCGGCCATGCATGTGAAGCAACGCAAGCTGCCCCTTAATGTCAGCGCACCTGGCGGTGAAGAACGTCGGCAACTCTTGGCTGCGGTCATGGAGGCCGGTCATGGATGGCCGGCTGCTTTGCTGATCGGGGATGACCTGGCCCCTTTCCGGGAGATTTCCGGTGCGTCCCATCTTTGTTCGTCTCAGGACAAGGTTTTCCACAACTATCTGACTTCCAAGCACTCGAATTGGGTTCTTCCGACCGATGTTTTGGCTAAGCGTAAAGCCCTGTGGGACGCCTTCCAGTCAGCTTCGGCCGGAAACTCTGCCGAACAGACTGATTTCACCAATCCGGCACTGGCCCGCGCCGGCGATGAATACCTCAAATCCTTCAATGCATGGTATGTCCGTGACCGGGTTGCCGCGATTCAGGCCCTTGAGGCGATGGATGCTGCCGTGCTTTATAAGGGCGGGTCGGGTGATTTTGTCCGCGTCCAATATCTTCAGCTACCACTGCATCCGCTCCGCCTGCGTGGGCTTCTAGGTCTCTACCATCTACTCCGCGAAGAGGATACCCATGATGGTTCTAGGCTGTGGCATCCTCCGCTGTCTAGGCTTTGCTCCATAGTGGGCCCGCGTTTCTGGTCCATTAATCGTTCTGCTGGACGGGAACTTTATCAGATCAACGGAGCCACTTCCCCTTACTATCCTATCTATACCTACTGCGGGGCGCCGGCTGATCAGGTTGAGGCTTCCAATGCCTACCTTCATAAGGTCTTTGGCAGCGCGGGTCATCAGTCATCTTTGTCGCTCAGCAAGAGCGATGTCCCGCAGTTGATGAACGACGTCTGCACGCTTAATTCCTCGCTTTCGCAACTTAAAGTATATCTCCAGTCCGATCCTCTTGGCGCAGTTTCTGACGGCCTGATCGACTGGTATGTGGGAAGCGGCTCCGATGATGATAGCTTGGGAAATATCTATGACGACTGGGTGGAAGTGTCCCCGCTTAACCTGAACGTCTTCTCGAACACTCAGATTATCGAGGGCAACGAGATCGACGGCAAGGTGGCGTCCTGTGCGGATATTCCTGGGCGTAAGCTTGTGTGGACTCGCCAGGAGAGCCCTAAGGGCTCCCGTTTCAACGCCGCCATCATCGCTGAAATCGCCCCGGTCAAAGACAACGACACCCCGGCCGAGGGTCTTGCCAAGCCTGAGGCGGTCAACCTTCACCGTATCGGATGTGAATGGCGCCTCGAGTACAAGCTAGAGGGCGCCGTCCATGCCGAGACTTATGGTTCCCGTGGCTTGGTCGGTGCCTTTAATGTCGTACAGGCGATCGATCAGGATTTTGTCGCAGGTCTTATCTCCAGCTGGTCTGGCCGCGTTTCTGCGGAACGAAAGAACTTCAATTACCGGATGGGTGAGTTGGCGGCATGCGTCGATTCCTCTCAGTTCGTGGCCTTGCCCGTCTCAAGCAATAGCGGCATTCTCGCGGCTGCTGGCTTGAACGAGGGTTCAGCCGTGTGGAAGTACAAGCAGGGTGGCTACGGAGCAGGGGAGGGCGGAACGGGCCACATCATCCTGACCAAGCAGCTTGACCTCCTTGCCGGTCGCTTCGACCGCATACTAAAACGTGCCGGCCTGGTGCTTTCCGTTGCCGAACAGAAGGCTGTGATGACTGCCATGGGTCGGGCTGGCCTGAACACACTTCATCACCTTTCCGACAATGAGCAGTCCCTCCTCGGAGCGGTTTCTTCGGTGGCGGTCATGCGGGCCTATCCGCGCCTTGTTACACCGGTTGAGGGTGCCTGGCCGGCGATGGTGCTTCCGCTGGATCCCTTCGAAGAGCAGTTCACCCAGCTTAAGTCCGTTAAGCGTCCGGATTTCCTTTGTTTTACGGTTAAGCCTGAGGGCGATCGCTTCACGGTCTTCGTCACCGTGCTCGAGGCCAAATGGCGTAAGGCACGCCTGGAAGACCGTGATCTGGCGGACATGCTAAACGATCAGTGCGTGAACTTCCAAAAGAACGTCTTCGAGCGTTTTACGCCCTCTTCTGATTCTTCGCAGCGTCGTACCTCTTCAGCCATTTTGCTTTCCGAGATGCTTATCTGCGCGATTCGCCTTTTCGCAGCAAATAATCCCGATAAGTCTGAATTCACCCCTGATAAGAGCGCCCAAAAATGTTCGGAGCTCATCGATGCGCTTTTTAATGATCGCTGTACCGTCGAGTGGGGTCGCCATATGCTCGCAGTTGTCAGCCACGGTCAGGTATCTAGCTCGACTGATTATAGCGGAGGTGACCTTCTCCGTCTCAGTGTCGCCGATTGCGTGGGTCTGCTGCGCAACCCCCTTCACGAGATCGATTTCAATGGCGAGTTGCCGCCTTCAACCGTCATCGTTTCTGAACCTACGTCCGAGCAACACGCACCAATGAAAACTGAGCCGATCATTGAACCCTTGGTTGAGACGGCTCCTTTAGCTGAACCTATTATGCCAGTCAAAAAACCTGACCAAAATTCACCCACTAACGCAGAACCTACCCCCCCGCCGACTCCTCCTCCGTCTCCAGTAAAGAGTGTAACGCCAATAGCTGTCTCGGCCGATGGGCATAAGTATAACGCGAAGGGAGTTCGGATTATTTCTATCGTAATCGGAGAATCTATCAAATGAGCACCATCAGCTGGAATATATCCGGATTTGAACCTAAACTGCCGAACAGCCATGCGCTGATCGCTGGTACGGCTGGGTCCGGCAAGACTCACCTGATCAAGAACGTCATTATGCCTGGTATCTTGGCGGAAGGTCTTGGTGCGGTTGTCTTGGATTTCAACGGCGACTTAGGTAGCAAGGAGTTTCTTGATTCACTCGGAGGCAAGCTGAGGCACGTCCGCGTCGACGTCGATGGTCTTGGTTTTAATCCGTTTGTTATGAGGTGCGCCGGTGAATCCCAGCGCATGGCCATCTTTGTGGCAGGGTTTTCCGAGCTGCTTTCGAAGGTTTTTGATCTCGGCGAGCAGCAACAGGTCAATCTGAACAAGGTCATGCATAAGCAGTATACGGACCTCGGGTTTCCTCCGGTTGTGGATGACAGCTTTATTTCGCGTCAGACTAAGTGGCCCAATTTCCGCTCGTTGGTTATCAGGCTCGAAGACGTGGATCCAAAGGCCGCTAACAGAATCCGGGCCATGGCGGACTTGGAGATATTCAGCGAAGACAGCGTTTCTTTCTCTGATCTACTGATGAATCCTTGCGTGATTGGTATCAGCAAGCTGCCTGGAGAGTACTCTAAGAGTGCGGTGGTGGAGCTGGTACTTAACGGCCTGTACAACCGGCTTCTCACGAAGGGTGAAAAGAAGGAGAATGAGCTCAGGACAGACTTCTTCGTGATTGTAGACGAAGCCCACAAGCTGGCCAAGCTGCCATGTATCACCACTTTGCTTCGGGAAGCGCGCAAGTTTGGCGTTGGCGTGATTCTGTCCAGTCAGCGTACCAATGACTTCAATGACACGATCATCACCAATGCATCTACGCGTTTCATCTTTAGGCAGGAATTCAAGGATGATGCAGTTTTTGCAGCCGATAAGGTGCTTCGAAATAAAGATTTAACCTCTGTGCTTCAGAAATTAGAAGTAGGGCAGTGCATAGTTTCGAATCTCAGCGTTCCATCAGTGAAGGTTCAGGTCGTATTCTGATGCCGATTATTCTTTCTCAGCGAATTGACCTGGTCTCGGACTATCAGGATAAACCCTACTTCCGTTATCACTTTCCTAAGCGATACCGTAATCAGGTTAAGACGGGTGACGTGTTTGTTTACTATCAAGGTGACAGCAAGAAGCTAGAGAATCGGTATTACTTTGGGTGTGGGGTTATTGGACAAATCACTCCCGACAGGGCCGGAGATGGCAGCCTCAACGCTGAGATTAGGTTTGCGGTCGAGTTTCCGCGGAAGGTGCCAATCCACTTGGAGTCTAGCGAAGGAAAATATTACGAAAGTTTGAGTTTCAAAACAGTACGGAACATGCCCAGCCCGTCTTGGCAGAACTCAATTAGGAAGTTGTCTGTTCAAGCTTTCGAGAGGATTATTTTGGACGCTGGTTTGAATGTTCATGCGAACTTTAATGATTGGATACCCTGAATTAGCTTCGGTTGCTTAGGGTAATCACCACGTCCGGCGCTGAGGAATGAGCGACTGGGGTTTGGTTTGAGGGCAGGGAAGGGCGCTGCGCAGCATGTCGGCGCCATGAATACCCATGCTCCCATCCGGCGCGTTTCATCCGCGCTGCCTCGCCTTGGCCACCTGTGCCCTGGCGTCTCCGCATCCCTCAACCCGACACCCTCAACCCGCGAAGTTGTCCCAGTGTCCCCTAGCCAACGGATCCCCCGCTGGCTCTTCGGTTTCAACCTTTGCACTTTTGCACAGGCCGCAGGCCGATTTGCACTTCTACACGGCCCCTTCATCGCCCCCCCCCCCCCTGAAGTCGCGGCCCCTGACCTCGGCCGCGCGAAAGGAGGTGCGCTGTGACTAAGCGCCATAGTCCTGCCTCCCGTCGGGCTCATTCGTCTCCTCAACCCGCAACCCCCAACCCGATACCCGGGTTTTCGCTTCACCCCTCCAGGGTGAAAGAAAACTACAACCGCCCCTTCGGCTGGCGCCCAGAGCCTCGTCACCTGGCCGCCCAGGCCTTTGACCCAGTCTCCTTTGCCGCCAAGGCTCCTAGGGCCCTTCCTGACCGCGTTAGCCTGCAAGCGGACTGTCCGAAGGTCTACGATCAGGGCAAATTAGGCAGCTGCACGGCCAACGCCATCGCCGCAGCGATCCAGGTAGACCTTAAGCGGACGAAACAGAAGCCAGTCATGCCCTCCCGCCTGTTCATCTACTGGAACGAACGGGCCCAGCTCGGTACCATCGAGCAAGACCTCGGTGCCAGCCTCCAGCTCAGCGCCGCCGTCACTAAGGAACTCGGCGCCTGTCCCGAGACCCTTTGGCCCTACGAGCCCCAGCGCTTTGCCGACGTCCCTACAAAGCAATGCTTCGTCCAGGCCGACAAACTCCGCCTCGCCGATGCCGCCTACCTGGACAACACCGACATCCGGGCGCTCAAGACCTGCCTGGCTTCCGGCGTCCCCTTCGTCTTCGGCATCGCCGTCTACCAGAGCTTCGAGACCCCCATCGCCGCCGCCAGCGGACTGATCCCCATGCCCAAGCCATCGGAAAGCTACCTCGGCGGCCACGCTATGGTGGCTGTTGGGTACGACGACCAGACCCACGAGTTCCTCGTCCGCAACTCCTGGTCCGCTCGCTGGGGAATCGACGGCTACTGCTGGATCCCCTACGACTACCTCACCAACCCCCACCTCGCCTCCGATTTCTGGGCGATCCGGGCTGTGGCGGTTAAATAACTAAATAGGGGTTAGGTCCTAAAGTGCCTAACCCCTATTTTCGCTCTGTGTAACGTCAGTATCCTCGGTCTTTCGATAGAGCCTACTGATCTGTTTGTACTTAATCCGGAATTGGCTGCGACGGTGGGTCTTTGAAGTGGACCGGTCTAGTTTGATGCCGGGGTCATAGTATACGTGGCCTTCGGCGACCGCCTTTAGGAGCAGTGTTGCATCTGTGCTACGACAGAGTTTTACGTCCTTTCCGTAGCGGTACTTTGCTGGCTTTGCGCTGCTGTCTACTTGGGCTGGGACATAAGCGGCCTTGTTATGCTTCCTGCACCAGTGTTGCAGGATCTTTCCGAAACTCCATGACGCGGCCTCCTTGCCGTCGGATGAAACTAGTGCAAGACGACCATCAGCTTTCGCGATTTTTCCCGATTCTAGGTCAAAGCCGAAAATCTCAAGGCGCATGTTAGTCATATCATGGGCTAGGCCTGCGTAGTGAATCCCTTGGAAGTAGCTGATGTTTTCCCGGGTGGTATGTTGGCCGTACTTTTCAACGAACTCGGCAACCCCTTGAACGTATTCCCCGCCGTCTGGTTCTGGGGTAAACAAGGTGATAGGGCCGCTACCGTGCTTAAGGTAGTTCGTGGTCGCGTGCTGCTTGATTTCCCAGCCTAGGAAGTCGGGTTCGGCGGCTCCGTTCTCCTCCACACCCAGTTCGGCCTCGAGGGTGAATCCGCCGCAGTTTGTGCCATTGCAAGGGACTATTTTGCCGCCCGAGACCAAGCGCTTGGCCTCGATCCAGCCTTTGCCGTGAGCCTGGGCAAGCCTGCCAATCAGCTCAGCATCCTCGTCGGCAGGCTTTTTGGAGATGAGTAGGGCGGAGATGTCGGTAAGGACCCCGGCCTTCCCGAAGGCGCCTTTAACCGACTCATAGGATTTGCTGAGTTGGCTGTTGGGGGTCGCTAGGTGGCCGAAGATCTCGCCGGTTTGCTTGATGCCTAGGATGAGTGTGCGGCCCTCAGTGCGCCCTTGGCGCCGCGGGTCAAGCCAAGGTGAGGGGGCTTTCCCGCATCCCATGACGAAGCCCGATAGACGAATTTCAGGGTACTGTGGGTAGAGGACCAGCTTTGTGTGGTTCGCTGGCTCTGTTTCGCCTGTCTCTTCTACCCAGATGAATTTCAGCATGGCCTGCAGTACCGTGGTAGGCGCCTTGGGGGATGGGAAGATCTCCCCGAAGGGCAGCAACTGGAGGACCTCGAACGAAGGTCCAAGGTAAATCTGGTTCTTCGTGTTATCGTTTGCCGCGAGTTCTTTGGCGTACAGGCGAGTGGCCCCTAATCCCGACATACAGGCTGCCAGGCTCTGTATGTTGGCAAAGCTCATCGCATCCGGACTTCGCCGTCGACATATTCGTAGGTACGTAGGGTCTTCATTATTCGTTCAGCGATGGCTTTAACCACTGGAACGACTACTGAGTTCCCGAACTGTTTGTACGCCGTAGCGTCGGCACCGACGATCTTGAAGGATTCCGGGTAACCCATGAGCTTACGGCACTCAGTTGGGGTGAGGCGTCGTGGGTTCTTGCCGCGTTGCTCGATCAGGATTTCAGAGCCGTCTTTATAATATCTCGCAGAGAGGGTGCGGGCCACGTCGTTGGGGCCTACGACCTCGCAGCCAAATCCGTTACCAGCTGCTTGGTGCTTCTTTGCGTAGTTCTGAAGGTAATTCCAAAGCTTGTCACTTAGGGTGTACTTTTCGTCTACGTTCTTCTCGAGAATGTCAGCCAAGATGGGTTTGGTCCCGTTACGGGTCACGCGCTGAGAGGAGGTCGTCGGGAATTCAAATGGTAGGGGGTCTTTGAAACCAACAATGAAGATACGTTCGCGGTGCTGGGGTACGAAGGATTGGGCATCAATGATCTGGGTTTGGACGTGATATCCAAGATCACGTAGAGTGTTCATTATTACCAAGAACGTCTTACCCTTGTCATGAGAGCGCAGATTTTTGACGTTTTCTAATACGAAAGCCTTTGGCTGATAGTGATCGATTATCTTGGCCAAGTGGAAGAAAAGGTTGCCCTGCTTTTCGTCGTCAAAGCCATGCTTTCGTCCGAGGCTTAGCTTCTTAGACACACCGGCGATACTGAAGGGCTGGCAGGGGAAGCCGGCGCAAAGGATATCATGGGGAGGTATTTGATCTTGAGCAAGTAGGGCGGGGGGGTGTTTTAGGTCGACGTAACGTGCTTTGGTGATGTCGCCCCATGGCGACATGCCATGATTAAATTCATAGGTCTTTCGGGCTTTCTCATCCCAGTCCGCAGCCCAGAGGCAGCGGGCCCCGGAATCCTTGAATGCGTAATGAAACCCTCCGATTCCGCAGAATAGGTCAATAAAAGTGGGCTTTAGTGGAGGCACATCGACATTGGAGCATACTTTTCCCTAAGTTCCAGGCCTAAAGTTGCATTATTTTTGATATAATGTGAAGTTTGCATTAGTGGATTTTCGTCCATACCTACATGTTCGAAAAAATACTCAGCAAAAATGACGTCGGAAGTCGAGGGCATCAGTCAGGGTTTTTAGTTCCAAAGAGATATGCGATGCAGGGTGTTTTCCCGCGCCTTGATGTTAGTACTAAGAACCCAAGTGCTAGATTGAAGATCAGAAATTGGCACACGGGAGAGAAGTTGGAGGCCAATTATATATATTACAACAATAGGCATGATGAGTATCGTATAACTGGTTTAAGGACTTGGTTTGTTTCCGCAAAGCTAGTAAAGGGAGACTTGATACGAATTAAGAACATTACAGGGCGTGGAGTGCTCGAGTTTTCTTATTTAAGACGTGAACAAAAAGCTCAAGGTAAGCAGGCCGACTATATTGACGATGCGTTTTCTGCACTAGAGGGTGCGGCAGGGAGTGCCGGAAAGCGTAGGAGAAGGGCCTCCATACTTAAAAAGAAAGCCGCAAAAATTTATGGTAGTGCATGCCTATGTTGCGGGTTCAATGGAATGAATCGTTATGCTTCTATTAAGAAAGTTATTATTGATTTTCATCATGTGAATCCACTAGGTGCGCAGTCCGGGCCTGTTCGTGTATTGGCGTCAGACCTAATTCCTCTTTGTCCCAACTGCCACCGAGCGGTACACACAAAGGTTCCGCCTATTGGCTGGGAAGATCTGAAGAAAATGTTGCTACCCTCTGGGTAGTGCTGTTTGCGTGAGCCAATGAGATGTTCGCAGAATTTGACTTCGAATGAGCCTGAGCGTTGTCCGCCTGTTGTGACAGAACTTTGATAGGCTGGGGCCGTACCGCTTACGCTGCTTCTAGAGTTATTTTCGAGCGCGATCTTGAGGACGCGCTTCTCCAGCAGGAGGTCGGAGACCATCTGCTTGAGCTCCTTGTTGTCCTCCTCGAGCGTGCGCAGGCGCTGGGCGTCCGAGTTAGTCATCATGCCAAGCTGCTTCTTCCAGCGCTAGAAGGTCGGGTCGGTGATGTTGAGCTGCCGGCAGATCTCGGCCTGGCTCCGCCCGGCCTCGTGCTCGCGGATGGCCCGTATACGTGCCTCCTTCGTGTGGCGTTTCTTGCTCATCTGATGCTGTATGTTCTGGGGGTTAGGGTTGGTTGGCAGCTCCGGCACTTTCAGTTCAACCGGCACATACTAACGGGCCCCACGCAGTTTATCAGGAAGCATTAAAAGTATTCTACTTATCGAGCTTTGACAGCATGCAGTGTTTGCCAAATGTAACTCTGCTATGAAAAGGATCAATTTCTCGAACTCATGGTTGATTCCAACCCTGATGATTTGTCTCGGCCTAGGACTTTTGGTGTCATGGCACGATTCAACTTTGATGGTTTTTACATCCTATGTAATCATCGTATCAAGTGTCACTTGGCTTCTGCTTTGGTCAGCTGTTGTCGAGGGTATCAAATCAAAAAAGGATACCGTAGTTGACGCTAGGTCCAACTCTGATGCGATCGCACAAAATAGTTTTAAAAATAGTACAGAACTTGAGGCCCGTGTTCGCGAAGCAGCTACTTTCAAGGCCGAGTTGATGGCGAAGCAGGAGGAGATTGCTGCGCTGAAGGCAGGGCTGAGTCGAGCCGACACGGCCGTTATTAATGAAGCAATTGCGGATTTCTTCATCGCTTATGAGTTCGAGCGTAGGCGCGAAGAGGGCTCCTCCTCCAATGCGCTCGACGGCATGCTGCAGCCGATGGAACAGCTGTTAGCTGCGGCTTGTCTCGTTAAGGGCTACCCTAACCCAGGCGAGCGCTTCGTGGATCAGCCTGCTGGGACATGTAAGGTTTTTAAGACGGAGCCTGCTGGTTCTCCCGAACTAAAGGGTACGATTAAGGTGGTTCGAAGCCCGTGGGTAGGCTTCATGGTGAATGGCAAGCTCAAGGTAATCGTTGCATGCAACATCTCCGTATACGCTTAATCAACCATGGGAGCAATCGTAGGAATCGACCTTGGGACCACCACGACAGTAGCGGCCCGTTTTAACGCCGGAGGCGAGCCTGAGCCTGTCACGTTATGGAATAGTGAGAGCTATATTCACTCGGCATTCTATTTCGATGCCAGTAATCCCGATGAGCCTGCCGAGATCGGAGAAGTGGCCCGCGATGCTGTGGGCATTCAGGAAGGTGCCTTCAGTCAATATAAGCGCGATGTGGGAACGGATAGATTCTATGAGGCCCATGGGCAGTCCTACTCTCCGGTTGGTTTGACCACCTTGATGCTAAAGCGTCTGCTCTTGCATTTGACCGTTCAATACGGCGAGGTGTCTTCGCTGACCATCACGGTACCGGCGAATTTCCTCAATCGGGCTCGAACGCAGACCATCGAGGCTGCCTTTGAGGCCGGTTTCCCGGCCCCCATACAAGTAATTGATGAACCTACGGCTGCCGCACTTTTTCATGCGCATACGTCGCCAACTCCCTTGGATGGCAATTACCTAGTCTACGATTTCGGTGGCGGCACCCTAGACGTCAGCATCGTCAACATCGTCGGCGGAGAGATTAATGTGATTCGTTCCGATGGTGTTGCGGAGCTAGGAGGCATGGACTTGGACAAGGTTGTCTTTGATCTTATCCAGGAGGAGTATCGTCGTCTTAAAGGAGAGTATTTCTCCGTAGATGATTCGGGTTTCAATACGGCGCAGGCCGAACGAATCAAGGAGCAGCTGAGTAGTTCCCCGAGCCGCACCGTCAGTATCTTCACGTCGAAGCACGGCAGGGTGAACGTCACTGTAACGCAGGCTGCCTTTGTCGCCGCGGCAACTCCGTTGTTCGATAAATCTTTTGAATGTATCGAAAGGGTCATCCGTGGCGCCTTTATGGATAAAGGGGAAATCACTGGCGTATTTATGGCCGGCGGAACAAGCAATATTCCTGAGCTAGAACGCCGTCTCACTGAGTTTTTTGGCTTCGCTCCGGTTCGACGCCACCCCTCGCAGGCTATCGCCATGGGAGCTGCCGTCTTTGCTGCCTACCGTACATATGCCGAATGCCCCGAGCTTTTAGGGCCCGAGCAGAAATCTAGGATCAAGGATAAGGCTTTAATTGAAGTCTGTCCATACTACCTAGGTACGACAGCCGAGACCGATGAAAACGTAGATTTCAACAGCGTGTTGATTCGTAAAGGGGACCCTCGCCCAGCATCAGTGACGGCCGAATACTTCGTCATTGATGACGGCCAAGACTCTATTCGTTGCGACGTTACGCAGTGTCGCGAGGACACCCAAGACCTGGAGCACCCTGAGCTAACACGCATTTTTGACGAGTATATGCCACTGCCTCCGGACTGCCGCAAGGGCGATAAGCTTTTGGTCACCTTTACCTACGACAGTAACGGGGTCTTCAAGGGGCAGTTTCTAGATGTCGTAAGAGGGCAGAGCACGGAGTTTGAGGGTAATCTTTAGGGCGAACGAAATCAAAGAGGGACGCAATTTAACGCGAACTGCTCTTGCCGGTTCCGCTGATCCTTACTTCGACGATTGCTTCTTCAATGAGTCGCGCCGCATTTCGGCTCTGGCTTGCCCCTACGCAGCGGCAAAGATTTGCGGGATGACTGCCATTCTTGTGCCAAAAGTCATTCTCGATGTATTCTCCTAACTTGCTCATGACGGATACGAACTGATACTTAGAGGGGTATTCGATGCCGATTCGTCGAATCATGGTGATTAGGCAGACGTTTATGGCGGTAAGTCCTGAATTCTTAAAGAGTGCATGGTCCTTCGGCTTCTCAAAGCAGAATGGGATGACTTCATGCCATGCAGCCCAATAGTCTGTCAGCATCTTATAGAGCCTTTCTCTGCTGGTTCCACCTCTTTCCCATGCTCCGCCGTAGATTCCATCATTCATGATAGGTTTCATCAGCATCATTAGTCCTTTGCCGCTACAGTTGTAGATGCCCTTGGGGGCATTGGTATGTCTGATTTTTCCTAGTAGGACCGATTCGGACGATGTATTGAGGTGATGTACCACATCTGCAGCGCGAGGCACCCAAGCTTTTTCTCCCGTTGGCATTTCGCCTCCCCCCTTGAGGATAGCCAAATTAGCAAGGAACTTGTCCACCTTCTGTGCTTCGCTGTTGATAGTTGAGAACTGAGCAGCTTCTACGGCAACGGAGGAGCACTCAATTATTACAACCGGCATTTCAAATTGTTGGTAGGCAGAATTGTGCTTCTGGAACTTCTTGGAAATTTTTCCAGTTCCAAGGGTAGGCTGAAGCCCAGCCAGTAGCTTCAATCCACCAAGTCTGTGCTGGCCATCGATAACCCAAAGTTTTTCGTCAGTGGGTATTGCAATCTGAACGAAGCCTCCTTTCAGCGGCTTGGTCGCAAGTTTCCCGCGGAAAGACATGATGATAGGCGGAGGCATGATCGCATTCTTCCCGGTCATATAAGATGCGATCTGGTCATAGCGCTTCTCGTTCGGCTTGCGTTGGTATCCGGTGCGGTTGATCCCGGGGTCGGCAAAATCAACTTCAGCTACCTGTGCCAATTCGGCTACGGTCATCTTTGCGGAGAAGATGCTGTGCCCGTTCTGTTCTGATCTGATTGCGTCTATTTCCATGTTATCTTAGATTGCATATCTTGGACCGGTGTATCTGGGTTTACTATTTTATTGTGTTGTTAATGGTTGTTCTGGTCTCAGCCGAGTGTTTACTGGGGGTATGGCCAAGTCTCAAAAGTCGGTCATTTTGAATATCCACAAGGTTCACCTCGATTCCCCTGAGGCTGCCTTCGAGGTTGGGCTCTCTGGGGCGCGGAACGCCGTTCAGTCGGAGTACAGCCGGGCAGTTAACGGCCTTAAGGTCGGCGGAGGGAAGGTACTCCTGACACCTAAGGGGGCCGCAAAGCTCACCCAGGCCGCCGCAGCTAATGTCAAACTAGCTACAGCTACGGCCTTTTCCAAAGTAAAGCTTACGGCCAAATCACTTTCGCTTTCACGCGGTGCCGATTCCATTGACCTAGAGGTAACCGATGGCGTCCCTATGGCTTCGGTTAGCATAGGTCAAAGTAGGATTGGCATAGGTAGAAGCCGGAAGAAAGGCCAATTCAAGAAGTATACCTGGGCTCAGCTTCACCTGATCTTGGGTTACGGGGAGCAAATTTTTCGTGAGCTCAATCGCCAAAAAGGCGAATCCGTTCAACTCTTGGTCGTTTCCCCCAAGAATGCCTGTGTTGAGCTCGCCAATGCTGCCCAGCAGGTTTCTAAGTACGCCCGCTCCATCCGCGGCCATCGCATGATGATTCTAACCGGCAAGGAGAGGCTGATCGACGTTCATCGCGTTTAGGTCAGTATTCCAAAGAATCTTTCTCCTCATGCATCCGGTATACAAGCCGCTCCTGAAGGATTTCCATGGCGAGCCTGTCTTCGAGATTCTCCGCAACACAGAGCCTTGGAACGATGATTTACCGATCGGTGTGAAACTCCATTTCTCCTTCGGGGTGCGCAAGGCGCGGGCGATTCTTCATGCGGAATCAATTATTAGATCTTATGTGGATAGCAAAGGTGCAGAGCCACGGATTAACGAGGAGGTGAATCTTGGCTATGTTCCGAATACGAACATCAGTGAGCTAAAGATTTCAAAGTTTGACTCTTTTGATAACGCCCTGGGCCACCATGTAGATAGAAGTTATCTGAAGCTGGTCATGGGTGAAGACTCCTTGGCATTTGGCCATACTAAGGCGGAGGCCCTGCTGATCCTTTGGGACGACATTGGCCGGTTCGTCGCTCGGTTTGGGCGATGAAAAATGTCTATAACCCCTCTTGAAATAAGAATTTTTTAGGCATACCTATCCCCTTGAGCGGTATCAGCCTGTTGTGCCAGGGCATTGATAGGCTGGGGCCGTACCGCTCACGATTTTTCTAGAAGTTTCAGAGTCAAGCACACGGACGGAGGCGCGAGTCCGCGCAGCGGCCTAGCTGAGAGTCGGGTATATGCGACGACATGAGTTTGGCCATTTTGTGTAGGCACATCTGATCTTGGATTACAGATGTGCTGCGAGATCTCGACGGCTGACCGCATTTTGGTATTCGTTTGGAAAAGGCTTCGGCTAGGTTGCTGCATGCCTGGCGCCGAATAAGACTTTGCTGGTGTTGGCGATTCTGGACCTGGTCGAGGCGGGGTTGGTGGGGATGGATGGGCTAGTCCATAAGGATGCCCAATTGAACCTGCGCTTAGGTCCTATTCCCCGATCTGCGCCCCGCGGCGGGGCAATGCGATCGATCTTAACCTGCCGTTCCGGTACTTGGCCTCGGATGGGGTCTATGCCCACGTGGGGGAGGGGGAGCGGACGGTGCAGCTGGATCCGGTGGTGCTGGCGGCCATGCAGGGGCCTGCGTGGCGCCAGGAGGCCCGCAAGAGGCTGGTGGCGGCTTACTTCCCGCCCGAGGAGCAAGTGGCCTTGTATGCGGCCCTGGGGATGCCTGTACCGTCTTCTGAGGAGCTGTCCGAGGTCCGGGAGGATGTGCTGACCTACAAATCCCAGATGTCCCGCGGCCGGGATGCCCGGTTTAAGGTGTCGGTGATCTCGGGCTACCACTTCACGTGCGCCCTGACTGGTTACCGCCTCATCGCCTCCAAGTCGACCTGAGTGCCCCTAGAGGCCGTCTGGCTTCACCTTGTAATCTCTGTTCATCTCTCGCTTTTCTAGCTAGATTGCTAGTTGCCGGCAGGTTCACTAGAATAACCTATGAAGCTAAAAGGTAATCACTAACTACACGCTAAACAGAGGCATGCTGTCCGTTGCTGCATAGGATATTTACCTTCTTCGGGTACAGCTTTGAGTAATCAGAGAGGCGAGCCTTCCTGAGCGGTCAGTCAAGAATGCCTTGTATATGTCAGCAGTTAGTGGTTTAGAGAGTGTATAGGAGTTGAAAGCCTCAATGCTCTCTGGGGCAACTTCGAGATCGAACGCCTCGCAGAGGCCTGGCAGGTCTGGTGTGATAAGGTGGTCGTTAACTACTGACCGAATCTTTGCGACGTCCTTACCGGCTTCGACCAAGACTTCTCTGATATAATCTCTTGGGTCTTTGTTGCTTACAGACTGGTTGGACTGTCGGTCGATCTTAGTTCGGTTGCAGACATTGTCGATCATCTGCCATTTTTCAGGATTTTCCTTCTTCTTCGTGCTGCCACCCTTGTTGGGGAGCAGTTTATCGAGCATGTCTTTAGGGAAGATGTGATGATCGTCTGTCGCGATTCCCTGCCTAAGTGGATCCAAGGAGTGGAGGTCTCTGGGCTCGCGGCTAAGGAGTAGCGCTACGACGCCTCTATAGAGCGCGCCACCAGGCAGGGTCCGAAGAAGGGTGTCTGCGTCCGGCAAGGGGCCACCTTCCAGGATGTCGTGTTTGAACGACTGCACGTCTTCAGGGGTCTTGTTGTTAAAGCAGATCTCAATTAGCCCATGGAAGTGTGTCATGCGGCGCGATGATGCCCCTTCCTGGTAAGTTTGTTTAAAGACGCAGTTCCAGAACCACCATGAAAGCTTCTCCTTGATCTCAGGCCGTTCTATGGAGCTTATCTTCTTGTCCTTGGACGCTATGGCATAAAGTGCCGCGACAGGGACAATCATTGGGCCGTAAGGCATGTCGCTCTTCTTGTGGATGCCTAGTTTCGTGAGGAATTCGAAAGCCATTTTGAACCCTTCCGCCACATAGGGCCAATTGTGGATGAAGTGTTGCGCCGGGGTGTCCAGGATTTCAGCGGCTGAGAAACCGCTTTC
>Ga0222712_10002033_pt1 | contig 23920 bp, 16 predicted proteins | sample C33_657DmetaG_FD_165043 | JGI IMG/M metagenome (GOLD analysis project Ga0222712, IMG submission 165043) | Estuarine water microbial communities from San Francisco Bay, California, United States - C33_657D | ecosystem: Environmental > Aquatic > Marine > Unclassified | place: USA: California... | reverse complement strand
ACAAAAAACTGCATGTTGAATTCCACCTGATCAAGCTGACCCACCTTAAACAGGCCGTCACCCTGGTAGAAGATGGAACTGCAATAAAAAAAAAACGGGTTGACGAGATAAAACCGGTTGCTTTCAAACAAATTTCCTTCGCCCCGCAAAAGTCAAAACCTTCGGCAAAACTTGTCATTGAAAACCCATTGCCGACTGCTCAGCCCAAACAACCTCAGCCTGTTTCACCGGCCCCAATGGAAAAACCTTTGTCCAAGCCTGCACCTGTAAACTCCCCTTCACAGGCTCCTGCAGAGAACGTTTCAGGGGGATTGGGTTCACTGAAAAAAATCAGGGAACAGATCCAAAACAGAAAACATGAGCAGGCAGAGGTATTTACCCTGAACGAAGAACGGTTGGGTACTGCATGGGCAGCTTATTTGCAAAAACTCCAGGAAAACAACCAGGTCACCAGCCTGAGCAACCTGAAAATGGCCAAGGTAACCATTATCGATGAGCTGGTTTTTGAGATCATGGCAGATACCAGGATACAACAGCAGTTCATTGAAAGTGAGAAAGTCGGTCTGCTCATTCACGTACAAGACTTTTTCAACAATCCCAAGGTGCAGTTTTTGGTCCAACTCAATCCATCAGCAGGTGTGGAAGAAGTTGTAAAGGATCAGCCCTTGTCATTGAGGGAACAGTATTTCAAGATGATTGAACGCTATCCCATCATCAAGGACATGAGAGACCAGCTCAATCTTGACCTCGATTACTGAAAACCAGTGCAAATCTTTGTAAACAGACGTGCTGATTTCCTCATTTTGCCGTAATTTCGGCCTTCAAATTGATTAATTAACCTTAATATAAACAGGGATATGGCCGAAGTGATCAGGATGCCTCTCCTCAGCGATACAATGACCGAGGGCAAAATCGTCAAATGGAACAAGAACGTAGGCGATACGGTCAAAAGTGATGATGTACTGGCAGATGTGGAAACAGACAAGGCTACCATGGAAGTGGTGGGCTATGCAGATGGTACATTGCTGTATGTAGGCATAAAAGAGGGAGAGGCCGCCAAAATCAATGAAATCATTGCCATTGTGGGCAAGCCTGGAGAAGATATCCAGGGCTATCTTGCTGCAGAAACTGGAGCTTCAACACCTGCCCCAGCTCCTGCTGCCCCATCAGCAACCCCAGCTGCTGCAATCAGTCAAGCTCCTGTAGTAACACCAGAGCAATTGGGTGTTACCGTGATCAGGATGCCATTGCTGAGTGATACCATGACTTCAGGTAAAATCGTTCAATGGAATAAAAAAGTGGGTGATTCCGTCAAAAGTGACGATAACCTCGCTGATGTTGAAACCGACAAGGCAACCATGGAAGTGGTTGGCTACGCAGATGGCACTTTGCTCCACATTGGTGTTCCTGATGGTGAATCAGCCAAAATCAATGACGTAATTGCCATCATCGGTAAAGCCGGCACGGATATCACAGGATTGCTTGCATCACTCAATTCCAATGGAACGGCGCCAGCAGCTGCAACAGCAGCAGCACCTGCTCCAACACCTGCAGCTGCTACAAGCACCCCAGCCGCCACAACTTCTCATGAAAATACAGACGGAAGGCTGAAAGCCTCTCCATTGGCCAAAATACTTGCCAAAGACAAGGGCATTGACCTCTCCAAGGTCATCGGATCTGGAGATGGCGGAAGAATCATCAAAAAGGATGTGGACGACTTCAAGGCAGCGCCAGCAGCAGCACAAACCGCAGCAGCAGCCCCAGCCCCGGCAAAAGTACTGATCTCCGGCCAGGAGGGATATACCGATACACAGCTTACTTCCATGCGCAAAACCATTGCGAGAAGACTTGGGGAGAGCATGTTCACGGCACCGCATTTCTACCTTACCATGGAGATTTGCATGGACAATGCCATCAAGGCCCGTGCACAGATGAACGAAGTAAGTCCTACCAAGATCTCTTTCCAGGACATGCTGATCAAGGCATCGGCGCTGGCATTGAAAAAACATCCTGCTGTGAACAGCAGCTGGATGGGAGATTTCATCAGAACATACGACCATGTACACATTGGCTCTGCCATTGCCCTGCCCGAAGGACTCATTGTCCCAGTACTGAGGTTTGCAGACCAAAAAAGCCTCTCCCAGATTGCCCTCGAATCCAAAGAGCTGTATGACAAGGCCAGGAACAAGAAAATTCAACCACAAGATTTCACAGGAAATACTTTTACCATTTCCAATTTGGGCATGATGGACATTGATGAATTCACCGCCATCATCAACCCGCCAGACAGCTGTATCCTTGCTGTTGGCAAGATCAAAGAAGTGGTGATCAGGAAAGGTGAAGGCTTTACTACCACACAGATGATGAAGCTGACCCTGAGCTGCGACCACAGGAGTGTTGACGGAGCAGTGGGTGCAGGCTTCCTGCAAACCCTCAAAAAATACATGGAGAACCCAGTAACGATGCTGGTTTGACCAATATTATCTACTCAAAGCCGGTCTAGCACCGGCTTTTTTTATGTTATCGATGTTATGCCAAATAAGAAAACCCTTGTCATCGGCGCCTCAACCAATCCTGCACAGTACAGCCATCTTGCTGTAAGGAAATTGCTTGCAGCAGGCCATGGGGTGGAAGCCATCGGAAGGGAAGAATTCAAGATAGAAAATATTGCAATCGGCACCACAATGTCTCCATTTGAGGGGATAGATACGGTAACCATTTACCTCAATGCAGACAGGCAAAAAGCTTACGAGGAATACATCCTTTCGCTCCATCCTAAGCGAATCATCTTCAATCCCGGCGCGGAGAATCCAAGCTTTTTCAAAGAGGCAACAAACAAGGGAATTGACAGTTTAGATGCCTGTACACTGGTCATGCTCTCTGCCGGCACTTACTAAAACCATCCGTTTTTCTACGCAACTACTGCAGCATTTGACTTACAAGCCGTAAGTACAAACACTCAATTTATTTTATTCGCTGGCATCTTTTGAAAAATGCAAATAATGCCGGCGTTACTTTATTGTACAAACCAAAAAACAATAACAAAAAACAGACACCAGCACAATTGTAAAGCCCGTTTTTGATCCGATATCCAACCCAACCCAATCCTATTCCAAACCATCCAATAACCATTCCAATGAAAAAGTTTTCCCTCATCGTGCTATTCGCAGCCCTCATCGCTGCTGGCACAGCAAAAGCTGCCCCTTCTCTCAACAGCTTCCCTACGGCAACAGCAACAATCCTCCTCGACTTTGATGGACATGATGTCAACAGCTCCATGTGGAACTATGGTACACCTTTTACCTGTTTGCCAGCAACCATGACCGATGCTCAAATCACAGAAGCTTTCAACAGAGTAGCAGAAGATTTCAGACCCTTCAACATCAACATTACTACTGACCTCGCAAAATTCCTTGCCGCACCACTCTCCCAAAGGGTACGCATCATCATCACCCCAACAAGTGCATGGTATGCCGGTGTAGCAGGTATCGCATATGTAACCTCTTTCACTTGGGGTGATGATACTCCAGCTTTCGTTTTCAGCGATAGACTGATCAACGATCCAAAAAGGATCGCAGAAGCCATCTCCCACGAAACCGGACACACCCTCGGACTTTATCACCAGTCCGCTTACGATGCCAACTGTACACTTACAAGTGCTTACAGCACAGGTGTTGGATCCGGCGTCACTTCCTGGGGACCCATCATGGGAAATGTAGCCTCCAAAAATGTTACCCAGTGGAATTATGGTGCAACGCCCAATGGATGTACTTATCTCCAAGACAACCTCAGTGTCATCACAACAACCAACGGATTCAGCTACAGAGCCGATGACCACGCAGATGTCCTCAAATCTGCCACAGCCATCAACATGACAAACAACATGTTTGCAGCCAATGGCATCATCACTACAACCACTGACAAAGATTTCTTTAAAGTAACACTCGGTACCACAGGTACTTTCAAACTCAATGCAATCCCTTACAATGTTGGAGCCGATTACAGTGGAGCCAACCTCGATATCAAAGTTACCTTGATGACTTCCAGGGGTGCAGTAGTTGGAAACTACGATTTCACTGATTCCCTCAATGCAATAATTGATACCACCCTGAAAGCCGGCACTTATATTGTAGTGGTTGACGGTAGCGCAAGTGTCAATTCTGCCAATGACTATGGTAGCCTGGGTGCCTATACCCTGAATGGCTCTTTCGGTGCAGCCACAACAACTACCTTAGCTACTACCACTACAATAACCAATGGCAGAAAAACTGCAGCAAACCTTAACGTCAACACTGCAGGCGAAGAAGTACCTGCAACAATCTTCAAAGTAATCAAGCAAGTACAACAACCCGTCATTGTAAACGCCACTGAATCTTATGACTACATGGTGGTAGACAACTTCGGCCGCATCATCCTCAACGGAAAAGCTGCCGCAGGTACAAAAACCATCGACATCAGAAACCAGCCCGCTGGCATCTACAACCTCAGGCTGATGAACGCAAACGAACAAAGAACTGAAAAGTTCATGAACAGATAATGAACGACTTATCATCAATGGTAATATTGGTTGGAATGAACCCTCCCTTGTCTAAGGGAGGGTTCCCTTTTTAGATCATCTCAGCAACAACCATATCTGCTTATCTTTGCAGCATGACAGCATCAACCACAAGGGTAAGATTTGCACCAAGCCCAACAGGGGGGCTCCATCTCGGCGGGGTCAGGACAGCCCTTTTCAATTACTTGTTTGCCCATAAAAACAAGGGGCAATTCATCCTGCGCATAGAAGATACTGACCAGGGAAGATTTGTTCCAGGTGCAGAACAATACATCATTGACTGCCTTGACTGGTGCGGTATTTCACCTGACGAAGGTCCACACAAGGAAGGAGCCTATGGCCCATACCGTCAATCAGAAAGGAAGAGCAATTACAAAAAATATGCTGAACAGCTCATTGAACAGGGACATGCTTATTATGCATTTGATACACCTGAGGAGCTGGAAAAAATGCGGGATGCTTTTCGCTCAGAAAGCAATCCCTCCCCACAATACGACAGCAAAGTGCGGATGCAAATGAACAATTCCCTGACATTGCCCAATGACAAGGTCGTTGAGCTGATCAATCAGGGTAAGCCCTATGTTGTCCGCATCAAAATGCCTCCCTCCACTGAAGTGGTACTGCAGGACATGATCAGGGGTGAAATAAGCTTCAATACCGACCAAGTGGATGACAAGGTCCTGCTCAAAGGAGATGGGATGCCCACCTATCATTTGGCTGTAGTAGTAGACGACCACGAAATGAAGATCACCCATGCGTTTCGGGGAGAAGAATGGTTGCCATCAGCGCCGGTGCATGTATTGCTTTGGGATTATCTCGGCTGGAAAGACCAAATGCCCCAGTGGGCGCATCTCCCATTGATCCTGAAGCCGGATGGACAAGGTAAGTTGAGCAAAAGAGATGGCGACCGACTTGGATTTCCGGTTTTTGCCATGGACTGGCAAGACCCCAAATCAAATGAACTGACCAAGGGATTCAAGGAAATGGGCTTCCTACCAGAAGCATTCATCAACATGCTGGCCATGCTGGGTTGGAATGATGGCAGTGGCGAGGAGATTTTCAGCCTACAGCAACTCATAGAAAGGTTTTCAATTGAAAGAATCCACAAGGGTGGTGCAAAATTTGATTTTGAGAAAGCCAAGTGGTTCAACCAGGAATGGATCAAACGAAGCGAAACCACCAGACTCCTTCCCTTGGTACAAGAAATACTAAGGAAAAATGATATCGATGCCAATGAAGCAGCGCTCATAGACATCATTCCCATGGTAAAAGAAAGATGCCAGCTGCTCAATGATTTTGTAGCGCAAGTGGCCTATTTCTTCAAAGACCCGCTGGAAATTGACCTGGCCTCCATTCAACCCAAATGGGATGAGAAAAAACAGTCATTTTTTGAGGACTGGAAAACAACAGTTCAAGGCATTGAAACATGGGAACCAACAGCAATTGAGCATTCTTTCAAGGAGGCCGCTACCCTTGCCCAGATCAAACCAGGAGAACTACAACTTCCCCTTCGTATCATGCTGGTTGGCGCCAAATTTGGTCCTACCGTATTTGACATTGCTTCAAGGATTGGAAAGGAAGCCACAACCAGAAGGATAGAACATTGCCTTTCACTACTGTCACAATAACCACAACATGGAAAATCAACATTCAAAAAGACCGCTTCGGGTCCTGATTGCAAAAGTAGGACTGGATGGGCATGACAGGGGTGCAAAGGTGATTGCCACCTCACTCAGGGACGCTGGAATGGAAGTCATCTACACTGGTTTGCGCCAAACACCAGAGATGGTAGTTGAAGCGGCGCTGCAGGAAGACGTGGATGCCATAGGTGTGAGCATCCTGTCAGGTGCGCACATGACGGTTTTTCCCAGAATCATTGGGCTGATGAAAGCCAACAAAATGGACGATGTATTGCTGACCGGTGGCGGCATCATTCCGGAAGCGGACAGGCTGGCGCTTGAAGCCTTGGGGGTGGGTCAGCTTTTCCCTCCTGGCACTTCCTCAACAGAAATTGCTGACTATATCAGGGACTGGACAAGTAAAAACAGGTCTTTTTAATGCCAGTACATTCATTAATTTTGCACCTCTAAATCAAATACATGGAATTCAGGATTGAAAAAGATACAATGGGTGAAGTAAGTGTGCCAGCCAATGCTTATTTTGGCGCGCAAACCCAACGCAGCATTGATAATTTCAGGATTGCCCAGGACATCAACAGGATGCCGAAAGAAATTATTTACGCTTTTGCTTACTTGAAAAAAGCAGCTGCCATTACCAACTTTGAAGCCGGCGTATTGTCAGAAGAAAAATCCAACTTGATTGGTGAAGTATGCGATGAAATCCTGGAAGGCAAACTCAATGATTATTTCCCACTTGTTGTATGGCAAACCGGAAGCGGTACACAAAGCAACATGAATGTCAACGAGGTGGTGGCCTACAGGGGACATGTAAAAAAAGGCGGATCCTTGACTGACAAGGAAAAATTCCTTCATCCCAATGATGATGTCAACAAATCACAATCCTCCAATGATACTTTTCCAACTGCTATGCACATCGCTGCATTCAAAATGCTGATGGAAGTTACGTTACCAGGCATCGAGTGCTTAAGGGATACCCTTGCTGAAAAAAGCAAGGCCTTCATGCATGTGGTAAAAATCGGAAGAACCCATTTCATGGATGCAACACCATTGACTGTCGGACAAGAGTTCAGCGGGTATGTATCACAACTCAACCATGGCATCAAGGCCATCAAGAATTCTCTTGAACACCTTGCTGAGCTTGCATTGGGCGGCACTGCTGTAGGCACAGGCATCAATACCCCGGATCAGTATGCAGAAAACGTAGCCAAGCACATTGCAGCACTGACGGGCCTTCCGTTTGTGACGGCAGAAAATAAATTTGAAGCACTGGCCGCTCATGACGCCATCGTGGAAGCACATGGTGCTTTGAAAACAGTTGCGGTAAGCCTGATGAAAATTGCCAATGACATTCGCATGCTGTCTTCTGGTCCTAGAAGTGGCATTGGCGAACTTTTCATTCCAGACAATGAGCCCGGTTCATCCATCATGCCAGGAAAAGTGAATCCCACGCAGTGTGAGGCACTGACCATGATTGCAGCGCAGGTTTTGGGCAATGATGTGGCCATCAACATAGGAGGCGCCACCGGTCATTTTGAATTGAATGTTTTCAAACCCATGATGATCTACAATTTCCTGCACAGTGCAAGATTGATCGGAGAAGGTTGCGTCAGTTTCAACAACAAATGCGCCATTGGTATTGAGCCTCTCTATGACAATATCGACAAGCACCTGAACAATTCCCTGATGCTGGTCACATCGCTCAACACCAAGATTGGGTATTATAAATCTGCTGAAATTGCCCAAAAGGCACACAAGGAAGGAACAACCCTGAAACAAATGGCTGTGAAGCTGGGATACCTTACTGAAGCTGAATTTGATGCATGGGTGATCCCTTCAGAGATGGTAGGAAAAATCAGTTAAGGAACATCAACCCAGGTCAATCTCCGTATTGTCGCCGATGTTCAGTGTACGGGTCTCGCCTTTGATTTCAGTATCGGAACCAATCAGGGAATCATGGAGCACCACATCGTATAATTTGGAATAGGCGCCAACGATAGAATCCTTGACGATTGAGTACTGGATCAGGGTTTTTTCTCCAATCGATACATTGGGACCTATGATGGCATTCCTGATTTCACATCCCGGAGCAATGCTTACGGGAGGAATGATGATGGTATTTTCAAATGAATGTTCAGCAGCTACATCTCCACCCCATTTTTTTAAGAGGGTGGCATTGCCCTCAAGCAATGTTTCTTTTTTTCCGCAGTCAAACCAATTGGAGACCTTGAAGGTGGTGAACTGTGTTCCGCCGGCAATCATGCATTCCAATGCTGGTGTAAGGCCATGTTCCTCCCCTTCCTGGGTCATGTTGCTCATCATGTTGGACAAACAATCAAACAACAGGGATGACTCCTTGATCTTGTAGATGCCCACCAACGCATTATTTGTTCGGGGGATCTGGGGCTTTTCAATGACCCGGCTCACATTTCCTGACTCATCGGTTTCAGCAACACCAAAATCACGGGGATCGTCAACTTTTTTTACACCCAGCACAGAACCTTCAGTGGCCAGGAATTCAGTTGCATTGTACTCGCAAATGGTATCCCCCAAAACAATGACAACCTCATCGTTGCCAACTGCTTCTTTGCACAAATACACGGCATGTCCAAGACCCTTGCGTTCATGCTGTTGAATGATGGTGATGTTGAGATGGGGATAGTGGGCCTTTGCATAGTCCTGGATCTTGTTGCCCAAATATCCTACAACCAGTACAATATCCTTGATGCCTGCGTCGGCTAGTTGATCGATGATGATGCTCAAGATGGTCTTGCCGGCAAGCGGAATCAATGCCTTGGGTTGTGTATAGGTATGGGGCCTTAGTTTTGTTCCGGCACCGGCAACAGGTATGATCGCTTTCATCTGATTTGTTTTGGTTTTAACGCTGACTTGCAATGAGCAGGTTAAGGTCGGTATATTTCAGGTTGAAGCGTTGGCTGAGGTGAAAATTGGTGAGTGATCCCTTGAAAAGGTAAATGCCATTGCGGATATTGAGCTGGTGCCAGACCAGTTTTTCTAGCCCGCCCTCATCCCCGATGGTCAGCAGTAAAGGCATCAGCACATTGCTGATGGCCTGTGAAGCAGTCCTGGCAAATCCGGATGGAATATTGGGTACACCATAATGGATCACACCAAATTTTGATACAACAGGTTCCTCATGTGAGGTCACTTCAGAAGTTTCAAAACATCCGCCGCGGTCTATGCTCACATCTACAATCACACTCCCTGGCCTCATCATGGACACCATCTCTTCACTCACCACCACCGGCGTTCTGCCTCCAGAAGAGGTCAGTGCGCCTACTGCCACATCACAGGTTTTCAACTGCTTGGCCAACACTTTGGGTTCCAATACAGAAGTCCATAACCGGACCCCGATATTGTTCTGCAGCCTTTTGAGCTTGTAAATATTGTTATCAAAAACCTTTACACTGGCACCCATCGCCAATGCAGTCCTGGCAGCATATTCGCCTACAATTCCGGCTCCGATGATGATGACCTTGGTAGGTGGAATGCCAGAGATACCGCCCAGCAACATGCCCTTGCCATTGTTCGCACTGCTGAGGTATTGCCCTGCGATCAGCATCACCGAACTCCCTGCAATTTCACTCATGCTTCTTACAATCGGATTATGACCAGACTCATCTTTCAGGTTTTCAAAAGAAAGGGCTGTCACTTTTTTTTCCATCATCTTTTCCAGGATATGCGATTTCATCACCGGAAGATGAATGGGAGAAATGATGGTTTGACCTACAGTAAGCAAAGGAATCTCTTCATCTGAAACAGGAGCAGACTTGACGATCAATTCATTCCTGAAAATTTCTTTTTTATCATACACAATGATGGCGCCAGCCTCTGCATAATCCTTATCAGAAAAGTGGGCTCCTTCGCCAGCCTTGTTTTCCACGGATACCGTGTGGCCATTGTTGACCAGAACACCTACTGCATCCGGACTCAGGGCAATCCTGTTTTCCTGAAATGCATTTTCTTTGGGAATGGCGATTGAAAGGGAAGAACCTAGTGGTTTGATGTCCAATGTTTCTTCAAGTGGTTCGAAACTGATTCCTGAACTGATGTATGGCTTCCTTGGCATCATTGATGAATAATGTTCAAGTTAATCAATTTTTACCTGACAGGACCCTTATATGACGATGATCAATGTCTGGGGAAGCCAAGATCACACGAAGGGAATTGTCAGGAATGATGGCCATTGCTTTTTGGGGCCATTCCACCAGGCAGAGGTCGCCACTGTAGAGATGGTCCTCAATTCCAGCCCTGATGGCCTCTTCCTCGTCTTCAAGCCGGTACAGGTCAATATGGTGAACCCTGGTTCTTGGACCAAGATTTGTGGCCTCATATTCATTCACAAGGGCAAAGGTTGGACTGCTGACCATCTCCTGTACACCCAAGGCCTTGCACAATGCCTTGATCAAGGTGGTTTTCCCTGCACCCAGTTCACCTTCGAAAGTGACCACCTCGTACAGCCGAACATGGGCTGCGAGTTGGTCCGCTATTTCAGACAATGCTGACAATTCGTATGTTTGGTTCATCAATTCCATATCCTGCAAAGGTAATTTAATCAGTAAATTCGTAGTATGGAAACAATTCAATGGAAAGTGGATGGAATGACTTGTGCGAACTGTGCCCTTGCCATCAACAAGTATCTTGGTAAACAAGGAGCACAAAACATCCGGGTCAACCCCATCGATGGCGATGTATCATTTGACATCGTTGAAAGTACATCAACCCATGAACTGAAGGAAGGCATCCATGATCTCGGATACAATGTTGTGGATACCCAATCCCCTGGTGGCAAACAAAAAACCAGGTTACTTTCAACACAAACACAGAGGTTGATTTTCTGTCTTCCTTTCACGCTGGTGCTGATGTTGCACATGCTGGAAAGGTGGATACCGTTGCACTGGTTGATGAATCCATGGTTACAGTTGGGTCTCTGCATTCCGGTTTATCTGGTGGGCATGTCTTTCTTTGGAAAAAGTGCCATCCAGAGCATCCGCAACCGGATGCCCAACATGAATGTACTGGTTGCACTGGGCGCATCAGCCGCATTCTTCTACAGCCTGATGGGAACCTTGATGGGACAAGGTGAACAGTATTTGTTTTATGAAACAGCCGCCACCATCATCACCCTGGTTTTCTTCGGCAACTACCTTGAGGATGCTTCCATGCAATCCACACAAAGAGCACTCAAAGCACTGATGAAGTCTCAAAAGGTGATGGCCAACATGATTGCCTTCGACGAGCACCACCAGGAAGTCATCCTTCCGATTGAGAATACACAACTCAAGGTGGGAGACCTGGTGCTGGTAAGAAGTGGAGAGCAGGTTCCCATCGACTGCAAAATCCTCTGGGGTGATGCACATGTCAATGAATCCCTGCTCACTGGAGAAAGCATTCCGGTGCACAAGGTGGCAAAAGACAATATCATCGGAGGAAGCATCGTGGAATCAGGCTCGCTGAAAGCACAGGTCACTGCCACAGGAAATGATACTGTACTGGCGGGCATCCTCAACCTTGTCAAACAGGCCCAGGGTGAAAAACCACCCATCCAACACCTGGCAGACAAGATCAGTGGAATTTTCGTTCCGTTGGTGGTTGGGATTGGTCTTGTCACTTTCATTGGAAACTATGTCTACCTGGCCAATCTGCCAGATGCAGAACACGTTTTCACCCATGCATTGATGCGCAGCATTGCCGTACTCGTGATTGCCTGCCCCTGTGCGATGGGATTGGCCACCCCAGCAGCCATCGCCGTTGGAATGGGAAGGGCTGCCAGATCGGGCATCCTGTTCAGGAATGCAACAAGCCTTGAAAATTTCAGGAACATCACACAGATCGTTTTTGATAAAACCGGTACACTCACTACAGGATCCTTTGTGCTGGCGGATCACAAGGCCATCAACATGGAAGAGCAGGAATGGAAAAGCATTGTCTACTCACTCGAGAGATATTCCAATCATCCCATTGCACAATGCGTGTCAGCGGCTTTCAAGACAAAGGATGAGATACGATGGAGTGCCATTGAAGAAGTAAAGGGTACGGGGATGAAGGGAACAGACAAGGATGGCAACATCTACTGGGCAGGCTCCTACAAGATTGCAAAAGACAAGACCAGCGAGGCTTCTCATAACGTATACCTCTTAAAAAATAATGCACTGATTGGCTGGATTGATGTACAGGATGAAGTTCGGCCAGAAGCAAAAGAGATCGTCGCATACCTCAAATGCCGTGGTTTGAAAACCATCTTGCTCAGTGGAGACAGGAAAGAGAAATGCGATCATATCGCATCCCTGCTGGGCATTGATCAGGTGATTGCAGAACAAAGTCCGGAAGAAAAACTGGCAACAATTGATAGCCTCAACAAGGCCACTCCCACTGCTATGGTGGGTGATGGCATCAATGATGCACCCGCACTGGCAAAGGCCACCATAGGCATCTCATTGAGTGATGCTTCACAGCTGGCCATTCAAAGTGCACAAGTTGTCTTGATGAACGCCGGATTGAAGCAACTGCCAACAGCTCTTGGATTGGGAAGACATACGTATATCACCATCAAACAAAACCTGTTCTGGGCTTTTTTCTACAACATCATCGCCATACCCGTTGCAGCATTTGGGCTCCTAACGCCAACACTGGGAGCACTGGTCATGGGAATGAGTGATGTGGTGCTTGCCATCAATTCGGTAAGGCTCTTTTTCAAAAAAGTGATTTAACCAAAATGAGTCAAAGCATGATGACACCCAAGGAAGTGCTGTTGTCCTATTGGGGACATACAGCGTTTCGGGCTTCTCAAGAAGAGATCATCAACAGTTTACTGGAGGGAAAAGATACCTTGGCCATACTCCCCACCGGTGGCGGAAAATCCGTCTGCTTCCAGGTTCCGGCAATGCTATTGGAGGGATGCTGTCTTGTGATTTCACCATTGATTGCATTGATGGAAGACCAGGTGCAGCGCCTGCAGGAGATGGACATTCCTGCAATGGCCATCATGTCTGGTATGAGCTATCAGGATACGGAAAATGCACTGGATGCCTGCATGAACGATGCCCTGAAATTTCTTTATGTTTCACCAGAACGCCTGGAAACAAGGGCGTTCAGAGAGCGCCTTCGATCACTTCCCATCGCTTTGATAGCAGTGGATGAGGCACATTGCATTTCGCAATGGGGCTATGATTTTCGTCCTGCTTACCTCCATATTGCAAGGATCCGTGAGTACTTGCCCCGCATCCCTGTCATTGCTTTAACTGCATCAGCAACAGGAAAAGTCAAAGAGGATATTGCTGAGAAGCTGATCATGAAAAACCCAAGTGTTTTCATGACATCTTTCGCAAGAAAAAACCTCGGGTATGCCGCTGAAAAATGCGACGACAAGATCAACAGGATACTGCAATTGTTAAAAACCATAGAAGGCTCAGGCATCATCTATTGCAGAACAAGAAGAAGAACAAAAGAAATCAGTGACCTGCTCAAACAGCATGGCATCAGTTGTGATTTTTACCATGCTGGACTCACCCAAGAGTCAAGAAAAGAGAAGCAGGAAAAATGGATCAAGGGACATACCAGGATCATTGCCTGCACCAATGCCTTTGGCATGGGTATTGACAAACCTGATGTACGCATGGTTATTCATGCAGACATGCCTGATTGTCTTGAAAATTATTACCAGGAGGCCGGTCGGGCAGGAAGAGACGGAAAAACAGCACATGCATTCTTGCTCTACAGGGAAACTGAAATACAGGAAATGCTGCTGTTGCCCAATACCAGATTCCCCGATTTGAAAACCATCAGAAAAGTATACCATGCACTGGCCAACTATCACCAGGTTCCAACAGGAATGGGCCAAGGCCAGTATTTTGACTTTGAAATGGAAGACTTCCTAGAAAAGTTCAAGCTGAACATGAATGAAGTTGTATACAGCTTACAGGCCTTGAAACAGGAACAGATCATCTCCTACCTGGAAAGGGTCTACATGCCCTCCACTGTTCAATTCATCAGCGACAAGGGATATATACAGGAATTCGAAAATGGATATCCAGCATATGAGCCGATGATCAAGGCCCTGCTGAGAAACTATGCAGGGATATTTGACATTGCCGTTAAGATCAGTGAAATGAAACTATCCTGGATGCTCAAGCGAGACCTGATCACCATCCATGAACAGCTAGCTGCACTGCACCGTGCAGGAATCATCGACTATCACCCGAAAAAAGAAACGCCACAGATTTGTTACCTGCAAGACCGCATCAAGGCTGATGAACTCAATATCGACCATGAATCCTATTTCAATCGAAAAAAGGAATTTACCCAGCGCATAGAGAACATGATTCAATATGCAAGAACCGAAACTTGCCGTTCTGCTTTCATTGGTGGATATTTTGGTGATCAGGAAATAACAGCATGTGGTCATTGTGACTGCTGCATCAACAAAGCAAATTCAGTTTCCCGTGAAAATAATTTTAATACTGACGTTGAGAAAATCATTCAATTGCTCAAGCAGGAATCATGTACCCAGGAGGAAATCATTGTACAATCAGGAGTGGAAAAAACGGCTGCAAAAAAGATTCTGCTTGCTTTAATGGCAGAGGAGAAAATATCAATAGACCTGATCGGCAAGCTCAGTATCAGGTAAAAAAAAAGGGCCCGGATAGAAATCCAGCCCGTTTTAAAATCCAATATCCTATGAAAAACCGATGTGAAGATATAGGAATTATGGAAAATCTAAAAATATTGTGAATGAAATTCCTTTATTGGTCACAATAAATTGATATTCAATCCATTAAGAATTCAAATATTCGTATCAATACAAAGCATCATTGAAAATTGGCTGTCATGTTATTGCTAAACGGCATCATATCATGAGATAAAACCTGTTTAACAAAATTTTATTGGCACTCCTTGCCTTTTATCCAACTTTAATAATTTTATTTGTTGTAAACCTAATCATATGTCATCCAACACAAAACCTAGAATCCTGCTTTGCGAAGACGATCCGAATCTTGGACTCGTATTGAAAAATTTCCTGGAACTCAATGACTATGAAGTAATACTGGAACGCGATGGTCGGCTAGGCCTTGCGGCATTCCAACGTGAAAAATTTGACATCTGCCTGCTTGATGTCATGATGCCCAAAATGGACGGCTTTATGTTGGCCGAAGAGATCAGGGACATCAATCCAGACATCCCTTTGTTTTTCCTTTCTGCCAAATCCATGAAAGAAGATCAAATCAAAGGCTACAAGCTTGGGGCAGATGACTATATCACCAAGCCATTTGATTCTGAGCTATTGCTCTTTAAAATAAAAGCCATCCTGAAAAGAAATGAAGAGCAAAACAGGGAGCAAGAAAATACAGAATACGATCTTGGAAAATATCATTTCATCCCCAAATTGCGTGAGCTTTCTGCAGATGGTTCAAAAGTAACCCTCTCACCCAAGGAGAATGAACTCCTGAAAATGTTGAGTGAATACAAGAATGACCTGTTGCAAAGAGAGTTGGCCCTCAAGAAAATTTGGGGAAATGATAACTATTTCAACGGAAGAAGCATGGACGTATACATTGCAAAACTGAGAAAATACCTCAGGGATGACCCCAATGTTGAAATTGTGAACATCCATGGCAATGGATTCAGGCTGATCGTCAAGTAAAATTATTCCTTGTTCTCAAAGTTTTTAAGGGGCATATCGAAAACCACGGTAAGCCCCTTTTCATTTTTAAACAGGATGGAAGCGTTGAGCATATCAACCCTTTTCCTGATATTGTTCAACCCATTGCCCCCACCATTGATGGTTTGATGGGTGAATTTTTCAGGCATTCCAGTACCATTGTCTGAAATGATAATCCTCAGGTTATCATCCAGCAGAATTTTCATGTCAATTTTTTTAGTGCCTGCATACTTGATGGCATTGTTGATGATCTCCTTGATGATCATAAAAATATTGCGCCTGGTACGTCCACTGACAAACATTTCAGGATAATTCAATGGTTCACTGATCTCAAGATTGATCCCGGATGCGGACAATCGGCTGGATGCATATTGCCGGATATAAGACATCAAACTGATCAAACTGTCGTTGGTGATGTTCAGTGCCCAGACGATTTCATTCATGTCCTGGACCATTTTATCGGACGCCTCTCCAATTTTTTCAAATAGCAATTTTCTGGAGGGTTCCACTTCCTTCTCTTTTAGCAGGCTCGTCATCAACGTAAGTGCTGTAAGGTTACCGCCAATATCGTCATGCAGGTCCATTGCAATTCTAACCCTTTCTTGTTCCAATATTTGCTTTTTTTCCAATTCCCGCTTTTGCTTTGTCAGCTTTTTGTTGAAGTACCTGTTGACTGGAAAATAAAGCAGGATCAGGATGACAAACAACAGCATCACCCTGAACAACCTGGTCTTGAAAAAATAGGGCAGCACTTCAAGCTTGACCTTAAACTGGTCTGACATGATACCACTGCGCTTCCCCATCAGTTGTATGGTAATATCATAATTACCCGCATCAAGATTAAACAAAGACAAACTTTTGGAGGTATTGCTGATGTTCCAATCTTCGTCATCCTTCATCTTAAACCTCAATAAAAAATCATTGTCGTTGGAAAAATTAAGCGTTGAGAATTCTAAATTCAAGCTTTCATTGTACTTTATCTTGAAGACTGGATTATTCCTCAACTGGTAAACCACTGAATCACTCAGGACATTTCCATTCCTCATGACCGAATACAGCATCAACTTAGGCTTGATGATACTCTGACGTAAATTCCTGTCGAAAAAAGAAACAACTCCTTTGGTAGTAGCCATGAAGAATTCCTTTTTATCAATATCATGGTCTACCCCAATTTCAAATTCTTCAGAAGGCAATCCGTCTTTTTTCAAGAAGGTAGAAAAAGTTCCGGTAGGGATGTGCATGATCGACATGCCACGGTTGGTTCCAATGAGCATTTTGCCATTCCCCATGGCATGTAAGGAAGTAATGGAATTGGAAATCAATCCATCTTTGATGGTAAATACTTTGAGCCTCTTCCGCTTAAAATCAAAACAAAGCAAACCATCACCCTCGGAACCCACCCAAAGATACCCATGATTGTAGGCCAGGTCGTACACACTGAGCTTTGAGAAATCAAAACTTTGATTGACCAATTGGTCTATGTGAATGAATTCTTTTTCATCGTGAAATTTGATGGCAAATCCCCGGTGATGTCCCACTGCAATATCTCCCTCATCAGAACTTGCAACAATATCAAGGTGTGCAATTTTCTTTTTACTGGAACCCTTTCCAAAATATAAGTACTGTTGAACCAATCCTGTTTTTGAATCATAACTCAGCAATCCGTTGTGGGGAGTTGCAAACAAATAATTTCCATTTGCATCGCTTGCAATTGAATAGACCAAGGCATTGGCCAGCATGGAATTTCCCTTCAATTCACTTGGCCTCAACAAGATATAATCAGTTGTCCGTTTTCTTAACTCAAGTACACCTATTGTGGTCGCCAACCACCACCTATTCGGTGAGAGTTGAAGAATACTAAAATATTGAATTGCCTTAGGATCAAGTTCAGGAGCAAATTTCATGAGAACAAAATCGTTACCCAATCTGTTGAAAATGGAGATACCCCTGTATGCCACAGAAATAATGTGATTGTCAGAAGTAGACAGCCCTACGTATCTCCCAAGAGAAAATTGATCATTTAATTTGGCAATGGCCTTGTAATTGTTGAACTGATTATAATCACTGTTGTAGTGATACAGACCAAATTCTCCTCCCAGCCAAATACCTCCCTCTCTGTCCATGATAATATCCTTCCAGACAGCTATTCCTGGCTCGAGAGGTGACAGCCATGATATGTTGAGGTCTTGCAGTTTTTTTGTGCCTTTGTAATAGAGCTGAATCCCTTTTAGTTCGTTTGCAATCCACAAGGTTCCGTTTTTGTCAACAGCGAGATTGGTAATAGGAGTAATACCACTCAGTATTGTGGATCGTTTTAATCTAGATTGCTGAGCGTCCGGACTCAGCTGAAGTTCAAAAATCCCATCAGAAGTGGCAAGCAAGAACGATTGATCAGCAATCTCAACCAGATCATTCACATATCCGATAGACAGGTTATGAACCAACTCTTTGAAAATTTTCTCATTGGATTTTTGATAAAAAACATGACCGCTATAGTCTACCGCCCATAAATTTCCGCTTGCATCTTCAGCAAAAGCGACTATTTCCTTATTGGCCTGAACTGTCTGCATCTCTACTTTGATGTAGCGCTCTGTAACAGGATCAAAATAACTGATGCCTGTTTCAGCACCAATCCAAATGATACCTTTTTTATCGATGTACAAAGTATTGATGTAGCGATCTTCCAACTGTCGATTTACCGGAATCGGAAAATTCCTGATCTTAAAAGTGTTCAGGTCAATCCTTGAAAGTCCAAAATTTTCAGAAGCCACCCAAAGCATGCCTTTTTTATCCTCATGCATCTTGAAAACCCGCGTACCGCCTATGCTTGAACTGTCCAATGGATCATGTAAAAAATTCCTGAAATGTGTGCCATCGAACATGCTCAGTCCGAACCTGGTTCCAGCCCAAATGAACCCCTTTCGGTCCTGGTATAGACTTTCAACATCGTTTCCTGGAAGACCATTGCCCGAATTGAAATTTTGAAAATTGAGGTTGAAATACTGGGCTTGTCCTGCTTGAAACAGCAACAACAAAACCAGCACTGATATGGATCGAATCGTCTTCAATGTGATGGGATAATCAAAACAGCAAATTGTCATTGGGCCTTTGAGGAGTACGCCCAAGGTGTTCATATGCGCGACGTGTCACTTCCCTACCCCTCAAGGTTCTTTGAAGGAACCCCTCTTGAATCAAAAAAGGTTCATAGACATCTTCGATTGTGCCAGCTTCTTCTCCTACAGCCGTAGCGATGGTTCCCAACCCTACAGGACCACCCTTGAATTTGTCGATGATGGTTGTCAGGATTCTGTTGTCCATCTCATCAAGCCCATGCTCATCAACATTCAGCGCCTTCAGGGCATGCTTGGTAATGTCCATGGTGATGACTCCATTGCCTAGCACTTGTGCAAAATCCCTGACCCGTTTGAGCAAGCCATTGGCTATCCTTGGCGTAGCCCTGCTCCTGCGGGAAATTTCACCAGCAGAATCGGAGGTGATTTTGGTGTTCAAAATACCAGCAGACCTTGTGATGATGCGCTCCAGCACTTCATTGGAATAATATTCAAGCCTTGATTTAATGGCAAACCTGGACAGCAAAGGTGCCGTCAGCAATCCGCTTCTGGTTGTGGCCCCAATTAGTGTGAAAGGATTGAGATTGATCTGGATGGTCTTGGCACTGGGCCCACTGTCAATCATGATGTCAATCTTGTAGTCTTCCATGGCAGAGTAGAGGTACTCTTCCACAACATTGCTCAACCGGTGAATCTCATCAATGAACAATACATCATTGGTCTCAAGGCTGGTCAGGAGACCAGCAAGATCCGCCGGCTTTTCAATTACCGGGCCAGAAGTTTCTTTGATGTTGACGCCCATTTCTCTTGCAACGATCCTGGACAAAGTTGTTTTCCCCAAACCCGGCGGTCCATGGAACAAAACATGATCCAGCGATTCAGACCGCATTTGTGCAGCTTTGATGAAGATCTTGAGGTTGTCAATGATCCCGGGCTGTCCGGAAAAATCTTCCAGGCTTGAAGGACGAATGGTATTTTCGTACTCCGCATCCGGAGATATGGAAGATTTGCCTACAGGATCTAAATGAGGATTCATGCCTTGTGAAATTACACCAATAGAACGGAAAGGAAGCAAAATGTTCAGTTAAGGATTGGCCTGGCCAAAACCCCTGAATGCTGCATCTTGCTAGCCCAAGACCACATTGATCATCTTGTTTTTCACGTAAATAATTTTTTTGGGCGGCTTCCCTTCCAGCCATTTCATGACAATGGGATCCACCAGTACCAATGCTTCCACATCTGATTGAGATGCATTGACATCAATGTTCAGTGTAGTCCTTGTTTTGCCATTGATGGCGACAGGATATTCTTTAGAAGTTTCAACAAGGTATTTTTCCTCCACTGCCGGATAAGCGGCATCCAGCACCGACCCTGTTTGACCGGTAATAGCCCACAACTCCTCTGCAATGTGCGGGGCATAAGGGGCCAAGACCACGAGGAATTTGGCCAGCAGGTCCTTAGAGTGGCAATTCAGGTCGGTCAACTCATTGACACCAATCATGAAACTGCTCACAGCCGTATTGAAAGAGAAACGTGCAGTATCCTCTTCCACTTTTTTAACCATCTTGTAAAATGCCTTCCATGCTGCATCAGAAGCTGTTGCATCAATCAAGACAGCACCTTTTTCGGTATCGTAAAACAGCCTCCACAATTTTTTCATGAAGCGGTGCACCCCTTCAATACCTTTGGTATCCCAGGGCTTGTCCTGTTCTACAGGACCAAGGAACATCTCGTACATCCTGAAAGTATCTGCTCCATATCGTTCCACAATATCATCCGGATTGACAACATTGAAATAGCGCTTGCTCATTTTTTCCAACCGGCTTCCACATTTGTACACACCGTCTTCTGTGATAAAAGTTGCATCAGCAAAATCTGGTTTCCATTTGCGGAAGGCTTCCATATCAAGATCCAATCCGTCTACCATGCTCACGTCCACATGGAGTTCATCTGTTTCATGCTGGTCTTTCAGGCCTGCAGAAACAAACTGCTTTGTTCCCCTTATCCTGTAGACCAACCTTGAATCTCCACCGATCTTGCCCTGGTTCACCAGTCGCTTGAAGGGTTCATCAAAACCAATGTACCCCAGGTCAAACAAGGCTTTGGTCCACATCCTGCTATAAAGCAAATGTCCCACTGCATGTTCGGTTCCTCCAATGTATACATCCACTTGTCCCCAATAGTCACTGGCTTCCCTGCTGCAGAAAGCATCAGTATTTTTTGGATCCATGTAGCGCAAGAAATACCAGCTGCTCCCTGCATAACCAGGCATGGTATTCACTTCCCTTGTACCGCCCTCAAATGCTGTCCATTCCGGAAGATTGGCCAGGGGGCCCTGTGCATCAGGACCAGGACTGAGGTCGGACATGGGCGGAAGCACGACAGGCAATGCGGTTGCGGAAAGTGCTACAGCCGTCTCATCCTTCCACACGATGGGAAAAGGCTCTCCCCAGTAGCGCTGGCGGCTGAAAGCGGCATCCCGCATTTTGTAATTGGTATGTCGCTTGCCTATGCCCAATTCTTCCAATTTATCCAAAGCGACTGCAATGGCATCCGACATCAGCAGGCCATTGAGGAAACCACTGTTTTCAAGCTTGGCCTCCTTGGTAGGATTGGCCTCAGTACCATCATAAAAGGCTCCGATGATATTGGTAATGGGAATGTTGAAATGATTGGCAAATTTGAAATCACGCTCATCGCCGCAGGGAACCGCCATGATGGCACCGGTACCGTAGCCTGCGAGCACATACTCACTGATCCAAACGGGTATTTTTCTGTCTTCAAAAGGATGCTTGCAATAAGAGCCGCTGAAAACACCAGTGATCTTCTTTTCCGCCATGCGCTCACGCTCACTTCGGCTGTTCACATAGTCAATGTAACTGGCAACAGCAGTGGATTGTTCTGCTGTGGTGATCGATGACACCAACTCATGCTCAGGGGCAATCACCATGAAGTCAATGCCAAAAATGGTATCCGGTCTGGTGGTATAGACCTTGAGTTTTTTGCCTTCGGCCGATGCTTGAACAAGATCGAGTTCAAAATCGATTTCCGCACCAAAACTTTTCCCAATCCAGTTGGATTGCATGTCTTTCATGCTTTCACTGAAGTCTACGGTCTGCAGTCCTGCCAACAGGCGTTCAGCATACTCCGTTATCCTGAGGTACCATTGGCGCAATTTCTTTTTTACAACAGGATGCCCGCCCCTCTCGCTCACGCCATTGATGACCTCATCATTGGCCAAGACTGTACCCAGGGCTTCACACCAGTTGACCTCACCGATTCCACAAAAAGCAAGGCGGTAGTGCATGAGAATTTCTGCCTGGCGTTTCTCTGAAAATGCCTGCCATTCGGCAGATGAGAAGGAAAGGTTCTTTTCGCCAGGACAAGGATTGGAGGCATTGCCCTCCGCTTCAAAACTGGCAATCAATTCACTGATTCTTCTGGCCTTCTGCAGCTTCCGGTCCATCCAGCTGTCAAACAATTGCAGAAATATCCATTGGGTCCATTTGTAATAATCCTGATCAGAAGTCCGCACTTCACGGTCCCAATCATAACAGAAGCCGATCTTGTCTAGCTGAGACCTGAAAGTGGCAATGTTCTGATCAGTTGAAACAGCAGGTGGAATACCATGTTCAATGGCATATTGCTCTGCAGGAAGCCCAAATGAATCATAGCCCATCGGATGCAAAACATTGAATCCCTTCAGGCGCTTGTACCTGCTGAACACATCACTCGCAATATAACCCAGGGGATGCCCAACGTGGAGACCAGCCCCGCTTGGGTAGGGAAACATGTCCAGCACATAATATTTAGGCTTAGCGCTATCATTTGATACCTTGTACGCATTGCTCGCCTTCCAATTCTCCTGCCATTTCCGTTCGATATTCCTGAATGCGTATTCCATTTCTGTTGCTTTAATCGGGCTTGAAAAAAATTAACCTTTCCTCTAGGAACCGCAAAAATACACAAACGCTTTAAAATTGCTATTTTTGACATGACTAGACCGGGTAATTGAGGAACAAAATCCAAACCGAACATGACAGCACAGCGCAATGCATCAATGAAACGCAGCAAACCATCTTATTTTATGGCCATTTTGGGGGTAGCCCTTGTGCTCTTCATCCTGGGCATGCTGGGATGGTTGGTCATCAACGCCAGCAAACTGGAAAGCTATTTCAAAGGCAGTGTTCAGGTCAACGCATTTGTGAGGGATGGTAGTCCTGATCGGGAAATCGACATGGTCAGAAAATCAATTGAAAGCAAGCCCTATGCCCGCAATGTTGAGTTCGTCACCAAAGAAGCTGCCAGGTCAAAATTCATCGGAGACGGCAACGAGGATTGGAACAAGGTATTGGATTACAATCCTCTCCCCGCAAGCATAGACTTTTATCTCGAACCTGCATACGTGAACAAAGACAGCTTGAAAAAAATCACAAAAGAGATCACCAAAAACTTCATCATCAGTGAAGTGAAATATCCCGATGCTGTTGTGAGCAACCTGAACAACATCGTGAAAAAAACAGGATATTTTCTGCTGGCGCTTGCAGGCGTGCTGGCCCTGATCGTGATCATCCTGATAGACAATACCATCAAACTGGCCATGTTCTCCAACCGTTTCCTGATCAAAACCATGCAGATGGTTGGTGCAACAAGGTGGTTCATCTCAAAACCATTTGACACCAAGGCCATTCTGAACGGACTGACAAGCGCCATCATTGCCATCGCTGCGCTTGTTCTGATCATTTATGGCGTTGAGAACTGGTGGTTACCCGAAATAAAGGCCCTGAGAGACAATGGCATGCTGGCAATACTCTTTACAAGTCTTATCCTTATCGGAATTAGCATTACCTTCATCAGTACACACAGGAGCGTGATGAAATACCTCAAAATGAAACTGGACGATCTATATTGATAAACAACACAACATGGAAACGAAGAACAACACAATTTTTGGAAAAGATAACCTGAGATGGATGCT
>Ga0222712_10002032_pt1 | contig 23926 bp, 59 predicted proteins | sample C33_657DmetaG_FD_165043 | JGI IMG/M metagenome (GOLD analysis project Ga0222712, IMG submission 165043) | Estuarine water microbial communities from San Francisco Bay, California, United States - C33_657D | ecosystem: Environmental > Aquatic > Marine > Unclassified | place: USA: California... | reverse complement strand
AGTTAAGGGAGCATGAATCGCCATACGATAAGCAAATGGAAAGTATTATTAGAACTATTGAATTGAGAATGTTTCATAAAAAAAGTAGGCGTAATTGGAACGCTTACATTATTGGAGCAGCTAATACGGAAGGTAATACATTTCAACACGAGATTTGCCACGGGTTATACGCCACCAATAAGGAATATAAACAATTGGTAGATGAGATAACCTTAACCATTCCAACAAACGATTATCTAACATTCAAAAATAATCTAATTGAAATGGGATATACTGATAAAGTAATTGACGATGAAATTCAGGCTTACTTATCATTTGGACACGATTATAAATCCTTTACAAAAGGTGTATCTCAAAAAGTATGTAACGAATTAAACAAACAATATATTAACGTATTTAATAACTTTTAAATTTAAAAATTATGCCGTATTTTGAAACAAACCCCGATGAGATTGAAGTTGATGTTAATGACTTTTTATCAGCATGTTCAGATAGTGAAATTAAAGAGTTAGTTCAAGCCCTTAAAGAAGATGGACATTTAGATGAGGGTGATGATGATAATGATTTTGATATCGCTGTTCGTAAGCTATTAGGTAATAGCTGGAGATTGAGTAAAGAAGATGAAGAAACAATTTTAAAAATAGCAAATAAAATTATATAAAGATGATACAACCAAAAGAGAGTAAAACGAACTCACATTTTTGGATAAGTTTATTCAAAAGTGTATTGAGAATCGGAGCATGTTATTTCTTATTTAATGAACAATTTGGCAACACTGCAATACTATTAGGATTAGCTGAAGTATTGGGGATAGCTGAAGAAATATTTTAACTTATGATGCATAGTAGCCAGATTCCTATGGAAGTTATCGTAGGAATGCCGAAAGGATTGGAATTATTTTATTTAAATTAATTGGTAAATTAAAAATAAATTCGTATATTAGAAGTATGGAAAAATTAAGCAAATACAAAAAACAAATCTTCACATTCATAACAATATGGTTGTTATTGGAATTTGGAGTGTATCCCTGCCTAACAATGGCAAATACTTTCGCTAATCTAATAGGTGCGGTTGCACTTTTATTATTAGTATTATGGGGAGGATTATCTCTATATGATTATGTTAAGAGTTCAAATGGAAATCCACACCCATCGCCGGTGGATGAAACTACAACAGAATCTCCAAATGTAAAACCAAAACGTAAGTACACTAAAAAAACAAAATAATATGGCAGCATGGGATATGAGTGATGCTTGGGCACAAAGACAAGCTGAAATCGAAAAAGAAAGAGAACAATTAAAATTAGAACAACAATTAAAAATCAAAAAAATGTTTAAAACAATCGGAGCAAGTATCGTAGGATTTATTCTATTAGTAGTATTATTCAATTCGTGTGAGAGAATTGATGCAGGACATGTTGGCGTTAAAGTAAATCAATATGGTGATAACAAAGGTGTGGATGATGTAGTAGCTGTTACGGGTATGGTATTCTATAATCCAATTACAACAAAAGTATATGAGTTTCCTACATTCATTCAACATAAAGAATACAAAGGTGAGAATTCGTTTGTAGTAAATAGTAAGGATGGTTCTGAATTCCAAGTAGCACCTATTATGAACTATTCAGTTCAAAGAGATAAAGTACCCGCTATTTTTAGTAAGTATCGTAGACCTTTGGAAGATATCGAAGAAGGATTCTTAAAAACCGCAGTATATGATGCATTCAGATTAGCAACTAACAAATATACGGCTGATGAATTGATTAGTAATAGAGCAGTTTTTGAAGTTGAGGTTCGTAGATTATTGGATAATTCACTATTGAAAGAGGGGTTCACAATCAATCAATTCACATCTAATTTAGTTTATCCCGAAACATTCAAACGTTCTATTGAAGCTAAAAACAACGCAGTTCAAGCAGCATTGAGAGCAGAGAATGAAGTTAAAACGGCAGAAGCACAGGCGAAGATTAAAGTAGCAACGGCAGAAGGTAACGCTCAGGCATTATTAACATCCGCTAAAGCTGAAGCTGAAGCAAATAGTTTGAAACAAAAAACATTGACACCATTGTTATTACAATTGGAGTATATTAACAAATGGGATGGTAAGTTGCCTGTATATGGAACTGTACCACAAATGTTCAAAAATATTCAACAATAATGATGAAAACATTCAAAGATTTAGAGTTTAAACCTCACCCTGGTAATATGGGTGGGGTTCAAGCTATCGCCTCATTTGATAATGGATATGGTGCTAGTGTGGTTAAGACACCATACACTTATGGTGGAAGAGATGGATTATATGAATTGGCAGTATTAAATAACGATGGAATCGCATATGATACTCCCATTACCAACGATGTGTTGGGTTACTTATCGGAGAAAGATGTTACCGAAGTTTTAATTAAAATACAGCAATTATAATATGAAAGAAATTAAAACACCATTGTTACTTTTTGTAGTTGGATTTGCTTTATGCCTTCTGGTATTAAAGTGTGGAACTATGTAATTTAAAATAAATAAAAATGAAAAACTTTAAGACATCAGAAATTCTGATATTAGTAATGACAATCATAGTAATCTTTATTAGTGAATATCACTATATAGTTGAGAACGATGTGAATAAGGCAATCTTTATTGGATTATGGCCTCCAACGATTTTGGGATTGTTAAATTATGTAAACTCTAAAACAAAGAAATAATGGAAATAGTTTTATTAACATCAATTGTTGTTACTCTATTTGCTGTATTTGGTATAGCAACATACAGAGAATTCAACATAATGGCGGAAAAGGGATATGTTTACAAAAAAGAAACTGGCCCAAGAGCAAATTTGGTTAATTTAGTTGGTAGATTATTCGATGAAGATTCTATTCCCAAAAAAGAAAAGAAGGTAGTTTATAAAGCAATGTTTAGAACGATAGCTGATATGGAATCCGATGGTGTACATTTTCCAGAGGATATTAAGAGTGAACTAACGAAGATGCGAGAAGAACTACATTGTGAATATAGTGGATTACCATCTGTTAAAGCATATGAAATAGAAGTTAAAAGTTAAATATTATGAAAGATTTTATAGCAAAATATCAGAAAGTAATTGTAGGAATTGGTTCTATATCAGTACTATTAATTTGCTACTTACAACAAAAAGAATTAAGTAAGCTAAGAGCCGAACGTAAATTAGAAATTGTAGTAGGTGGTGATATTCATAAAGCTCAAACAATCGATTCATTACAAAATATAGTTGATTCGATTCGTGCTGAAACTTTACCTTTACAAATACAATTAGGTAGGTATGAAGTTGCTACGGAATTATTAAAAGAGCAGGATAAGAAAGCTGCTGATAAGTTTGAACTCATTTTATCAACCCAAACTGAATAATATGAAAAATAAATCATATGATAAACTGATATTATTGGCAGTTTATCTTTTATTACTAATGTGTATCACATTTTTTTCATCGTGTAGTAAAGATGATTTGTTTCCGAATAAAGATATTGAAATGAATATAAATACCCGTTTACCAATTGATGGAAATGGGTATTCTCATTTTAAGTTGTATTCGACAACAACTCAAAACATCCATACAATATCAGGCACAATCACATCGAATGGAAGAGTGCCAGATAATCCGAGAGAGAAAGTTGAATGGGAAAGCTCACACTATTGGACACTAAAGCAAGGTGAATCGATTGGTACAATATACAGAAGAACTTGGAGAGGGTTGGGTTGGCAAATTGTAGATAGTATTAAGGTAGTTAATCTTAAAACTGCGCAAGTACCTACCATTAATCCCGTTTGCTATAATTCGGTAGATGGTAGTATTAACACTGTAATAGCTCCGATGTATAATATGAGAGGCGATACATTGACTATTATAGCTAAATCAAATGGTATCACAAAAATAGCTAAAATAGTTCTTGATTAATTCAAATATTTTTTGTATATTGTGTAACAATTAAAACTTAAACGATATGATAAAAGCACTGAAACGAAAACTTTTTCCTCCTTACAAAATGAATGAGAAGGAACAACTTACATACGATGTTATTCAAATGTTGTGTGAACAACCGGATACTGATTTAAAAATCGCACCTCTTACTGGCCGATACTTTATGGTCAATAAGCGTTTATCATATTGGGCAAAGGTGGAAGATTTTAGTGTATCGATTACCAATCATAAATTTACATTAACCAATACAATCAATTCGGAATACCAAAAAAAGCTAGTTGAAATGGTAAACCTATTTATTGAAGCCGATAGAAATGAGTTTGAAGAAACTATATTTCAAAATGAAGTTGAACTATTGGAGAATATTATTAGTAACATTAAAAATAAATAAGTTATGGGAAAAATGAAAGAGTTATTTATGGAATATCAGCAACAAATGACCGGAAGTAATGCCGATTATATAGATGATGAATATCAATTTCAAGAATGGCTCGAACAAAAAGCCAATGAGGAAATTGCATTTTGGGATAATGTGGCGAGTGGTTCGGTGGTGCCTGATGATATTTTCTATGATGTGGATACATATAATCCTACGCCTGAAGAAGAGGAGGAAGCATATAAGCTATTCAATGAACAAAAAAATAAGTAATTCATATGGATATCCTAACCGAAATAATCGAAACGGCTGATAACATAATGAAGCAATTGGAATCCGATGGTTTCTATGAACAATATGTATTTTGTGACCCATTCAAACTTAGAAGAGAATTGGAAATACAAATGCAACGTAATTGGGAACAATTGAATGATATACATTTATCAGATGAGCAGTTTATCGAAATAGTTGAGAGAGTTACAACCGAAGGTATTCATAAAACATTCGCCGATATGGTAATGGATGGAACTATTATAATGGATTCGGTTAACGCTGATGGAGAACTTCTTTATAAATTAAACCCTGAAATTGATATAAATGATTTACAATCCGAATAACGAATTGACAGATGAACAAATGTCTAAATTAAGTGAAGCTGATTTCTTTGAATACTTAGATACTAAAGCAGCTTACTTAAAGCAATTCACCACACCCATCGGTCAATATCACGCAAAGCAATTCGCCGCCTTAACAAAAGGTGAAGCATTAACAACTGAAGAATTAAAGAGAGCTAAGGAGTTAGGTAAGATTGGTGATGATGAAAGAGCTCGTAAGATAGCAGAAGCAGCAGAACGAAAGGGCGGAGACCCAAAATTTAAAGATGATGGTATCGTAAATATCAAAACAAACAGAACCCAATGGTTCGATTAAATCAAATAATATGAATAGTAGATTAACAACGGGCTTTAATAAGCCAACAATTATTACGGCTCAACAATATGGTACAAAAGTATCGGTGGAGTTAGACCATAGTGATACTGATATAGATGAGCTATTCGATGTATTCCAAACATTGGTAGTAGGTTTAGGATACCATGAATCGGCATGGAAACAATGGATTGTAGATAGAGCAGATGAGTATAAAGAAGAAGAGATTGAGAATGCAGTAGATATGGGTATCTATGAACCATCGCCTGAATTAAAGAGAGCAGCTGAAGAGTATATTAAGTTGATGAATGAAGGTGAGCAGTTGGATGAAAATGAGTTCGATGATTATGGTAGTAGAAAAACTAAAAAGAAATAATGGGATTTAATCAATGTTATCTTAGAGATGTAAAAGATTTGGAATCAGAAGTAGAATCCAATGGATTGGAATTGTTTGTAAAACGATATAGAAAATATGATTCGTTAACAGGCTCATCCGAATCATTTCAATTTTTAGAAGCAAAAATAATGGAATATGAGTTACAAAAAACAAAAGAGTATGAGAATATTAAAAGCACTAACGATAATAACACTACTGATATCGGGATGTAGTAAAGAAGATTTACCACTACCACAATCGGTATCAGCTCAACAAACCAATATAGTATCAAACAATGTTGTATTCAAAGAGTTTACAACTAGCTTTAAATATTGGAATAGTAAAGGTGTAGATATAAACTCACCCGTATTAATAGATTATAATTCAAATGGTAAAACTGATATAATAGTTTCGCAAAGGAGATTTAATCGAATTGGTAATTCTTACACATATGAATTATTAAATCCTATTTTGATTTTAGATGATGGTTCTAAAGTTGAATTAACTAATTTATGGAAAGGTGGTGGACCAGTTACATCGGGAGATTTCAATGGGGATGGTTATACTGATATAGCTGAATTTGATAATGGGCACGAATATTATGATTTAGAATTTACACCTGATAAAACCGATTTAACAATTTGGTGGAATTCTAAAAATGGATTAACGGGAGAATCCACATTCGCTGATAAAATATTACACAATTCGTATGCTATTGCTAGTGGCGATTTGGATGCAGATGGTAGGGATGAACTTGTTAGAATGGATTTCCCTAACTACGATAACTATTTCAAATACGATGGTAAATCTTTTAAAAAATTGCCTATAAATGGATTACCAAACGTAACTAATAGTGGATTGATATTTAATGATATTAATGGTGATAATAAAATGGATGCAGTTTCAGCAGCATATGGTTCACCTACAATAATTTGGAATTTTTTAAACAATACATCTAAAACTAAATTAGATATTCCAAAAGGATATGGTATTAACAATACAGTGATAGCTGATTTCGATAAGGATGGAAATAAAGATGTTATTTTTATCTGCCAAAAAGAGGATATTGGTGGACAAGTTTCGGAAAAAGCACATTACTATTTCTATTATAAGAATATCAATGGTGAATTCAAATTAGATAGTAGTATATTACCACAATCAATTCCTTATTCCGAACCAAACTGCCCTATGTATGTGGCTAAGGATTTGGATGGAGATGGTGATATCGATTTTTATAATATCAATTCGGATTTGGATGCATTCTTTATAAATCGGAATGGTAAATTCAAAAGAGTAAACAAATTTGGTTATGAGTTACAATAAATATAGATGGTGGACTAAAGGTAGACCCAATAAACCACTTAAAGCAGATGCTCCACTTTTATTGAAAATACGAAATGGTGACTTTGATTATTCTTATATGTTTAGCGAAGCTAAGGTTGTTAAGGAATCTGCCCAGAAAGCTAGTGCGGATGCTTATAAGAATTATGGGGGTACGGATGAGCAGAATCGTATTCAGGCTTCTATGGAAGCTGGAAGGATGAAACGAGTAAAAGCATTGAAGTTAGAAATTGAGGCTGATAAGAATGAGAAATCAATTCTTTGGAAATTGCAAATGGAACTTAAAGCAGAATTCGGAAAGGATTTATGGGATAAAGCAATGGAAAGGCAGAGAGGTAAGGGAACGTTGGAAGATTTATATTGGTGGTATAAGAAGCAAGTTAAGGAAGGTACTACTAAATCCGAAATGGATATTCAGTTAAAGCGTTCTAATATTAGAGGACTTGAATACTTATTATAAATCGGTTATGTATTGTTTAATTAAAATTACTAAAATGGACGAAAGTGATAGTAAAAACAATCAACAAGCTGAAAAGCAAGGAAAACAGGATGATGTTATACAAAGATATGGCATTAATGCTGGCGTTATTCTTCAATCCATTTGGGTTCGATGCCGTACAATATTCCCTACTGCTACTGACAGGAAGTTTATGGAAAGCGAACTTCGTTTTGTATTGTATAGCGGGGTTCTTTTTTGGACTCTATATTTGGTTTACGAAACATTTAAATAAAAAATAAAATAAATAATATGGGTTACATCGACACGGCTGAACTATTTTTTGAATCATTAAAGCATAAAAATATGCCTAATATTGAAATATGTTTATCCGAAAATTGCTATATGACAGATTTCAATGGGACTTGGCCTGGAACAAAATGGGTATGCGAAACTATCCATTCGTTTTTTCAAAACCCATATGAGTTGACTATCTATGAATATCACGAATGTGAAAATACTGTATTTGTAAAATATAGTTTAAAGTATAGTAATTCAACGGCTATGAATTGTATCGATGAATTGGTATTTAATACCGAAGGTAAGATAGAAAAAATTACAAAGTACAAACGATAGTAAAGATGCTTAAACCAATGCTATTACACATTGATATTGGAAACCAATCATTAGTTAATTGGGCTAACAATAACAAATACATAATTCATTCAGAGCTAATCAGATATTGTGAGAAGCTGATATTAGGAGAATTTGAAGTTATAGAAGCTATAATGATTTCAAATTTGGCAGATAATGTAGTGTTTATGGTCAGCGATAAAAATGTATCCGATACTTTGAATAAAGCTATGGAATATTTTTTAGAAATAGAAGAATACGAGCAATGTAGCAAAATTCGTGATTTGTTAATACTTATTTCCAATAGAAACCAAAGTATTAAAAAAAATGGAAGAGCAACTAAAAAAAGTAATTTACAAAATTAAGGATTCGTTAAAGCAAATTGATTTGGATGGTATATCCCATCCGTTGTTAGATGATATCTATGATTATTGTGAAGAAATGGATGATATAATCTATTCCCAAGAAGATGATGGGATAGATATATCCGAATATATGGATTAAATAAAACAAATGAATAAGTTATTTTTGGGATTTATCTACGGCTTTTTAGCGCAGGTATTGACCTTTTTACAATTACAGGGAAATATTAAATGGAATTGGTATCAACGATATCCACTTATAATATTGGGTATAGCTGTACCAATAAGCTGGTTATATATAAAATCAGTAGAAGCATTCGTACATAGTTTTAACGGAGAAATATGGCCAAGCAGATTGATTGGATTTGCTATTGGAATAATTGTGTTTGCTTCAATGAGTATTATCTTATTCAAAGAACCAATTACCACTAAAACATTTATTTGTTTGTTATTAGCTATGGGTATATTGGGAGTTCAAATTTTTTGGAAATGAGAAAATTGGATTTAGTTAATGTGGGCGATGAATTATATGAAGTAATTCGTAGAATACCATATCAACGATTCGGTAAAAATATAGATAGCGAAGGAGCAACCATCTTAAAAGAATGGATTGGTTGTGAAAAGATATTGAGGAGTAATCAAACGAATGAATATCTATTTGTAAATCTAATAGAAGAAGCTGTAATATCCGATAATTAATATATGGAATACATTAATATATCCCTACCAAATTTTAAGGAATTAAAAAATGAACTAATATTAAACTGGCATACTTTAGAGAATGCTGGATATAATAGACCTAATAACCCATATTGGATAAAAATATATGATTTACTAAATTTAAATACCAATTTAAAAGAATTGGAATTTGCTAAAAATTATTTAAAGCAATTTGATTTAGATTCATTTCAATTGGTTGTATATTTACCCTATGCAAGAACGGGATTCCATATAGATGGTAACATACATCGATATCTTTTACCAATAGTTTCATCCGAAAATGCTATTAATTTTGAATTAGATGAGAAATTTTTAGATTCCAAATTTCGTAATGTAGTAGAGAAGTACAATAGATGTATAGGATATAATTCAGAACCAGCTGTATATACCGATAAAAACTTCGATTGGCTAGATATTAACAAATATAAAAATTTTACGTTTGTTATCAATGAGAATCAATGTATAAAGATAGGCGATAATTGGCATGCACATATGAATAATCACTATCAGCATAGAATAGTATTGGTATTTGATTCAAAACAAAATATAGTAATAAATGGATAATAAAAGGTTTTTACCCGTTTGGGATATTACTCCAGGAGATAATCAATTAAATTTATTATCGAATGAAGCATTAAATAGTTATATAGATATTGGAGGCGATGTAGAACCATATTTTTTATGGTTAGAAACTGATTTGTATAAAATTTATTATTGTAAAATAAATGAAAACGAAGTTCCACCAAATAATATCAGATACTTTTTTAAAAATATTGAATCAAAAAATATTCATAATAAGCAATTAATATTTATAAATCCAACCGAAACTGTATCGGGTGATTTCAAAGAATATTACCCAAATTCCGATAAAGCAATAATGGTAACGCCTGATAGATGGCAGGGAGTTGGTACACTTTTATACGCTAAATCTATGTTCGATGGAGTATATACCGCATATCGCGATATGAAATATCAAAACATTTTGAAACAAAATTATAAGCCCTTTGATTTGGTTTATTTAGTTAGAAGAGGACATGATAGACGTTATGAGTTTTTTAAATACTTACAATCCAAAGATAATAAAAAACTATATCTAACATATAAAAATGCGGATTTAACTGCTAAGGGGTTTGATAATGAAAATGAACATTTAAACTTTTTTGAAAAGGATGGAATACAATTTCCATACCAATCGCATTCGGTAATTCAACCAATAGATTTTCATGCCGCATTTCAAGGTAATGAATTTATGTTTCAAAATTTATGTTTACTCACTATGGGTAAATTTAATTTAGTAGTTGAATCAAATCACTATGAAGGTGCTATAACTGAAAAAAGTATGTTCCCATTCTTAGCAAAGACTGTTCCCATATTAACCAATGGAGAATCGCATATTAATATGTTAGAAAATATGGGATATTATACATTTGTTGATGAGTTGGGTATACGAGATATTATAAAGGATGGGGTTAATTACAATCCATCTCAAAATAATGACGAATATTTCAGTAGATATTTTAATGTGTTAGATAGATTAGTAAATGGTGAATTCGATTATATTTACGATACAATGATTGATAAAATTGAACACAATTACAATTTATCATTAGAAATACAAAATAGTCGTTTTTTAAATGATTAAGTAATTTGGTAATTACAAATAATTTCCTTATATTTGTAACAATAAATAAAATAAAACAAAAATTAAATTAAGTTATGGCAAAACAATTGTTATTTGAAAACGATGCGAGAGTAAAGTTAAAATCGGGCGTAGATTCATTAGCTAACGCTGTGAAGGTTACATTAGGTCCAAAAGGGAGAAACGTAATCATTGGTAAATCATTTGGTTCACCACATATTACAAAGGATGGCGTATCGGTAGCAAAAGAAATCGAATTGGAAGATGCTATCGAAAATATGGGTGCTCAATTGGTTAAAGAGGTAGCATCTAAAACGGCTGATTTAGCCGGTGATGGTACAACTACTGCTACGGTATTAACACAAGCTATCTTCGCTGATGGTATTAAGATGGTAACTGCCGGCGCTAATCCAATGGATTTAAAGCGTGGTATTGATAAAGCAGTTACGGCAGTAGTGGATGAACTTAAAAGAACATCCGAAAAAATCAACACAAACAAAGAGATTGAGCAGGTTGCTACTATTTCAGCAAACAATGATTCTGAAATTGGTAAGATGTTAGCCGATGCAATGGATAAAGTTGGTAAGGATGGTGTTATTACAGTCGAAGAAGCTAAGGGAACGCAAACCGAAGTAAAGACTGTAGAAGGTATGCAGTTTGATAGAGGATATTTATCGCCTTACTTTGTAACCAATCAGGAAAAGATGGAAGCTGAATTAGATAAACCTTATGTACTTTTGTATGATAAGAGAATCAATTCAATGAAAGATATCTTACCCATCTTAGAAGCAGCAGCACAAACAAATAGACCTTTATTGATTATTGCAGAAGATATCGAAGGTGAAGCTCTTGCTACATTAGTGGTGAATAAAATGAGAGGTTCATTGAAGATAGCAGCTGTTAAAGCACCTGCATTTGGTGATAGACGTAAAGAGATGTTAGAAGATATCGCTATCGTAACTGGCGGAACTGTAATTAGTGAAGAGAGTGGATTAACTTTAGAGAAGGCTACACTTAGTATGTGTGGAACGGCTGAAAAGATTAATATCGATAAAGATACAACTACTATCATTAATGGTGGTGGAACTACTGAAGCAATTAGAGCACGTATCGATACAATCAAAGCACACATCGAACGTAGTACATCAGATTACGATAAAGAAAAGATGCAGGAACGTTTGGCTAAGTTAAGTGGAGGTGTAGCAATTATCTACATTGGAGCATCGACTGAAACCGAATTAAAAGAAAAGAAAGATAGAGTGGATGATGCATTACACGCAACTCGTGCCGCAGTTGAAGAAGGTATCGTAATTGGCGGTGGTATCGCTTTAGTAAAAGCAGCTGATGTATTAGTTAACGCTGAATTTATCGCTAAATTAGAAAACGCTGACCAACAATTGGGAGCAGATATTGTTAAGAAAGCAATTGAATCACCATTCAGAACAATCATTTCAAACGCAGGTGGTTCGCCAGATGTAATCATTAACAAAGTAACTGAAATGGGTGGTAACTTTGGATTTAATGCGAGAACGGATGAGTATGTGGATATGATTGATGCGGGTATTATTGACCCAACAAAAGTAACTCGTTTAGCATTGGAAAATGCAGCATCGGTAGCTGGATTATTACTTACAACCGAATGTGTTGTAGCTGATAAAAAATCAGAGAAGGATTCGGCACCACAAATGCAAATGCCACCAATGATGTAATCACATTACAAATATTGATAATATAAGGGGGGAATTTTCCCCCTTTTTATTTGGCAATATCGAATATTTTTCGTATATTTACATATAAATACGAATATTATGGCAGACTTCAGTAAACAATACTGCGAAATAAACGACCCGGAGTTCCCTTGGGATTTTGATATTGAGGAAATAGCAGAAACAATACCCAAAGGACATTGGAAACCTATCATATGTGAAGGGTTCGGATTTAGTGGAATTGGAGTTAGACTAAATGGAGATATTGAATTACTATTCATTGATGGAAACGATGAAGATGTTCTAATTCAGGTTGATTATAACAAATTTATTGCAAACCAAAAACTAAAATCAAGTGGAATCTAAAGATTTAAAAAGAGAAATTAACGCAGGTCATTATTTAGAATTAATGGATAGATTGCATGTTTTAGCAGCAACGCTCCACGAACATTGTTTACAACATCCATTAGCTGAATATGATGAGGAAATTTATACAGCAGTTGAAGCGGCTTGTGAAGCAACATATGAGGCATACCAAATAGTAGGAAGTAAAGATTTTGAATATGAAAATGAGAATAACACACATTAGTGATACGCATAATAAGCATAACCAACTAAATGGTTTATTACCAGGCGGTGATTTGCTTATTCATAGTGGGGATATTTCATCCATTGGTAGAGAGAGTGAAGTTACCAAATTTATAAAATGGTTTAATGGTATTGATAATTATACCAATAAAGTATTCATAGCAGGTAATCACGATTTATCATTTGAATCTGAAATACTATTCCGAAACAAATCGGAATATTTCGATGGTGTTAAATACGAAGGATTAGCATCGGTGGGTAAACCACAATGGTTGGATATATTGTTAGCTTCTGAATTGGATTCTAACGTATATTATTTAGAAAATTCTGATGTTACAATTGATGGTATTAAGATTTGGGGTTCACCTATTACGCCATCATTTGGATATGGATGGGCTTTCAATATGGATAGAGGTAAGGATATAGCTGAAGTATGGGATAAGATACCAACTGATAGTGATATTGTAATAACGCACGGACCTATATATGGATATTGCGATACTACATATAGAACATATGAAAGCGTTGGATGTAATGATTTATTTCAAAAATTATTAACGGTTAAACCGCAGTTACACTTTAGTGGACACATACACGAATCATATGGATATAAATCGATTCAGTTTGGTGATTGGAGTGGGTACGCATTCAATGGATGTAGTTGTAATTTAAGATATGAAGTTGCCAATAAGGTTATTACATTTGATTACGATTTTGAAACAAAAGAAATAATAGATTTTATAGATAATGAACAAAAATAAGAGAATATATTTGTATTTGGATGACGTAAGAATTCCAACCGAAGGTGAGTGGCAAGTTGTAAAGAATTACGATGAATTCGTAGCACATATTAAATTGAATGGATTGGAGAATTATGAAACAATATCTTTAGACCACGATTTGGGTGAGGGAGCTATGCAAGAGTATTATACAAATGTAAAGCCAAACTATGAATTGGATTACAAACGTATTGAGGAAAAGACGGGTATGGATTGTGCACGTTTTTTAGTTGCAGAAGCTATGAATGCAAAAATCCCATTACCAAATGTATATGTTCATTCAGCTAACCCAATTGGTTCAGCAAATATGATGGGGTATATCAACAATTATTTCAGAAATAATAGATTGCCTGAAACGTGTGTTAAGGTGGATATCAAACACACATATACTGAATTTTTGACAGAAGAGGAAAGACATCGTAGATATAAAATAATGAAAAACTAACATATGGAATATTTTTTAATCGGAATAGTTGGAACTACAATTTGGTTAACATATGAATATTGGAGAGCACCTATGGTAGATGAGCATACTGGCAGAACAATAAAGGCTGCTAAAACATTTAAAGATTTATTTAAAACAAAGTAATATGAAAGTACAATTTGCAGATACGTTTTTTGATTCACTCAAACGATTATCAAGACATCAAACGTGGTGGTATAAAACCTATTCCGCTATTCGTTGGGATATACCACATTTTATTAAAAACATTTGGCGATTCCGTAAAGAACTATATAATCACAATTGGTGGGATTATCGTTTTACATTGAATATGTTAGAACGTTCATTGATTATTATGGAGAAGGGAATTAGCGAAAAGGGAATTGAAGTTGATGAAACCCGTGAACCAAAAGTAAAAGCAATTCGTAGAGTATTAGAACTACTTAAAAACAATAGAGAAGATAATTTCGTTGATAGAGCTGAAGCTGAATTGGGTGAATTGATTTTATCCGATTGGTTATTTGATGAGAATGAAGATGGCTCGCTTACTCTAAAGGATACGGAAACTAAAAAGGATAAAGCTCACAATCGTAGAATATTCAAACGTTCAGTTAAGATTGAGCAAGATGAATGGAATGAGTTATGGGAAATTTTTAAAGGAACTAAGAATTCTAAAAAGTATGATTCAAATTACGATGGTACTGATATGAGAGCTTGGTGGGATTAAAATCGCTCTAATAATTTGGAAAATTCAAAAAGTTTTAGTAAATTTACAATATAACAAACCAAAAAGAAAGGAGGACACGATGGCTTTATTTAAAGAACTTAAAGAACTAAAAGAAAAATTAAAGTATTATGAAGATATGGTGCCTGTAAATAATATGGGTAAATGGAGTCGTAGCGTTGCCATTGAAAGTTATACTAAAAAAATTACTAAATTAGAAAACGAAATATCAAAAAGAAAAACAAAAAATGAAACTAACTAAGCTGTTTTTAACAATACTATTGGGAGTGATGGTATTGCAGTTAAACGCTAAACCAAAGTATCGTATTGAAACTTGGGTAGTTAACGGCGAGAGGCAATATTTGCCACAAAAGCGTGTATGGTATAGAACAAACTATTTCTATTTACCATTCAAAGTTTGGCATAGTGGTTCATATTCATTTCAGCATAAATCACAAGCTGAAGAAATAATTCAAAATTGGAAAGCAGATGAAAAAGCAAAAAAAGAGTGGCGCAAAAGCACATACATTGAAATCGAATAGTAAATGGTTTGTAGCTAATAATAGATTACAAAAGAATAGAGACATTGTAATCATATTACCCATATTAAAGTTATGGTATAGTGAAAATTACTTTTTAGAAACGGGCGTATTTAGTCCCGCATTCGGAGTAGCAATTAGTTTCTTAAAATGGAATTACTATTTTACAATTCAAAGAGGTTATTAATATGAAAATCACCGGTTGGGAAAAACTTAAAGGTATAACATATAAAGGATATTCTATAATTAATCCAATGGTTAATGCGGTATATACACATTATTTTGCCGATGTTTTGGATATACAATCGCATCGTCAAATGGAATTAAGATTGGATACAGATGCCGGTTTTAGAGATGAATCATATGTTCTAACAATACGTGATAGATTGAATAACGTAGTAGTTAAACGAATGGTAGATTTTGAAATGTTAAAACGTATTTCTAGCTTCAGAATAATATATGAGAATTGTATTGATGATTATATAAGGGAAGTTGAAAAGACTTGGATAGGAAGTGCTAGAATTACATCTACACCAATTTCACATTCGATTGTTAGTAATGTAACTAAAAGAATAAATGGCGGGATTAACCAATTTGATACAAATTATGGCACAATGTCCTTACCAACATTTGATGACTTCGCAAAAATGAGGCGTAGTACTTCAGCTATACGATTTACACAAACATTAATAAATAAATAGGTTATGGAATTACAAATTACAAAAGAAGAGTTAGTAGAAAAATTACAAAATGAAGCGGTAAGTGTAACATTTACAAAAGCAGATGGTAGCGAACGTACAATGGTGTGTACAAAAATGGTAAGTAAAATTCCTGAAGCACACCAACCAAAAACGGACAAAGTTCTAAAGTTAGATGAGAATGGTAATGTAATCGAAACCGATTTAATTACGGTATATGATTTGGAGAAGGAAGGATGGAGAAGTTTTAATTTCAGTAAAGTAAAAGTTATTCAATAGATGGAAACAAAAGATGAATTGGATGGATATCATTGGCAAGATGTACTTTGGCAAACTATGAATGCTATGCGTTCTACAAAGTCTACAATTGATTCTTTGTACGATGATTTGGATGCTCAAATGGCTAAGATGAATGGGATTAAACCAATTCATTTTAAGAACCCAGAAAAGCTAAATGGACCAATACATACACGAGGAGAAGTTTATGAAATTACTTTCTTTGGTAGAAGCCTATCTTTAAAAGAGGATAATTGGACTTGGCAAATAAAGCAAATGAAAGATGGAGTACCCTATGGGTTTGAGCATACATTATCTATTTTAAAATATCCACAAAGAGAAGGTTATGCTACAATGATTAAAAATTCATATGGCGAATCAACAAAGAGTGAAGTAATTTTGGATAGTTTATATAGTATGCACTTCATAGCTCAACAATTGGCATCATTAACTGAATTACCTTTTTAATATGGAAAACGTACACTACGATATTTTACAATTTATATGGAATACAGAAACAAATTCATTCTATGCAGATGCGTGGGATTTGGTAGCAAATATGCCTGATGGTAGTGTACACCCCGAAGCGTTTCCCACAATGAGAGAGCAATTCTTTATTTACAACTATATGACAAACGGATTCAGACGTTTCAGATTTGTAAAAGAAACGATATCCGATGTAGTTGATATCGATAACGAATTCAATTATTCGGTGACCAATTGGTTATTCGAAAGTGAGGATGGAATTAAATGTTATATTTGTATTAAACCTTAAACTATAAATTATGAAATTAGGATTATTTGACCTGTTTGACCAAATGGTAGCAGAGGAGCTGGGAGTGGATGTAAAAACTTACATAAAAACAATAGAATCCGACAATGTATCGGATGACGAGCAAACGGAAATAATTATGGGTATTTTGGGAAATGATGCGGAAGCATTTCAAAAATCAAAACAATTATTTGAAACAAAATTAAAATAATTTATGGAAAAGAAATTGGGAAAAATTGAATCAGTACGATTCGGACACGGAGGTTACCAAGATGCTTGCATTGGATTATCGGTTACATTGGGTAATGGTAGTTGGGGAGTAGGCGATTTCAAAGGTGCTTGGGACCCGGAAATGATTAAACGTAGTGAAAACACTAAATGGACTGAAGAGGAAAGAAATGAAAATTTAGTTGATTTAATGCGATTTGTATCAAAACTATTAAAAGAAGCAAAAGTAGATACTGTTGATAAATTGAAAAACGTTCCCGTTGAAGTAACCTTCGATGGTATGATGTTAAAAGAATGGAGAATATTAACCGAAGTTATATGATAAAACAAATTTGGAAATATAAATTTAACAATATCATTAAAATGCCAATGGATGCAAAAATTCTTACAATTCAAAAGCAGGATGGTGAACCAACCATATGGGCATTGGTTAATCCTAATAATGAGTTGGAAATTAGAAATTTCAGAATCATTGGTACTGGTAATTCATTTGATGATAGTAATTGCACATATATTGGAACATTTCAGGATGGACCATTTGTATGGCATGTATTTGAAGATGTAAAATAAACCATATGCCACATATACCAATACCGCCGAAACCAACAATGACAATGCAGCAAAAGATACAAACGATACAATCAATATCGGGACAATCACAAACCGCACCACCGCCGGCAGGTGTAAACATTTACCAACCGAATTCAAATGTTGCACAACAAATCAAAGATGTTGCCGAGCAGCAGGCTCGTATGGTATTGGATGAATGGTTAAAAAATAACAAAGGATTATTTCAGCAGGATACTAACAAATTGAAAATTCGAAATATTCATAAACTAATCGGAATGGCATATGATGAACGATTGAGTGTAATGGGAGTTTTAGAGACGGACAAATATTATGAATTCAGTTTGAATAGTGATAAATTAAATATGGCTGAAACTATCTTATTACATAGAAGGCAAACCGATAGTGGCCACTACATAATGGAATATAAAACAAAAACATTATGGTTAACTAAGGATGAAATCGATATGCCCGAAAAACTTATAATTTGTATGAATACAATTTAATAAAATGGAAAATAAAAAAATAACAATTAAGGTATTCAATTTCCCTTACATCTTATTCCAATTACCAACTGCAATGATTGGTTATACAATTCATAGAAGTATTGGTTGGGCTATTATGGATTTCATCTTTGCTCCAATTGTTTGGTGTAAGTGGTTGATTATGCAAGAAGTGAATATGAGTATTATCAAAGAAACATTTAATTTCTTTTTAAAATAATATTATGAGTATAACAATTTCAAACGATGATGCATCAAAGCTAACTGTAAAGGGTAGTGGAAAATTAATTATTAAAACCGCTATGGAATTGGTAGGTTCAAAAACGGAATTGCCAGTATCAATCGAAGCTGATTTTACAAATATACCAACTGAATTACATTATTTGTATTATCAAATGTTAGTATCGCAATATAATACACGTCAAATGGTACATAGTAGTTTGTACGATAAGGAAGAGCCATATCCAATGACAATAGAAGAAAAACAAAAGGAGTGGCGTTGGAATAGATTGGCAAAATTAGTTTTGAAAGCAATAGGAAAATAATATGAAAGACGAAAGATTAGAAACCTTATCGGAAATGGTTCGTAGAGGAAGGCCAGTTTCAATGGATGAAGCCTTTGAAGTTATCCAATATCAAGAGAAGTTGAAATCGGAACGGAAAGCCCGTATGGGATGGTTGGATATGTTATTCAATTCGACACCTATTGGACAATTAATAAATCTATTTAAAAAATAATATGAAAGGGTATTATTGTATATATGAGTGTTCAAAGAATCAATGGCTGTATGATGGTATCCAATGGGTAAATGACAGGGATTATTACGGTCGTTCAATTGGAACTAAGCATGCTATTCAAATTAATCAAAGTTACAATTACAATCCAAACCTACCACAAATAGAAGTTATAGATACGGAACACGATATAGTATTGACTGAAGGACCACAAAAGGTTGACACGAATCGGTTAATGATATTTGAAACAATGTGTGAAGCAGAAACTTATCTATTAAATGCCGGATTTTCAACATCAAATTTACAATTTTATTCAATAAGAAAAATATATTTTTAATATGGTAGAAAAATACACAAAGAAACCCGTAGTAATAGAAGCAATTCAATACAAAGGATATATGACCGAAGAGGTTATGAATTTTATAGGGGATAGTTTAATATCAGAAAACCGTTGGGGTGATGAAGGTGGGCCAGTTGGATACTTTATTAAAACATTGGAAGGGACATCTTATATGTTAGATAAAAACGATTACATAATTAAAGGAGTGAAAGGTGAATTCTATCCATGCAAACCCGATGTGTTCGAAATGACATATAATAAAACATTTATCAAATAATATGGACAAGCAAGAAAGAAATTTAATAGCAGTATTAGGATGTGTAGCATTCGGATTAATATTCAGTTTACTATATGGAATAGCAAATGAACTGCATGATATCAGAATGGAATTGTGGAATATCAAAAGAGAGCATCACGTTATTGTGGAATACCAATACAAAGGAATAGCTGATACGATTGTGGTATATAAAGAAAGAACAATTGTTAAACCTACAAAAGCACCACAAAAACAATTTTAATATGCCTTACCTGATAATGATAATATATCCAATAGGATTTTTATTAAGTCTGATATTCTTTAAATTCTTTGGCAAACGAATAGGATTTGATTTTGATTCCGTAAATGACGAAGATAAATGGCCGGATGACTGGGATAGCAATGCAGAAGCATTCACATTCTTTTCACTATTTTGGTTTGCTACAATGCCTTTATTAATAATACTTGGGACATTCAAAATGTTATTCAAATTCGGAGAATGGTTTATAAAAATATAGTATGAACAGAGAAGAGCACTTAATGAAAACATTTCCTTTAGAAGATGGAACTACCTATATTCAGAGTATAGATAAATTCAACGAACCGAAAGGGGCGGGGGTTGGGGGTGAGTCGTTAAAGGAAAATTTTATTGATAGTGCTCCACCGAGTTCGAATAGTGTGGATAGGGATTGGATGTATAATTGGATACGAAAACATAGTGGAAAATAGAATATGGATAGCAATTATTTAAGACAAATGAGTATTCAAAATGCAAGATTAGCATTAGCACAAGCTAAGTTCCATGCCGAATTTCAAATCGAATCGGATAAAGTGTGGATGAATGTTTTAACGATACAAAATATAGAAAGGATAGTAGGAGCACGATTTATGTTAAGAGGGATACCACACGAATTGTATTCATTCAATGATTATCCAGGTCGTTATGAGTATTGGTTTTGGCATAGGATAATTGGTTCAACGGGAAGGGATAGGAAGTTGGTACTACATAGGAAGCCCAATTTTGAAAGTAATGGCGATAGGTATTACCTATTGGAAAATATTGAACACAATACTACTATTCGTATTCATCCAAATGATTTAAAGACTCCAATGAAATTTATTGAATTATTGGAAAATTATTATAAGTCAAAAAATTAAAAGTAAGATATATAAATTAAAAGGGATTAATTAAAAAAAGTTTTATGAATGAGAAGTTAAAACAAAAATTGGCTTATTGGATGGAAAACCTAATTTACTTAGGAGGGATTCTTTTTGGTTTGAGTATAGGGATAGGTGGGTTATATGCACTATTTGTGGTAATAAAGGCTTTAATAGGATAAGAATGATATTAACTATATGGTTATTAGCATTTACTCTATTCACATTTGAGTTATACCGATTAGTAGGGTTTCGTAATATCGGGAAACGATACGGAATGTTTTTCAAAAGGAATTATTGGGTGAATTACAATACAATAGAGTTTGCGGCTTGGATGGCGAAAGCCCTTATTATCATTCCGGGGTTGGTATTTGGGATAGAGTTATGGTGGGGGCATTGGATAACACTTTTAACGAGTTCACTTTTAATTTGGGCGAGTATGAAAAAGAAGTTACCGACCCTAATTCTATTCAATACGATATGGATAGGAATTTCGATAGTAGTATTAATAAGACATTATATAGGATAAGAAAATGGAATGGATTTACAAAAAAATTTGGGAGTTAAAGACCAAAGCCTTAACGGTAGAAAATAAGGCCCGAATACAAAAGTTGCAACAAATGTTGGATAACCCAAAAGAGTCTACCGCTTCGGAAAAGGTAGATAAAATAAATTCAGCTAACATTGGTATTGATTCTAATAGTAGTAATGATAGTAGTAAGAGTAAAGAAGAAGAAGATATAAATAACTTTCTATTTAATAGGTATAATAGATAAGAGGATATAGAAGAGTAAGAAGAGAAGTAAGATAATAAGAGGATACACCACTCACAACTGATAACACTCAAAGAAGGGAATCCAAAGGAATGAATACTGAAAGGGGATTAGAGTTCTTAATAGGCTGTATAGGGGTTATAATAGGAATAGGATTAGGGATAGTGCTACTAATCAAAATCGTTCAATGGGGTATATCAAATTAAGCCCATTAAAGATGTCAATATAAATACCCAATACTCAAAGTGGGAAATAGTGGGATAAAGTGGTAAATTCTCACTAAATGTCATAATCCGTATTGATATACTTATATACGAATACACACATATCTCATACCCTATGGATGGCATATAGTGGAGAAAGACCCCACCCTTTGGCGCTCTTAGCAAAATTTTTTTATCAACAGGCCTGATTTACAATTGTTAACATCTTTATTTGGGGAGTTCGGTTTACAAATGTACCGCTCCAAAAGCGTGGAGGCGTCTTGCTTCTGTTTAGGTCGTGCGCCGCACAGACACCGCACTGCACTGAATTGTATCGGAATTGTTGATAAAAAAAGTTATCCACATCCCTTGATTATATGGATTTTTTTTCGTATCTTTATAGGGTGGTAGGGCGGGAGCAGAGAAGCTGAGGACTCTGCTAACTGATTGATTCTCAATGGTTCTGGCTAACTGGTTGATTTCCAATAAAAAATATTTCACATTTCCAAAAAATAATTGATAAAATATTAGGCTATTTCAGCCAGATTGCGTATCTTTACTATATGAGATTGAGAGTTGCTCTCGCCTCACTTAAACTTTAAACATTAAAATATAAAAGATATGAGTTACACTTCAATGAATTACGAAAGGTTTGGTTTGTACAAAAATATTCCAGCTACCAAACAGCCGGTTAAGAAAGCTGGTTTACCTATCATTACTTTTACTGATATGTTCGGTAAGAATTACTTTTTCCCTTATCGTACTAAGAAACAACGTTCCGAAATTTCAGACATTTTGAGGTTGTTAAGAGCTGAGAACAATCAGCTTAATCGTATCCTCGCTGATTATTCAGTTAAGATGGGTAAGTATGTAAACGAATCTAAGTTAAGAAACGAAATTCGTCAGGCATTTGGGTTTTCAAAATCGGCTATTGATTCTATCCTTGCTATTCACTAATCTATTAAATTAATCATTATGAGTTACGGTACACACATTACAATCGGTGAGGCTCTATTAGTTATTGGGGCTTCTTTCTTAGTTATCTTAGGATACATTTTTATTCAAACACTTATTGAACATTTAAAATCTAAATAATATGAGCGGATATACACTATTTAATCGCCACACTAATATGAATGGCGAAACCCTTTCTGAAATTGGTAATCTTATTATGGAAGTCCGATTCGGTGATAAAGGTGATAACGGCGTTGGTAGTTGGGAATTGATTAACCAATTGTTTGGCTTATACGATGGATACCTTTATGATGAGCTATTGGTTAACGCACAAGATTTACCAAAACCTTTGTTTAGGCGAATCATAAAGGTATGGGCTGTGGTGAGTAAGTATCCAGCTATTCAATACGTTGCCGGCATTGATGAGGAAGTTGAGGAGGCGGATGAGGTTGAGTATCGTAAAGGAATGGGAGTAGCAGAAGGTAAATTATATTTAGCAACTATATAAATTAATCATTATGAGTAGAAAAATCACAAGAGAAGCAGTACAAAACTTTTTAGATGGAGTTCCCTTTAAGAAATCAAATATGAGTGTGGTCCGAGAAGGTACTATATACTATTTGAAACTACATGGGAATAAGATAGCAGCTATTGAAGCTGATGGTAGAATGTGGGTGAGTTCAGCCGGCTGGCGTACTAACACTACAAAAGAACGTTTGAATGGATTGCCGGGCGTTAAGGTTAATCAAAAGAACTACAATTGGTATCTAAACGACATACCTTGGGATGGTTCACCCCAATATGTTCGTAATATATAATCCATTGATTATCAACACATTAGAAAAAACTTTAAAAATAGTCCCTCAAATGTTTGGCAATACCGAATTTATTTCGTATATTTACTATGTAAATGAGAGACAATAAAAC
>Ga0222712_10002031_pt1 | contig 23927 bp, 37 predicted proteins | sample C33_657DmetaG_FD_165043 | JGI IMG/M metagenome (GOLD analysis project Ga0222712, IMG submission 165043) | Estuarine water microbial communities from San Francisco Bay, California, United States - C33_657D | ecosystem: Environmental > Aquatic > Marine > Unclassified | place: USA: California... | reverse complement strand
TAAAATATCAAAAACATGAAGATTGGATTAAACATAATGATTCATCTTTGCTTGGTTATGGTCCTGATGCAACTTATCTCAATGCTATCAAAAAAGGATATATCAAAGGTTCTATTCAATATGGAATGATGAGTTTATCAAATTTAGAAAATTATAATTTTTCATTAAGAGGAGGCGGAGACACTCCTCCAGTTTCTACGAAAATAAAAGATGCTTTGGTAAAATTTATAGAAGAAAACAATATACGAATAATTTCATCGGGAGGTGCTGGCCGGTCATTTTTTGATAAACACACACTTGAACCAATTGGATCTAAATTGCCAGATGATTTAGATGAATCGACTGAAAATTCAGTAAGCGATGAGGAAATTACAAAGAAATATATTCAATATGCAAAAAATACCATTAAGTATTTGGAGATATTGAAAGCAATAAAAGACAAATTTCGTAAAAAAGCAGACATTGGTACGGCAATAAGACTTGCGGTTGAAAAACAAAATATTGACCCGAATTATATTACATTAAGTTCAGTAAAAGGTATTTTGATTGGGTTGGGTGAACGAAACGACTTTACAAATTTGAGTCCAAGTGATAGAGTAGTTGCTGTGAAACTACAAAGTTTATCATCCGTTGCGTTAACTCATAATGATGGTATCTTAATAAAGATACTTGATTTGCTTGAATCCGATCACATGAATGAAGATCTAAAGAAAACTTTAGGTTCTATTGGATTAGCAGGATTAACAGCATTGGGGTCTTTAGGAATTGGAAAAAGCCAAGCTGCTCCAGTTGCAAAACCACAAATTGTTAAAACCGCAACTAATTCGTCAGTAAAATCTGATGAAGTAAAACTTCTAAATGGAAAGATATCAGATTATATTGCACATTGGGAAGGTAAATTTAATAAAATGTATTTAGATACTGAGAAAAAACCTACTATTGGTATCGGACATTATTTAAATAATACACCGGAAGATCGTAATTTATTTAAATCTCTTTTTGGAACCACTGTTGATTATGATAAAGTTTTAAAAGGAACACAAAGTCTTGACAATAACCAGGTAGAAAAGTTATTTAATGTTGATGTGAAGTTAAAAGAAAAATTAGCTAGTAAAAAGATAAGTGGATTTAGTTCATTTCCACAATATATTAAAAATGCTATAATAAATGCATTATATAGAGGTGATTTGGGTCCAAAAACAATTGGACTAATAAACAAAGGCGACTGGAAAGCTGCGTCCGAAGAATATTTGAACCACAAAAATGCTAAAAGTGGTCCTACTCAAATAATCAGAAGAATGAAAACAAATGCGTTAGCATTTAATAATTATGCTCAACAAAGTGGTCAAATCAAAGAGATATCTTTAGCATAAATTTATGGAAGAATGGCCAACAATGCCTAATCAAAGTTTCGGGGGTGGATTTCAAAAAAATAAAATTCCCGATTTTGATCCGTATACTATGTTGACCAAACGTAAAGAAATGGAAGACCAAACAGGAATTCCTGACGTTACTTCATATAATCAAGAAGATATAGAAGAATTGGAATCTTTCTGTAAAAAATATGGTATTCTTGGATTTAATTTTGGAAGAATGAATCCAAAATTAGCATTAAGAATGTTGAAATCTAGAATGGGTATACCTTTGGAAGACAATGTTTCTGAAAATAAGATTAAAACATTATTGAAAGGTTAAGTTGTCCATTGTGCAATTGGAGTTCTGACCCATCTTTCATTTGTATAGATATATATAAAATTGTTATCTAGTCTGATTTCTCCCGTTCTTCCTGTTGAATTTTGCGATGTTGGTGCTGACGCTGTATTGTTTAAATTGAAATAGATAAATGAACCAGATTGACCACTAAATGATCCAGTTGCAGTATAACTACCGGTTAAATTTTTACTATTAATCCACACACTTCCACTTTTCACTAATAAATCACCATAACTTGCACTGGTAGTATGATCTATTACATCATGTAATTCTTCTAATTCTGCACCATTGTCTATTCTTACATATATACTACCATTGTTTTGTTGAATTCTTATCGCTTGCCCTAATCTTACACCATGCAAAGGTGATAATGGCGTAACATTTGTATATGTTCCACTACTAGATAGATATAATATATCCCCAGCAGTAAATCCATCGGTATTAACGGAAGTTAAAAGTCCTTCAGTCATTACATATCCAAATCCATTTATTGCGAAGGTTTGATTCGTGAATCCAAGTGTATTTGCTGAATTGAATTCATTTGAAAAATCTGCTAATTGTATTTTTGCTGCGTCACTACTATTATCTACACCTACTATTCTTACAACTGTTCCCTTTTGTAATATTTGACCACTATCATTTTTTACATAGATTAATATATCTTGTGCATTTTGTGAGAATGATGCAAAAGATGAGGTCTCGGCATAAGTTGTATAACTTGATGTAGACGAATAACTGCTACTAATACTATAACTTGAAGTCACTGAATAACTACTAGTTCCCATGAATCCAATACCATTAGAAATGCTTGATGTAAAACTACTAGCATTAATGTTACCTTCTATTATAATAGTGTTATTCGTTTGTCTAATTATACTTGATGTAATGCTATTACTACTGCTTATTAGGGCTAAATAACCTGGCGTAAGTGATTGTTCAAAGTCAGGACCTAATATTACTTGTCTAGCATAACCGGAGTCACTGCTACTCACGAAGAAATAATTATTTTCACTATCCCACAAAAGTGAACTTAATGTTCCACTGCCACTGTCATACATTTCTATACCAGTATAACGAACATACGGACTTAATGCGTTTAATGTAATTATATTATCTGTTACAACTAATTGACTTGATGTAATGTAAATATTACTTGCACTAAATACGGAAGCATATATATTTCCGTCTACCCACAAGTTATTTTTTATCAACGCATTACTAGCCGTTATTACATCAAACAATCCTAACGAACTACTTACAATTGATGAAGTTATCGTGCTACTACTTATATTATTTGAAAATAAATTATCAGCGTAAATTGAAGAGGCAGTTATATATCCACTTGCACTTATATTACTTGCAGTTATATTTGTGAAGATCATGTCTGACCCATCTGCAAGAGTTTTACCTATATATTGATATACAGTTGCGTATACTCTGTTTGTAGGAACTGTTCTAGTCGTAAACTGTAATATACCTGTTTTATAATCAAATTGATATGACGCACTTGCATCTAATCTTGTAAATGTAGACCCGTTTGGAGAACTGAATAAAGCAATATTATAACCTGCCGATCCGGGATTATAATCTCCGTCCGCGTAATAATTGGTAAGTGATACTTCACTATATTTTGGACTTATAAAATTTGTTTGTTGACCGGATTGTATCAATTGACTACCAACCCCAGAATTTGAGCCTGAAGGATTTAGAAAAAACCAAACGGAGCTTGCAGTAAGGGTAGTGTTATTTGCAACTGTTAATGGCCATTTATACCAATATTTCACTACACCCAATGAAGATGTAGTTGAATTCGAAGGTAAATTGTAATATGGTAAACTAGATGTAGGTATTGATCTTGTCTCTGTCCATATTTCATCGTATCCAATTTGAATGGTTGATGTAAACGATTCTTGTGAATCGCCTAAGTCAGTGCTTGTATATCTTCTTCCGACAAGCAATCTTGCGGCTTTAGTTAATAAGTCAAATCCAGGTAGTGCCATATTATGAATTTTTCTCTATTTTAATACTGGTTAGTGGTGTTGGAGATCCGTTATATCTTACAAATACATATAGTTCATCTTTTGATGAAACATTGTTATCTAAATCTGCGCCATCGGCTGCTCTAGTTGGAAATATAATTACACCCGAGCTATTACTTGCGCCTGTTCCACTGTTTCCGTATAAGTCAATATTTTCACCAAATGGATTTATACCGTTTGATGATATATCCGTTGGAGATATATTTGGTTGTATTAAATTTTGTGATAAATTAGATACATCGAATAATCTGCATCTAGAATATACATTTCGATTTCCACTTTCAAATATTAATGCGATAGAAATACTATTTGATGTGCTTATGTCATCCCATCCAACTAATGTTGTATTGCCTGTTAATGTCAATTTTAAGGAATTTACAACGGAAATTGATTTAAAGTGACGAACATAATACTTAAAGGTTGTTCCATAACCAGATGGATACCAATATCTATGTTGTCCACCTGGATTTACCAAATATCCTGGTTTTACTTGCAAAGAACTAATAGGTAAATATGATAAACTATTTACGTAATTTCCGGACCAATATAATATATCATCAGCCAAGGATAATCTATACGTTTCGTCCAAAAATTGTTCAGTATTAGGCACAAGACTAAATGTCAAAGAAGAGGTTGAATATCCTTGAGGTCTTCCATAATATAATAAACTTCCACTACTTTCAGGTTGACCAAATGTGCCTGCAGTGTGAACGTTTATTGTTTGACTACCTATTGTAGATGCCGATCCTGCTCTATTGTATGTGCTTGTATTTACAGTAAAAGATGAAAATGTAGAACCAGACGAAGATGCGTTTGATCCTGTTCCTGTTGCACCTATATTCAAATCAAATACAATTACATCAGTTTCATGTGGATATGTTCCTGTAGATCTAAACGTAGAATAATCAGAGGATTTTATTGTATTTGATGTTTGAATTTGACCGCTTGAAATTACTGATGTTTTTGTATTTGAAGTTGATAAATTTAACGCATTTGACGGCAAATTTACTGTAGAAATCGTTCCATTATAATATAAAGGATCAAATGCACCACTTGATGTGACGTTGTATTTATATGTGGACCCACTTGTTAAATATGGAGCACCACTAAGGCTACGTGATACAAACGAAACTTCTACGATATTACTGCCAGGAGATGATATTGTTTGTGTAAAATTTCCATCAACCAATGGAGTATAGTATTGTGTAATTGTAGATCCTGTAAAAAACGAATAGGTAGAACTTCCAGATCTTAACCCTATATAATCGATTATGGTATATATACCAGAACTGCTTACTGATGAAAGATTGATTGTATTTGTAAGAGTTGATCCTGTTAAATTAGAAAAATATCCATCTTGATATACAGGAGGTATTAATATCGAATTTGCAGAGGGTATTATTTTTACTGCTATAGGAGAAGATACAGATGTTGAAGAATTTTCTGAACTCTGTGATTGAAGTCTAGTAGTATTAAAATTATAATTCACCGTTCCTGCACTACTAGATGCAAAAGTTAATGTAAAAGATCCACTTAAGTAAACAGTATTTATATTACCGTTGTTTAATAAACCTAAATTAAATGCATTTGATCCTAAACTAGAACTTACTGTTGTTGATCCAGCAACAGTGCTAGCATATGTTCCATAATTTACACCGTTTTTAAATGTATATCCACTAAATATTGTAGATCCAACCACGGCCCATCCAAGTGGTTGTAGATAATTTATATATATATTTGTAGAATTTGTAGGAACTCTGCCATTGATAGTTATAGTAGATCCGGCATTTGTATTGGTTGTTGTTATTCCACTTATATATTTAGTGTTTGGTGAGGGAATAGGATAACTTGAACTAAATGCGCCTGCAAAAAATCTTAAAATATCTGATACATTTGTATCACTGGTCCATGTAGAAAAATAAGATCCAATTAAACTTTGACCCCAAGGATAATCGTTGACAGGCACACCCACATTTACGTTTGAACCTGAAAATCTGCCATGAAGTTCAAGACTAGCTGTTCCATTCTGTGCATTTATTACACTTTGAGTAAATAATGTAAATACTTCCAAATTAGATACAGATGCGCTTATATTACCATTTGTAGCAGTTACGAATGTGCCTTCGTCTGGGCTTATTATGGTAGTAGTATCTAAATTTGTTACATATGAAGCTGTTTCGCTAAATACTGAATATATTGACCAGCTACTTGTAATTGGGTAAGTACTGCCTGTAGTTAACAATGTGCCTGCATTTAATGCATATGAAGAACTCAATGCATAACTTGCAGAAGTAGCAAACGCCGAACTTAATGCCAGAGGAACTTGGGTCAAAGCTGAAACCGATCCAGATGCATCAGTTCCATATACAATGTTAGAACCTGAAACAAACGATTCTATGAATGCAGTATTTGCTAAATTACGTTGCGAAAATCTTGTAGATAGTGGATCTGCCATATATATTCTTTAAATAAATATCAAATGTATTTATATTATATTAATATTTATAGGAAGTATGTCATATCCAATAGAAAAACTAGAAAGTCAAATGATAGATTTGATTGATGAAGTCTATGCTAATAGTGGTTTAGGCAAATGGTTTGGTAAAGGTGGTATAGGTAGTTCTAGTGGTGGAGGATGGGATAGATATAATAGTAGTGGCAAAAAGGTAGGAAAGTGTGGTGATAGTAAAAAAGGAAGTTCATACGCAGCATGTTTGGGAAAGAAATATGCTGCTAGATTGAGAGCCAAAGGTGGAAAAAAGGCTATTGCCAATTGGGTTAAGAGAAAACGTGCTGCACAAAGAAAGGCTGGTAGAGGTGAAAAAGGTAGCGGTGGTAAAGGTAAAGCTCCTGTAAGAGTAAGTTATAAAGAACAATTGTGTGAAATATTCACTATAAATCATGCAAAAGAATTAAAAAAAGATTTGATATCTTTTTTAAAAGACGAATTTCAAAAAGGAAATTTAAAAAGTTCTCATGCAGGATTAAGTATCACTGATTATAAACCAGACGATTGGATAGAAAAAATGGCAGATAACGTTGTTAATAGACTAATTCAATATTTTGATATAATTAGGGGACAAACAGAGAGAAATTTAAAATCTAGTGCCCCTATTTCTAAAAACTAATTTTATGAAGACTAATATCTGTTTTATATTCGCAATTTGGTTGTTGATATCAGGTTGTGCAAGTTGGGGTGGCAAAGATAAAAATCAAAGAAACATTGAAGATAAAAAGACCAATGTTCAAGATGCAAAAGATGCTTTGAATGAAAACAGTAAAGAAAAAATGAAACAAGTTCAAAGTTTAAGTTTTGGGGTAAATTACGCATTAAAGAAAGCTCCAACAAATAATGTTCCTGTAAAAATAGCCAATGAATTGAATGAACGTATTGTAAGTTTGGCTGGAACTCCTAATATGGAGGAAATCAACAAAATGAAAACAATGGTTGATAAATTGACCAGCAAAATCATCGAAGAACAAAAATTAGGCAGAGAACTTTTAAAGAAAAAAGATGAGGAAATAATTGCCATTCAAAAAGAAAGAGATGTTCTCAAGGAACAATTAGATTTGAAACAAGATGCATTATCAGATGCAGCGACCAAAATAGCTCAACAAGCTGATGAAACCAAATCTAAATTGGATGCGATGAATGGATTTTTTGGATTAGGTGCGATATTTTATGGTATAAAAAGATTTATAACATCTTGTTTGATATTCATATTGGTATTCAGTATCATATTCTTGATATTAAGAATATTAGCTTCGACAAATCCAATAGCTGCAGCCTTTTTCAGTATATTCAATATGATAGGAGGAATGTTGCTTCAAGCGATAAAGAGTTTGGCTCCAGGTGCGTTAAAATCTGCTAATATGGTTACCAATGATGAACACAATTATTATAAAGATACACTTTATAAAATAATTGATACTGTTCAAGAAGTTAAACAAAATGCAAAAGTTTTAAATAAAGATTTATTGATAAAAGATTTGTTTGATAAATTGGATAGAAATTTAAGTGACCACGATAAAGATTTAATTGCTGCTGTCAAAAAAGAATTGAAATGGTAAATATATAAGAAATTGTTTTGTATTTATTATATGATATCATTATTTAAATGATTGATATATATAAGTTATATGAGTAAATTTTATATTGTAGATACCACGGTAAATAACCAACCTTTTATATTTGACACTGTTTTTCAATTGGTAAAACATCTTGAGGGAACTGTTCAAAGAAAATTTAGACAAACCCGAAAACAATACATGCAAAACCTAATTGATTTGGGTTATGGATATGATGATGGAGAAGGAAAAGTTTTTACACAATCATTAAGTGAACATTTTAACATTGGAGTTGTAAATGATAATAACTTCAAACGATGTAACATTCACGAAGTAAGTCAATATTCGAAATATAGAACTGAAATGGGTGATTGATAATGATTAATTTAGATATTAAATGGAGTGAACCATATCAGTATGAAGAAAAGAATGGAGTTGTCTCTTGGAGAAGACATTGGTTAATTCCTCCCGCATATAGGGCTCAATTTTTCCAATATTGGAAATCTAATGGTTTCATGTTGAAATCTAAAGGATATGGTGTTAAAAAAGAAGAAAATGATTGGTTTTTATTGGAAACCAAAGATTCTGCTTCATCATTTAAAAAACAGACTACTGTATCATCTACACCTTCAAAAGACGAACCTCTCGTCCCAATTGAAGTAAAAGATACAAATGGATTAAGACCATGGCAAGTTACTGCCGTAGCAAAATTATGTGCAGCCATCAAGAAATGGGGATGTGCCATTGATGGTAGTGATGTTGGCGTAGGTAAAACATACAATGCATGTGCAACTGCAAGAGAGTTGGATATGGATATTGTAGTGGTATGTCCTAAAGCAGTAATGGAATCTTGGAAGAGAGTAATTAAAAATCATTTCAAGATGAACCATAGATTGGTAGGAGTTATCAATTATGAAATGTTGAGAATGGGTAAAAAAGATAGTATGATTGCATCTTATGTTAAAAGACGAGATACTAGACGTAATGAATTCGTATGGAAAATACCCAAGTCTACTCTTATCATTTGGGATGAAAGTCAAAAGTTGAAAGGGGCATCAACAAAAAATAGTGAAACTTGTATTGCTGCTTTGAAACAAGGTTACAAGATGTTATTTTGTAGTGCTACAAATGCAACTAATCCACTTGAATTAAAGACTGTAGGTATGGCAATTAAATTGTTTGAAAATAACAAACAGTATTATAACTGGTTATATGCACATGGTGTAAGTAAAGGTAGGTTTGGATTACAATTTAATGGTAATAAAGAAGTATTAAAGAAATTACATGAAGATGTATTTGTAAATAGAGGCGTAAGATTGAGCAGAGATACAATACCAAACTTTCCAGAAAGTCAAATTATAGCTGAATGTTATAATATGGAAGACGACGCCAAAAATAAAATTAATACAATTTATGCAGAAATGCAGTCTGAATTAAACAGACTGAAAAAGAAAATAAAAGAAAACAAAGAAAATACAAGTCAACTTACGGCTATATTGAGGGCTAGACAAAAAGTTGAGTTGGTAAAAGTTCCATTGTTCATTGAAATGATTGAAGAAGCAATCGAAAATGGAATGAGTGTAGTTGTATTCTGTAATTTCACAGAAACAATTGAAGCGTTGTCAGATAGATTGGGAACAAAATGTATTGTAAATGGTGACCCAAAACATGTTAAAAATAGACAACAAAATATTGATGATTTTCAAGCAGACAAAGAAAGAGTAATTTTGGTAAATATTCAAGCTGGTGGTGCTGGATTAAACTTACACGATTTGAATGGAAAATATCCACGATTATCAATAATATCGCCGTCTTATTCGGCAGTATTGATGAGACAATCTACTGGAAGAGTTTGGCGTGATAGTGCCAAATCAAAATCAATACAAAAGATTGTATTTGTATCTGGAACAGTAGAAGAACAAGTATGTGAAAGTGTAAAAGAAAAACTGGAACAAATGGATACTCTTAATGATGGTGACTTGGAAATTAGAGGAGGTAATGAATTTTAATGAAAACACTTATTGTAAAATGTGCCAATTGGAAAGAAACCGTAAATATTGATGAAACCATATTCGAAGATTATTGTGTCGAAGCTTGCACTAGAGTAATAGAGAAAAAATTTAAAGAAGATTCTTGTAATGTGTCTGCTTTCTTACAATGTATTGTAGTTAATAAAAATAAAAAGGTAGGAAAGAGAATGTATATATATAATACATACAAGATATTGGTTAATGCTGGATTTCACAGAAAAGCAGAAGTTTTAAGACAAATATTCTTAAAAGATACGAAGATAGATTTAGCATTGGAACCAATTAAAGGATAATATGGACCCCTCCTCTCATGAAATAAATATGCTTCTTGCTAAGATGCAAGAAATGCAAGATAAGATAAAAGAATTTGAGACATTAAAACGTGATGTCAAAGAAATAAAAGAATTGAATTCGATGGGAGAGGATGTGGCAAAAGAAGTTGCGGAAGAAGTCAAACAGTTACAAGAAAATGGAATAAATATACCGCATTTAGAAAAACAAGCGGCTCCGTATTTGTATCCTCGTAGAGAATACAAAGGTAGATTCACAAAACCATTATTAGAAGCTGAGATATTAGAAGCATTAAATTCAACACCATCGGCAAGACAAGCAGCCAAAAAATTGGGAGTTCATTATGATACCTATAAAAAATATGCAAGATTGTATGGTATTCATAGAACATGTCCTGTAGAAATGAGAAAAAAGACTGGTAAAACTGGTCCTATTACTCCGTTCGGTGGCAAATACAAAATAGAAGATTTATTGAATGGTAAACATCCTAAATTTCCAGTTCATAGATTGAAAGACAAATTAATACGTTCTGGAATGAAAAAATCAGAATGTGAAATTTGTGGATATAAAGAAAGAAGAATCACTGACGGCAAAATTCCATTATTGTTAAACTTTGATGATGGCGATATTACAAATAGAGTTATTGATAACTTAAAGATATACTGTTTTAACTGCACATTTAATTGTGGAAGAGGATTTATAAAGAGGGGAACTGTTCATTACAATATGGATCCTGATGTAATGCAGGGTGCGAAGAGACCTATAAAGGCTAGACATTAAATTAATTAATACACGATTGTAAACATATTTATATGGTATATGAATCTAAAACATCTTATATCAGAAAAGGGGATTTTAGTTAATTTCAGTGTTGCTAAAAAAATATCACCTGAAAAGATAAAATCACTAGAGTCTAAAATAAAGAAGAAGATGAAGAAAGATGATGATTTGGAGAATTTACTAAAACAAGAAATTTCAAAAGAAACTCAAAAAACCCTTGATATAAATGATATTCCTGGATTAATTGATGTATATCAGAAAAAAGCAATTCATCAAAGTTCAAAGGGAATATTTGAAAATGAAACAAAAGTAATGATGTTGAATTTGTTTGGTATTGGAATTGCAAAAAAGTTAATAAGTAAAAAATTAAAAAAAGATGAAATTTGTTTTGTGATTTTAACGATATTAGGTGCTTTAGGATTGACAGATGAAGATTTCAGAATGTTTCATAAAAATAATCATCATGCGGGAGACAATCCACAAGATGATGAAGATGATTATGACGATGAAGATGAATATTAAAATATATGGATTTTATTTAACAAAATGTTAGTATGGAAGAACACGTTATGGAAATATTGAATATTGAAGATACAAAAAAAATAGATAGAAATAAATATAAATCTGTCGTATTTATTACAGGTGTAACTGGACAAGATGGTAGTCACATGGTTGACTATCTTCTTAAAAATACAAATGTATTAATTTTTGGTGGAGCTAGAAGATTGAGTATAAAAAATCATGAAAATATTGCTCATCTTGAAAACGAAGATCGATTCAAATTAGTTAATTTTGATTTAAGTGATGCACATAGTATTTACAAAATTGTAGAGACAATAAAACCAGATTATTTTATTAATTTAGCCGCTCAAACATTCGTTGGTTCATCTTGGGATTTTCCTGCCCAAACTTGGGAATGTAATACGACAGGAGTAATTCATATTTTAGAAGCAATTAGACAACACAAACCAAATTGTAGATTTTATAATGCTGGTAGCAGTGAAGAATACGGAGATGTAGCATATAGTCCACAAGATGAAAATCACCCACTTAAACCACGGAGTCCATATGGAGCGAGTAAAGCATCTGCAAGATTATTAGTTAAGGTATATAGAGAAAGTTATAACTTATATGTAATTCAAGGATTATTGTTTAATCATGAGGGAATAAGACGAGGTGAAGAATTTGTAACTCGTAAAATTACTAAGGGTGTAGCTAGAATCAAAAAGGCTATATTAGAAGGTAAATCATTTGAACCAATTGAATTGGGCAATGTAAAAGCCAGACGAGATTGGAGTGATGCTGAAGACTTTGTTGAAGGTATTTGGTTGATGTTAAACCAAGAATATCCAAAAGAATATGTATTATCGAGTAATCAAACTCATACTATTGCTGAATTTGTATATTATGCGTTTAAAGCAGCAGGCATTGAAGGAGGATGGCATAGTGAAGCGGAATTGGCAGAATTTAGTATAACTACACAAGATGCTTTAAAATATGATCCTGTAGCATCTGTATTGGTTAAAATTAATCCTAAATTTTATAGACCAGCGGAAGTGGAATTATTATTGGGTGATAGCACTAAAGCAAGAAAAGAATTAAAATGGAAACCAAAAACATCGTTTGAACAACTTGTTATAAAAATGGTAAATAATGATTTAAAACAAATTGGATTATGAACGAATCTTATACGCTATATAATGAAACTGTGATGGATCATTTTATAAACCCAAGAAATATGGGCGATATAAAAGATGCGGATGCTATTGGTGAAGTTGGTGCCGCAGCATGTGGTGATATTATGAAAATTAGTCTTAAAATTGATGATATTACCGGAACTGTAATGGATGCCAGATTCAAAACATTCGGATGTGGTAGTGCCATCGCTGCATCCAGTATGGCAACTGAATTAATCAAAGGCAAATCAATAGATGAATTGGAAAGATGTTTTAGCAATGACCAGATTGTTGAAGCACTAGGTGGTCTCCCTCCAGTTAAAATTCATTGTAGTGTATTGGCCCACGAAGCACTGCAAGCTGCCTTAGAAGATTACAAAAAGAAAAAAGGTATTAAATAAATCTACTGTTCATAAATCGGATTAGATTATTAAAATAATTTTCTAATCCTTTTTTTGTAATACGTTTTTTGTTCGTGTTTGATTTATAATTATTGATAATATCACTTGTAACTTCTAAGTCAGTGTCTTCATTTATTAACTTAATTTTATCAACTTTTATCTTTCGCATAAAAAACTTCTGACGAATAAATAGTTCATCAGAAGTTTTATGTTTATAATTTTTTAGCTTTTAACCAAAAAATGTTTCCAGTCATTGTGACGAATTTCTTTAATCAGATGCATCACTGGAATAGGAGCTGGTTTTTTAGGCTTACGTATCAACTTCAATCCAGCTTCTTCAGGAGTCTTGTTACTCTTCTTACTATTGATTTCTTTCGAAGTCAATGCTAGATTTTCCCAAGTATCCAATCCACCTCTACTACGAGGAATGATATGGTCAAGCGTTCCGGTATCCTTAGTTAATGGTTTGCCGGTGTATTGGTCAATACCACCGTCACGCATCCAGATACTTTCTCTACTAGGTTTGCCATTGTAATGTTTGACAGGCATTCTATCAAAATTAACGGCAATTATTACAGTAGGAACTCTATAAGTTCTGTGAGCACCATTGATGGTAAGATCCCATTCTCTGATAGGTAGTGTAATCCATTCACTCCATGCTACTGGTCTCATACTAGTTGGATTATCAAAATTAATGGTTCCATCTTCATTTAGACCATATTCAATATCCAATGCAAGAGAAGTAGGTTCTGGCTTGGTTTCACTGCCAGTCAGACTTATAATTGCATCTTTTACGGTTTTGTATCCAACAGGCATCCACTGCTTGTTCAGATTCAAACACACAAGTTTGTTTACAACACTATTCATAGTATATTCATTTTATAATAAAAAACGATTTAGTCAAGAACTTTTTTTATGGTCTCCTTATACTCATCTAATTGTTCTTCCAATCGACTTTTTGCAATATGGAGATCCACTTCAAACCATTCATTACGTGTGCTTTTAGCAAAATAATGCATGGTTTCCTTGATTCGCTTCTCTGCTTGTAAATATTCAGGATGATACAATGAATACAATATTTTATAATCTCTGAATGGACTACCTGTCTGATAGGTGTGTAATCTATTGTTTAAATTGAGGGTAGTTCCTACCTTTACCCAACCAGGATATGCTGGATTAGTTATGATGTATAAATACCCACTTTTACCTGTATTTTTATATGATTTCGTCAACAATTCCATATTTTAGTGCTTCCTCAGCATCTAAATATATGTCATGTTTTAGAATGTCATCTAATTCAGCTTCTTTTAATTTGGTATGTTCTAAATATATTTTTTTGATACATTTCATTAAAAGATTCATGTTTTTGTTTTCGTCTTGGAACTCAGTAAAGTTACCCCAGAACTCTGATCGTATTTGATGTATCAATACAAACGCATTCTTAGACATATATCTGCGATGACCTACAACACTAATTAATGTAGCAGCACTTGCTACTAATCCTTCGATGTAAGTATCTACTGGAATTTTACTGTTTTTAATTCTATCTACACTACTAAGTGATGGAAATACATCTCCACCATCACTACTTACAAATAATTTAATACGTGGTTCATGTATTAATCCATATTGGGTTTGTAAGATACCCAACGACTTTGATACGTCATTTAATTGTTTATTTAAATTGAATATACTTTGACGAGTTACATCGTCGTAGAAGTATATTTCGTTTGAAGAACAAGAGAATATTGAAGATTCTTTTTTTTCGGTTGCGGTTTCGTCACTATCCGTTGAGAGCACAAAGTATTGACTTTTTTTCATCATAACATTCGTTATTTTCAAATAAATATACCGAATCTCTATAATAACCATTTTTTATTTTATCCAAACATAAGATTCTATTATCATCATCACAATGACAAGTCATCTTAGCAAATGATTTATCTACTTTAGATTCTTTATTACAAATTGAACAATAGACTTTCATATGTTATCCATATCAATATATGATAACACACTGTCAAAGTCAACGGGTTCACAATTATGTCACTGTTGTAACAACAATGTAATAATTATTAATACAAATCCGTTCCATCCACAGTTACACAATATAACATAACTCCCAATGGTCTCAAATCGCCTGACATTGGGTCATATAATTTATCTAATACTCCAAATATTCGACTGGAACTTTTCATGTTTTCCAAATTGATATTTACAACAGTTTTAGGTAACAGTTCAAATCTTAAACCGTTTAATATTAAATTATTATGTATTGGACTGTATATTCTAAAGTTGATTTTGCTTAAATTTTCAATTGCAGCACTAAATCTTTGTGAGGTCCATACAAACTTTTGAGGATATTGAGCATTATGTAGATTTTCTAATTCATATATTCCATCCAACATGTCGAAATATTTGAATTTATTGTCTACATCATAACCTTGATACTGCAATCTCATATAATTTATTCGTATTTTTCAGCACATTTACTGCAAAGTTGTCCCGCACCTTCTATATAATTATAACGAAAATCAATGTGTTTATCTTTTGGTTCATTTGTAACCGCACCGCATGTGACACATGTTTCCATTTCTGGTAATACTTTAAAATCTCTATTTGGTAATTTTTCAATAGTGTTATTCATAATCATTTCCATAAAACTTGTAATAATACAATTACACCACTAAGTGCAATCAACGTCAATGTTTTAATGTTTAATTTTTCATTAAAATAAAACTGAGTAAGTATTGTAAACATAACTATACCGATACTAAATGTAAATATTCTATTTGGCCACATTTTGCCATTAAAATATTCACTAATTAGTCTAGCTGCAATTATACTAAAATATGTGCATGGTATACTTAAAAATATAAGATACCACTGATATTTTTTAAATGATTCATGTATAAATTGTCCATACAGCTGATGCCAACCAATAATATATACAAGAATTAATATAATTAGACCTACTATAAGATTTGTCATTTCTTTCTTAATATTGTAATATTTTTATTAGCTTTTTGTTTACTTAATATATTACCTTTACCCAATTCTGCGTAAATTTCATCAAATACATGTATATAATCACCTACTTTGATGTCATCACCTTCTTTTAGTTTTTTATATTTAGATACATCAGAATCTGATATTTCTTCAAGATTGTAAGGTCTATTTTCTTTATTCCAAGTTGTTTTCATATATTAAATGTATCTACAAAGCCAGGAGTCTTGTCACCTACCCAAGCACAAGCTTGATTAAATTCATGAAATTCCATAGCTTCATGATACGACATACCATCTTTCATCAATTTATTTATAATCTTCTGGGTATCATATACAACATATGTATTTTGATTACCACCTCTATAACCAATACCTACAATACAATCATCATAACCATCCATTGTAAGTAATTCGTTGTCTTCAATAAGTTCCATTATATCATTTTTCATAATCACCACGCATTTCTTTGTATGATATCTTTTTAAAGGTTAAAGCATCACCAATATGAATGAATCTCTCCATATCAGTAGCCCATGGATGTCTAAATGCAAATACCCATGAAGACACCAGCAGATATACAATAAATAAAATTATTGTATATGGTATCATTTCAGATAATTTATTCTTTACAAATTCTGTTATACGATTCCACATAACTAATAATATTTTGTTTACCAATAGGATTCATACTATGAACTGCATATGGTGGATGTTTTATACCTAATTTATTACACTCGTTGACTAGAAACTTAGCACAATCATAACCAGTTTTCTCAGAAAACTCATTGTAATCAATTTCGAGTCCACCTTGTTCATTAACTTTATGGTAGTTTTCATAATGTTCTGATGAAAGATCATGATCGTATGATACAAAATCAGGCATTCCATGATTTAAAATCGTTTCACGAAATCCTCTATAATTTTTTACTACTATATATGTTTTCATAGGCAAATCTACCCATGTAACATCAGACGGTTTACGAATATCATCCAAAAATAAATTGTAAGATCTTTTATAACTCATAGTTTTTTATAGAATCGAATAGTTGTTTAATTTTATCTTCTGTGCAAGTCCAAATGATACTCACACCATTCTTTCTACCATATTTATTGGCTTCTGTCAATGCAGAATCTTCTGTTTTACATTCTCCGATACATTTGACGGATAAATTAAAGTCAGCATCAATAGTAATTATATAATATTTATTCATATCATGTATACTCGATTTTTACATAAAAACGGAAAGAGAAAAAATATAATAAACATTGGTTCTCAGTTTATTGATTTTACCACTATAAACCCAGAATCGTCAACTAAAAATAAAATTAAATATCGTGAGAAAACAAAATTTTCATGGGTATTTAAATTAATTAAATGGTTGTTTAATATACTAATATTATTTCTCAAATGGTTATGGAGTCATCCAAAAAAATTAATTACATCTATTTTAACTGCCATAGGTTTATGGTTGCTTAGCTTTCTACCATTTAAATTACCAAACCTACCATTTCTTCCTATACTAACACAACAATCCAAACCACAAGAAACTAAAAAGGAAGACAAAAAGCCTGAAGAAAAGAAAGAAGAAACTAAACCGTCAGAACAATCAAAGACAAATATAGTAATGACTACTGTTACAAATACAGTTACTCAAACCAATATGGTAACGCAAACCAATTATGTGAATCAAACATTGTATGTAACTAACTTTGTGGTTCAACCTATTGTAGTAACAAATACTGTAATTAAGGAAGTTCCAGTAACAGTTACAAATGTATTGGTAATCAAAAATGGCATATCAGAAACCAATAATGGTGCAAAAAATAAGGTAATGAATGGTCCAGCATTTTATTTTACTGACGATTTCAATACCTTATTACAAAACCAACAACAGAATCCTGTTAGAGGTCAACGTGTCAATTAATTCCAACTAAACCAACTGTCCCATAAACTTTGGAAGAAACTTGGTTGTGGAACTGAGTTTCCTTTATTATTACCGTTGCCATTACCATTTCCATTGCCGCCGTTGTCAATTGGAACAACTGGTGTCACAGGTGGGGTTGGAACAATGGGAGTGATAGGTGTGTTACTACCATTGCCTATAGCACCAGCATCGTTGTCGCTATTTCCTCCGCCTGGTGGTGGAGGATCATCCCCATTTCCTATTCCGTTATTTCCTTGAGGTCCACCACCATTTCCACCGGAATTATTATTTCCTCCTGAGTTACCATTATTATTTCCGTTGTTTCCATTATTGCCTCCAGAATTTCCATTGTTACCTCCTGAGTTATCGGTTGGAGTAGTAGGCGTAGTAGGTGTGGTTGGTGTTGTTGGAGTAGTAGGCGTAGTAGGTGTAGTAGGTGTGGTTGGTATTGTTGCAGATCCACCTTGGCCACCTGCGCCTCCGTTACCCCCGGCGCCTCCATTTCCACCATTACCTATGCCGCCTTGACCTCCAGTAGCGGTATTATTTATTTCACCCGTTGATGCGTTACCTCCGTTACCAGTGCCGCCGGTTGCGGTATTATTGTTGTTTATTTCACCGGTTGATGCGTTACCACCTTGTGATGTTGTAGTATTGTTAATAGGACCAGTTGTTGATGATGAATTGCCACCTAAACCACCCTGTCCTCCGGTTGCATTGTTATTATTATTGATTTCACCTGTTACAGCATTACCACCATTTGCGGTATTGGCATTACTATTATCAATGTTTCCAACAGATCCACCCGTTGCATTACCACCGGAACCACCAGTAGCATTTGATGTGGAACTACCACCTTGACCGCCTTGTGCTACGTTAGCAATATCACCAACGTTACCACCAGTGGCATTACCGCCAGCACCACCATTTCCTACACCACCTTGTCCACCCGTAGCCGAATTATTATTGTTTATTTCACCGGTAGTTGCATTTGCATTTCCACCTAATCCTCCCTGACCTCCTTGTCCACCTTGTGCTACATTATTGATTTCACCCGTGGTTGCATTTCCACCTGTTGCAGAACCACCTGCACCACCTTGTCCTCCATTCGCAGTGTTATTGTTATTATTTGTAGCAACTCCACCTTGTGATGTATTATTGATATCGTTATTATTTGATGCCGATGAATTACCGCCGGTAGCATTAGCTACACCACCTTGTCCACCATTAGCTGTATTAGAATTTTCTAGTGAATTATTTAAATTATTGTTGCTGGATGAACTATTAGCGATATCGTTCTTATTATTCAGTGCGTTGTTAATATCGTTAGAATTGCTGTTATTAGCTGTATTAGCATTATTGTTGCTAGCTGAATTACTATTTTGGTTATTGTTGTTAGCAATATTGTTATTGCTATTAGAAGCGAGATTGCTAATATCATTTTTATTGGCGTTGTTTGCGGTGTTATTAGCAGTATTAGCGTTACTATTGGAGTTGTTTGCTAAACTACTATTACTGTTTTGGTTAGAAGCATTGCTATTACTTGTGCTTGTGTTATTATTAGACGATCTACTATTGGCATTTACTGTGGTTGTGCTACCATTAACTGTAGTGTATGAATTGCCGGGTTGTGGAAGACTTAAACCCATAGTTGCACTAGATGCAACTTGTCCGCCAGTAGCAATAATAGATTGTCCTATACCCGCACTACCAAATACATAATTGATACTAACTTTACCGTCACCGTCTTTTGTAACTAAAGCGGTAAAATTGGGTCCATCAAAGTCAAAACTATGCACTTTGTAGAACTCTACGTCTCCTATTTTTCCAATTTGTGATGTAGAACTACATCCTGTTAGAAATAATGTCGCTGTTAAGCCGGTTGTAACAAGTATTCCTATAATTTGGTTGGGATCTTTCATTATTATAATAAATATAATAACAAAATCCATTATTATAAAAAGTCTAATTACTTAGATTTTATCTTTTTTTCCAAATATAATACATATTTCTTCATGGGTCTACCTTTTTCAAAAGAATCACCTATAAATTCAGCTTTAGATACACGATATCCGTCTCTACCATACTTGTTCATAACCTCATTAAGGTCATTATAATCAATAACAGAATGTATTTTTATTTCATACATGTATTTCATATACCGATTGATTGTTTATATTGTTCTTCTGTTAATAGATTATCTAATTCTGAAATATTTGATAGTTTAATCTTATATAACCACCCTTCCATTTCAGCACTTCTATTAACCAATGCAGGATCATCAGCAACCGATTGGTTTGATTCAATTACTTGTCCAGATACAGGTGAATAGATATCACTTGCTGATTTTACAGATTCAACTACACAAATGGGTTGACTAGCTTGTGCAATTGTTCCTACTTTAGGTGGATCAACAAACACAATATCCGTCAATTCATGTTGAGCATGATCAGTAATACCAACCGTGCCTACATCATTTTCAAAAACGATCCATTCATGAGATTTAGCAAATTTCTTTATCATACAGCGACAGGCATTTTAATATGAGATTGAGGATTATAATCCACAATATCAATATGTTCAAACTTGATATCAAACAAATTTGTAGGACAATCTGATTTTAGAATCAACTTTGGTAATTTACCAGGAGTTCTACGCAACTGTTCTTCAATTCCGTTTTGTTGATTTTCATAAATATGAACATCTGCACCACTATAAACTAATTTTCCAGGTGCCATATTTACGCAATGAGCCATTAAATGAGTAAACAAGGCGTAAAACGCAATGTTATACGGCAAACCAAGAGGGACATCATTGCTTCTCATATTAAAATAACAATTTAATTTATAATGAGGAACATTATTTTGATTTAGTTTTTCATCGTCAAATTTCTCAAAATAAGAGAAATGTTTTTGATGTAAGTCACACAGATATTGAACTCTTTGTTCCCAAGTTAATTCTTCTGTGCCAAACTGGATATAATTGTGACAAGCTGGCAATAGAGCATCTTCTCGGTTATTACTATGATATGGATGCCATACGGTAATAATGATTCTACGACTATCTGGATTATTCTTTAGTTCATCAATAACTTTAACAAGTTGGTCTACCTCACCAAAAGTCCAATGTTCTGCATTACATCCAATTACACCAGTAGATGATTTGAATTTATCTTCTTGTGTATAAAATGGAAAATGTCTCCACATTCCACCATATCCATAGTTACCAATACTACCCCATTTTTTGGCGAAGTTATCATCGTTAATGATTTCTTGTTCAAATTCTTTTTGTGTCATTTCACGCACACAATTTTTTTCAATATCCTCGATATGAACATCATAATCGGGGTCGGTGAGTGTTTTGCAATGGTTAAGATACTTTTGATAGGGCCATTCTGTCCAGAATGTAACACCATTCTTTAGAAGATACTGAATGTTAGTATCTCCATTAATCATCCACAATAGTTCATGCACCACACTCTTCCAGTGCATTTTCTTTGTGGTAAGTAGAGGAAATCCTTCATTTAAATTTACATGAATTTGAGCACCCCAAATTTTGTAAGTGTTTACTCCAGTTCTATTTTTGGAGTAAGTGCCATTATTGTATATTTCTGTAAGTAAATTTAGATATTGTTGTTCGTAACTATATTCCATATTATTTAGTATACTTAATTACTTTATGTCCGTCAAATTCTTTTATTATTTCTTGTATAGTAAACAAATGTTCAAATTCTGGCATGTATGTATCTCCGTCATAACTACCATTTACGTGAGTAACATAAAATTCATCAATATATGGTAATAGTTTGGTATAAGTTTTGGAACCGCCAGCAACAATCAGATATGATTTTCTAAATTCACTATATGATTCAATATCTTTCATAGTAATCAATTGTCCCGTCATGCTATTATTGTTTACTAGATATTGATTTGGATTTGCAACCATTATTTTGTCTTCTTTGACTAATACAAGACATTCTCTATTTTTTAATAGAGGCAATGTATCAAATGTGTTTTTACCTACAATAATGGTTTTACCCATGGTAAACTCTTTAAACCATTTGAAATCTTCTTTGATAGAGGGCCAAGGCAATCCACCATTTTTTCCTATAACCCTATTTTGGGACATTGCAATAATAGCTTTCATTTATTTGAAATTACTTTTTCGTAAGTCACTTTATTATGGATACAGTTTTCAATATCTTTTACAAAGTTGTATAAATCTATTGGTTTTTCACTTACAATTCCATATTTTCTAAAAACTGATAATACTTCACTATCATTTATTTTGAATTCTGATTTATAATTTTCGTTGTTATTCATATATCATTCACCTTTCAAAAAACTTTTTTTAACTTCTTTTAATAGAATACTAATATCATCAAGACTTCTTATCCTATCTTTGTAAAGAATCTCTGTCTTTATACGTTCGTCATCAATGAGTTGAATTAATTCATTGATTTTTTTCATAGTAACAATTGGTTTTTCTCTTTCAAATTCACTTATGTTCATTTAGAAACTCTTTCAATTTAATTTGATTTTCTGTATTTAATATTACACTGTCTGTCCAAGGATGTCCATGTATAATAATTCTATGACACCAACGTAATCTTTCAAACCAAGTCATTCGTTTACCATCGTAACCATGTTCAAATAAACTGATACATACTTCTTCTTCGTCTTTAAATTTCTCAACATAAAGAGCGTGGGAATGACAATCGCACATTAAAAATACAGAATCTTCTTTCATATCTTTATTTTACGTTCTATTTTCCAAGAAACCGCAAGCATAAAAGTTGCTAATTTATTAATTTGTCTGATAAAAAATCGTGTCATTTTATTATAAGGCTTACCAACAAATCTATAAAACAAAGTTTTTTCAAACTTCATTCTTCGTTTGAGTCCTTCGATGAATTGTCTATCATTTTCTTTTCTTTCAACATTATCAGTTGCGTTAAATTTTAAAAGAGTAATTTTATTAATAACACCTTCAACAAATTCAATGACAAATTCAACCCAATAATCATATTCACCCTCACCATGTTGATAAGTATACATGTTGATTGTTTTGGTTAATTTAACATGAGTCCACCAAACTTTGGTTTCTTTTACAAGACCAATCTTTTCTGACCAAGTTTTGCCTTTCGGATCTCCGTCAATATATTCTCTTTCACATTCACGCAACCATAGTGTGCCATCTTCACGAATTTCATAACAATCCAAAGCATTTTCCAAATCTTTGGTTTGAAATCCACAAGGATGAAATCCTTTGGTATCTTCCGGCAATGGAAGAGGATACTTACACACTATGTCATCATACATACCCATAACTTAATTTCCTTGATTTTTATACTCTTGAACATCCCACAGAAAGTTACGAAATGCTTTATAATCCTCAATGTCAGCTTCCAACTCTCCCTCTGTCTTATAATCCTTTATGTATTCACATAGTGAATCAATATAATACCTTGGGATGGTAATAGTTTTACCATCAAACTTTAGGTCATCATGTTGAATAACGATTGGGTTCTTTACTTTATCTTTAATTGTTAGTTCTTTTTCCATATTATTTTATATTTTATATTTAACTGTCACATCGTATATCTAATTTTGCTGTAGGAGTATGAGTGCCTAATCCAATATTGCCATTTGAAGCAATGGTCAATCGTGATTCTACACCATAATATCCAAATGAATTTGTTTCTGCTTTAATTACAGTTGGTTTATTTAGTGGTGAACAAATGTTGATTGAAATCTCCTCACTATTATTAACCTTGATTTCAAAGTTATCACTATCTCTGAATTGCATTACACAAGTAGCACCATCACTACGAGTAAATACAAGTTTTTCACAAGTTAATACATTTTCCTTTACTGGTTCAGATGCTTTAACACTTGAACCAGCTACTACTCCAGCAATTCCTCCAAATAGGGTGGAGAAAAACCCTTTACGATTTAATTTTTCCATATACTAATATAGTATCAGTATACAATAAC
>Ga0222712_10002030_pt1 | contig 23927 bp, 21 predicted proteins | sample C33_657DmetaG_FD_165043 | JGI IMG/M metagenome (GOLD analysis project Ga0222712, IMG submission 165043) | Estuarine water microbial communities from San Francisco Bay, California, United States - C33_657D | ecosystem: Environmental > Aquatic > Marine > Unclassified | place: USA: California... | reverse complement strand
CACTAAAATTAGCAGGGGCTTTTTGCGATCGTATTATTTTATTTTAAACCAAAGGCTTTTTTAACCTTTGCTACATAATCTAATTTCTCCCAAGTAAATAATTCAACTTTCATTGTTTTTGATTTACCATCTGGAGTAGTGAATGTTTTAGTAACTGTTTCATTCTTACGACCCATATGACCGTAAGCAGCGGTTTCACTATACATTGGCGTTCTTAACTTTAAACGTTGTTCGATAAAGTAAGGGCGCATATCAAAAATAGATTCTACCAATTTACCAATTTGACCATCAGTTAATTTTACTTTAGCTGTACCGTAAGTATTTACGTTGATTGAAGTTGGTTTAGCAACACCAATCGCGTAAGAAACTTGCACCAACACTTCAGAAGCTACACCAGCAGCCACTAAATTTTTAGCGATATGACGCGTTGCGTATGCTGCAGAGCGGTCTACCTTACTAGGATCTTTACCAGAGAAAGCACCACCACCGTGTGCACCTTTACCACCGTAGGTATCTACGATAATTTTACGACCTGTTAAACCAGTATCACCGTGTGGTCCACCAATTACAAACTTACCGGTTGGATTAATATGATACTTGATATCCTTATTAAATAACTTAGCGTATTTCTTGTACTTAGCTTTTACGCGCGGGATTAAAATTTCGATGATATCTTTTTTAATCTTCTCAAGCATTTTACCTTCCTTGTCAAAATCGTCGTGTTGTGTAGATACCACAATCGCGTCAATACGTACTGGTTCATTTTTGTCGTTGTATTCAAGCGTTACTTGAGACTTTGCATCAGGACGTAAATATTTGATAGCTTTGTTCTCTCTTCTTAATGCAGCTAGTTCAATTAAGATCTTGTGCGCTAAGTCAAGAGCCAATGGCATGAAATCATCAGTTTCGTTGGTTGCATAACCAAACATCATACCCTGATCACCAGCACCTTGCTCTTCTTTCTTTTTTCTATCAACGCCTTGGTTGATATCTGCAGATTGTTCGTGGATGGCACTTAATACACCACAACTATCCGCTTCAAACATATATTCACTTTTGGTGTAGCCAATTTTTTTGATCACATCACGTGCAATTGTTTGAACGTCTAAATATGCTTTAGATTTTACCTCTCCAGCCAAAATAACTTGACCAGTTGTAACTAAAGTTTCGCAAGCCACTTTTGATTGTGGATCAAATGCTAAAAAATTGTCGATTAAAGCGTCAGAAATCTGATCCGCTACTTTGTCTGGATGTCCTTCAGAAACACTCTCAGAAGTAAATAAATAAGGCATGAATTATTGTTTATAGCTTATAATAAAACACAAATATAAGTAGTAATTAGATACTTATATTCTTGAAAATATAATACGTAATCGCATTCTAAAACGGGTATGGGTACCGCCGCCAAGTCTTACACGTCCATTCCCAACATCATTACCATCTTGAGGACTTAGGTAATACACCTGAACTGCCGCTACTTGTGGGTAAGGCTCTCTGTATAAAATTGAATCGTTGGTTGGTGCAGATATGCGAAGCGTATAGTCAGGATCTTTTCGGGTTACAATACCTTGCACATACCTACTCACATCAAAAGAATAAGCTGCTATTTTAGAATAGCCTGGCACTGATTTAGATAAAACAGATCCGCCAAAGTTTGACTTATTAGGCCCTTGATTGGGAGAGAATATATAGTCGTTGGGGATATTGTATTTTCTATTCTCAACGGTATCAATAGCACTTAATAATAAATACCGTGGAGGCGTCATGTAGGTATCAGTCGTAAATAAATTGGCATCATCGGGTACCTGTTCTGCAATAAGCTCGGCCTTATGAATAATTCTATTGCTGAGTCCTTTTAGACCTGGAATTCTCACACGTACATAAGCACCTGGGGCCGATTGCACATATACAATAGAATCCGACTTATTGTTAGTGGCAGTATATTTTGCTATTTCTGCGCCCACTCTATTACGTGCAATTAAATTAGCACTACCCCCAGAGAAAGAATTAAACCTGAAATAGGCGACAGCGGTATCCCTAACTGTAGCACCCGCTGATGATGAATTGTAATAGAGTGCAAATTTTGTATTGGTATCTGCGAGGTTAATATGAATGAGTGCATTTGTCGGCACAGCTTGATCAACAGTTAATGCAAAACCTGCAAACAAAGATTTAAAGGCAGAATCGGTACGATAGGCATTAGTCGTATCGTAGGTACTAATAAAACGTCTAGCCACATCAGCTCTTACTTTAATTCTGATTTGATTACTAGCACGCTCATACCTATTGTTAACAGAATCTTTTAAACGAGGTATTGATAGGGTTACTGGATCTGCAAGTGTTCCTTTAGTTCTTATAGTATAAGCTGATGGATAGTTAGCTGCATAATTATAATTAGAAATTAAAGGAGTTGAAGGATCAATTTCTGATACGGTGAGCTTTAATGGTGTTGAAGTATCACCATATGCATATTTATAGCTCAATATTAAAACCGCAGAATCTACACGAATACTATCTTTTGCACCCGGAATAGCAAATGGAAAAAACGGCGGCGCTAATTCGAAATACATGGAAGCCGTTGTTTTTCCAAATAAAGGGTCGTTGGTAATGACACCTAATACCTGGTTATCATTTTTATACACCCTTACCGAATCATTATCCATGTAGGTATCAGTGATCACATCTAAAATGGTGTCTTTGGTAATAACGCCATCTATGTTAGGAATTAAACCAGCACCAAGTTCTGTGGAAGGAACTTTGGTACAGCTCATGAAAACCATTAACACCAATCCCAAAAATCCTATAAAATTACGTACTGTAAATTTTGAATGCATGTTAGTCTAATTACTTGCCCGCAAGGTCGTTGTACAATTCTAAATACTCTGTTAAATCCGAGTCCCATCCCTTAAATGGAACTACTTTTTTACCTTTCACTTTTGCAAACTCAGCTGTTAAGCTCGCTTCAATTTGATCGGAACCAAATGAGATAGCATCTGCAAAACTTGCGCCTCCTTTAAAAAGGGCAGTGTTGTTGGCTGATTTAAAAGCTTCTAAATCTTTTTCTTTAACGTTTGTGTTAATCAGCGCCTGTTTCATAAAATCAGCACCAAATTCGTTTTCAAAGGTATTTTGACCAATAGTAAAAACAACTTTGCTATTACCAAAAACAGGCTCTTTTTTGTAGGCTGTTTTGATATATGCAGGAATAAGGCCAGTCATCCAGCCACTGCAATGAATAATATCTGGAGGCCAACCAAACTTTTTAACGGTTTCTAGGGCGCCTTTACAAAAGAAAATAGTTCTTAATGCGTTATCATTAAACCAAGTATCTGATTCGTCATGAAAAACTTGTTTGCGCTTAAAAAAGTCTTCATTTTCTAAAAAGTATACTTGAAGTCTAGCGTTTGGAAGAGAAGCCACTTTAATTTGAAGCGGATAATCGTCTTCATCCACAGAAACATTGATGCCTGATAAACGAACTACTTCGTGCAAACGGTGTCTTCTCTCGTTGATCACCCCAAAACGAGGCATAATACAGCGAACTTCTAGACCACTATCATTACTTTTAATAGCTAACTTGTTAATGATTTCTGCAAACTCTGTCAACTCCAAATAAGGAGACATCTCGGTAGCAATGAACAGTATTCGTTTCTTTGTAGACATGAGTTACCAATTTTATACCTAGCGCCTAAAATAAGGGAGCAAAGGTACGAAAATTATAAGGAATAGAGCTAGCACAATGCTTTAGCCAAAAAAAAGGATGATTTTAGCTATTCGTGAAAAGTTTATATATTAATTTTATTTATTATATATAACATAAAAATTGTATTCAATTAAATGGCAGAAGGCCTTACATTTGTTTCGACCTTACCAAGTATCATGAAAAAGCAAATCAGCGCTATTCTCAAATATGCCTTCTTTTTTGGACTAGGCTTATTTTTAGTTTGGTGGAGTTTGCGACAAATCCCTGCCAATAAATGGGACGAGTTCATAAATACTTTAAAGGGTGCAAAATACTGGCTCATGTTGCCCGTTTTTTTGATTTTATCCCTTAGTCATATTGTACGTGCACTTAGATGGCGCATACTCATGGAACCGATGGGTTACAAACCTAGCATCCCCAATACATTTTTTGCAGTTATGATTGGCTACTTGGCCAACCTTGCTATTCCGCGTTTAGGCGAAGTATTAAAATGTACCCTTCTCGCCAAATACGAAAAAGTGCCTGCCGAAAAATTAGTGGGAACCATTGTTGCAGAAAGAGCTGTTGATGTCATTTCACTTGCCATCGTTTTTATTATTACACTTCTCACACAAACAGATTTAATTGCCACTTATGGTGTAGAATTGTTTAGGCAACTTTTTGAAAATAAGTCGGGGCAATTTTCAGCACAAAAAATTGGCATTGCAATTAGTGGTATTGCCCTTCTCGTTATTGTATTAAAAATTTGGAGTCGAAAAAATGGCCATCTCCCATTTGTGGTGTCTGTTAAAAAAATTATTAAGGGTATTTGGGAAGGGGTATCAAGCATTCGATACCTTCAACAAAAAGGCTTATTTATTTTTTATAGTATTTTTATTTGGGTATTGTATATTGGCGGAACCTGGGTAGGACTTAGCGCTACTGTTGGCACTGCTGGACTTGGATTTAATGCAGCCCTTGCGGCACTTGCATTTGGCAGTATTGGTATGATTGTAACCCCTGGTGGTATTGGCGCTTACGCGTATTTTATTGCGAAAATTGTAGAGAAAATGGGCGTTCCTTTTGAAATAGGATTTGCCAACGGAACCTTGCAATGGTTTGCACAATTTATTATCGTTCTCATTGTTGGAAGCATCTGCTTACTTTTCTTACCTATTTATAATAAAACCAAGATTTCCCATGAAAGCAATTGAGGCCATTGAGTCAAAAGAATATACGTTAGAAAGGTTGTTAACACAGGTTGCTGCTTGGCGTATAAAAGGCAAATCAATTGCGTTTACCAATGGCTGTTTTGACATACTACACGAAGGCCACATTGCATCATTAAGTGCCGCTGCAAAAGAAGCCGATTATTTAATTGTAGGGCTTAATAGTGATAGCAGTGTAAAACAGTTAAAAGGAGATACAAGACCCATTAACAACGAGCAAAGCCGTGCCATTATATTAAAAAATTTAGAAGTCGTAGACGCTGTTGTCATTTTTAACGAACAATCGCCACTCGAATTGATTACCGCCCTTTTACCCGATGTACTCGTTAAAGGGGGCGATTATACCACAGATCAAATTGTGGGTGCCAAAGAAGTAATGGCAGCAGGCGGTCGTGTCGTGATTAATCCGATTGTTGATGGATTTTCTACAACTGGCACGATTCAGCAAATCAAAGCACATTTTTCATAAATAGCTATCTACCGATTAAGCCATTTATTTCACCCAGTTGTGTCAATTCTTTAAGTAAGCGCTATTAGTTTTATTATGTTTATTCACCTTAATTGATTCCATTTTGAAAGAGAATAAAAAAATACTCAACCTCCTCACCCATTTAGTGGCATGGATTTGTTTGTTTTCGGTGCCTTACCTGGTTTTCTTTCCAAGACTCCGAGAGTTTAATATGAGCGATCATATGATGGCTACCATTATTATCAATTACGTATTTATCATATTCTTTTACTACCTCAATACACAATATTTAGTACCCGCATTACTCATTAACAGAAAATGGTGGTTGTATATTTTATCTGTGGTTGTTGCATTAAATATTTACCTGTTCACACCCAAACAAGTAGCAACCATAATTGCGGCGCCTGAATATATTGAACAAAATGGCAATTACATAATCAATCCATCATTTAAAGGCGATAAAAAAATAACTAGACCACCTAGGAGATCTAGAAGATTGGTAGACCCCTACAATACCGTTTTATTTTTATTGGTTTTATCTTTTGGAACATGCATATCAGTAACACAACGCTGGCTAAGTTCTGAACAAAATAAAAAAGAAACAGAAAATGAAAAATTAAATACCGAGCTGTCGTTTTTAAAATCACAAATCAATCCGCATTTCTTTTTTAATACCCTCAATAATATTTATAGTTTAGCCATTGTAAAAAGTGAGCAAACAGCGCCTGCTGTTATGAAGCTTTCTTCTATAATGCGGTATATTTTATCTGAAACTGAAAAAGATTTTGTACCGCTCAGTAACGAAATCAACTTTACAAAAAATTATATTGAGTTACAACAAATGCGTTTAACCGATAAAGTAACAGTTGTATTTAATTCCAGTGGTATTACGGATGATTTACAAATTGCACCACTATTATTTATTCCATTTGTAGAAAACGCATTTAAATATGGCGTAAGCACAAAAGATGCTACCAGCATTGATATACAAATCCATGCAACACCCACCCAAATTGTATTTGAAGCAACAAATACAATTGCTACCAATATTTCAACCCATTTAGATAGCACCGGCATTGGTATTAACAATGCCAAAAGAAGGCTTGCGCTTTTATACCCGGGGATGCACCAGCTTAACATAAGCAACAAAGACAACACCTATCTAGTTTCTTTACACATTAACTGTTAATTGTATGATTACATGTATTGCCATCGATGATGAACCGCTTGCACTAAAAATAATTGAAGAATACTGTTCGAAAATATCATTTTTACAACTGGTTCAAACATTTAGTGATACCGATGTTGCGCTCGGATATCTAAAAGAAAATAAAGTAGACGCTTTGTTTTTAGATATACAAATGCCTGATATTACTGGCATTGAATTTTACAAAAACCTCACCAACAAGCCCATGGTTGTTTTTACAACGGCTTACAAAGATTTTGCGGTAGAAGGGTTTAATGCAGACGCCGTAGATTATTTATTAAAACCATTTGAATACGACCGCTTTTTAAAAGCAGCTTATAAAATTAAAGAATACACAGAGTTTTTAAGTGCACAAGAAGTTCAGCTCAACTCCATTTTTGTTAAGGTGAATTACGAGATTATGAAAATTAATTTGAAAGATGTAGACCTTATTGAAGCACTGGACGACTATATAAAAATTTATACAAAACCTAGCCCTGTTTTAACCTTAATGACCCTAAAGGGCATATTGGAAAAATTACCTCCTCGCGACTTTATTCGGGTACACCGCTCCTACATTATTCCAATTAGTAAAATAGACAGGTTTAGTAAAAGCAAAATTTGGGTGGGAGAAAAAGAAATTCCCATTGGAAGCAGCTATGGCAGTGTCTATGATCAATTACTAGCACATAGCCAAGCTAAATAATCCGTGGGTAAAACAGGCAAGCGCTATCGCGGTACTTTTATGGTTTTATTATGAAATGACGCCTGCTAATAAACCTTAGAAACATGTAATTTAGCGTCATGAAAATGCGCTTTACCCTTGTAACTTTTATTGGATCATCCATACTATTATTCACTGGGATGAACCGCTTACATGCACAAATTGTTCCAAAAAACTGGCAAGTATTAGACCCCAGTGCAGATAAAGTATTAGGCATTAGTTTACAAAAAGCCTACAACTACCTAGGTAGCAACAATAAAAAAGCCACCCCCATTGTTGTAGCAGTTTTAGATTCAGGCATCGACACCACACACGAAGACTTAAAAAATATTTTGTGGACAAATACCAAAGAAATTCCTGGCAATGGCATTGACGATGATAAAAACGGATATATAGATGATGTGCATGGTTGGAATTTTTTAGGTGGCAAAAATGGACAAAGTGTTAAAAGAGCCCCGGATGAGCGTTCTAGAATTTACCACAAATACAAAGCAAAATTTGGAAACCCTTTATTGGATACAAACACCATGAGCATTTCCGATAAAGCGCTTTTTGCAACCTGGAAAAGAACAGAATCCGAATTAAATTTTAGCGACGAAGAAAAAGACCAGCTAAAATATGTTGAAATGCTTGCGAGTGCATTTAAAAAGCATGACAAAGTATTAAAACAAGAAATGAATGTAGTAAGTTATAATAGAGAATCACTTACTCAGTTTATACCAACCTCAATTACCGGTAAAGAAGCCAAACTAGGTCTCCTATCACTTCACCGACTGATGCAATTAGATGAGCATGAATTAAACACCTACACCATTGCACAAATGGAAGAATACATTGAAGGCAAAACAGTTGCCTTTGGTGCCAAAGAAAAATTACCCAACGACGAAAGAAGCCTCATTGTTAGAGATAATTACTATAATTTCTTAGACGCCTATTATGGCAATAATGATATTATGGGTCCTACACCTAACCACGGAACGCACGTTAGTGGCATTATAGCTGCTAGCAGAAACAATGGTACCGGGATAGATGGCGTAGCAGATGCTGTAAAAATTATGATGGTGCGCGTAGTGCCTGATGGCGACGAATATGATAAAGACGTTGCGCTAGCTATAAGATACGCAGTAGATAATGGTGCAAAAGTGATTAATATGAGTTTTGGAAAATCCTATTCCCCCGAAAAATATTGGGTGGATAGTGCCGTTGTATACGCCGAACAAAAAGATGTTTTGATTGTGCACTCGGCTGGCAATGAAAATTACAATTTAGATAGCACCAACGTATTTCCAAATCCAAACTTGACCGCCTTTAAAAAAAATGCAGCTAGTTTTATTACCGTTGGGGCAAGTAGTGACACACTTATAACAGCATCTAGTATTGCCGCAGATTTTAGTAATTATGGCAAACAAAATGTAGACCTTTTTGCACCCGGCGTAAAAATATATTCGACCTTACCTGGCGGAAATGTATATGGTAACCAAGACGGCACCAGTATGGCCGCTCCCATTGTTTCTGGCGTAGCTGCTATAATACGCACCTACTACCCTAGTTTAACTGCCAAACAGGTTAAAACCATATTAGAAAAAACGGTGTACACGCCTACTGCAACTACACCTTGCCTTCAACCTGGCAATAGCAGCATTGCTACTCCATTTGGAACGCTCTCAAAAACAGGCGGTATTGTAAATGCCTATAATGCGGTGGTACTTGCAAACAGTATGGGTCATAAATAAGAAAGCCCCAACAAAATGCTGGAGCTTTCTATCTCGGAGGGGTGTAAATATTATTTAGCAAATAAATGCACAGCAATTTGAACGTCGTTAGAAGGACCTACATAGGCAATACCTAACAAAGTACGATCAAGGCTAAAATATGCTTGACCAAAAAGACCTTTTTCAGAAGCGCTTCTAATATTTGAAGCGAAACTTACAGGAACACCAACACCTTTAATGTTTAAGGTGCCATTGATAGTACAAGCTGTTGCACTTGAATAATTTACAGAAGAAATTGTGTAAGTAGCTTCACCAAATTTAGCAACGTCAAAAAAGTCAGCACTTTTTAAGTGACCCGCAAGTCTGTCTCCAGCTGCATCCGTTACTTTTAAATTAGCAAGGTCAATTACAAAAGAACCACCCACTAATTTACCAGCTTCTACTTGAACGCTTCCACCTTTTACAGCAAAGGTACCTGTGTGAAAATCGGCCGCTTTAGAGCCAATAAAATCTACCCTGCTCTTATCTGACTGAACAGCTAGGGTGATAGGGGCTTTTGGATTTTTTGGGGCTACAAAAGCCAAAGAACTCGTTATAAATGCGGCTCCTAATAGGAAAAAAGATACTTTTTTCATAATTGTATTGAATTTTAAATGTTTACGATTGTTTATACGGTAAAATTAAGGGTTTTAATGTAAAGCCGTTTCGCTTATCTTCGCAAAAATTTTTTTGTATGAATCTTCATGAGTACCAAGCTAAAGAACTCTTAAAAAAGTACAACGTTCCAGTACAGGAAGGGGTTGCCGTTGAAACAGTAGACGCAGCAGCTGCTGCCTATGCCACTTTAAAGGAACAAACTGGCAATAATTTTGCGGTTATTAAAGCCCAAATTCACGCAGGTGGAAGAGGTAAAGGAAATATTGAAGGAAAAGAACAGCGTGGTGTAGCAGTTGCTAAAAACGAAGAAGACGTAAAAAGAATTGCTGGCAATTTATTAGGCGGTACATTAGTTACTATTCAAACAGGTGCAATTGGTAAAGTCGTTAATAAAATTTTAATAGCACAAGACGTATACTATCCTGGGCCTAACGAAGTAAAAGAATTTTACTTGTCTATTTTATTAGACCGTGCAAAAGGGATGAATGTTGTGATGTACAGTACCGAAGGTGGTATGGACATTGAAGAAGTAGCACACAATACACCAGAAAAAATATTTAAAGAGTGGGTACACCCAGGTGGTGGCTTACAAGGTTTCCAGGCACGTAAAATTGCTTTTAACCTAGGGCTATCTGGTGACGCTTTTAAAAACTGTGTAAAGTTTGTAACCAACCTTTATAATGCATACGTGAACCTAGATTGCGGCATGCTCGAAATCAATCCACTTTTCAAAACATCGGATGAAAAAATCATTGCGGTGGATTGTAAAATGAATATTGATGACAACGCACTGATGCGCCACGCCGATTTATTAGCGATGCGTGATGTATCAGAAGAAGATCCTACCGAAGTAGAAGCCGGAGAGTTTAACCTAAACTTTGTGAAGCTTGACGGTAACGTAGGTTGTATGGTAAATGGTGCTGGACTTGCAATGGCTACTATGGATATGATTAAGTTAAGTGGTGGTGAGCCAGCTAACTTTTTGGACGTAGGCGGTACTGCAAATGCACAAACCGTAGAAGCAGGTTTTAGAATTATCATGAAAGACCCAAATGTAAAGGCAATTTTAATTAATATCTTTGGCGGTATCGTTCGTTGTGACCGTGTTGCTGCTGGTGTAATTGAAGCCTTTAACAAATTAGGCAATATCAATATTCCAATCATTGTGCGTTTACAAGGAACCAACGCAGTAGAAGCTAAAAAATTAATTGATGAGAGTGGACTTAAAGTTCAATCGGCTATTCAATTAAGCGAAGCTGCCGACCTTGTTAAAAAAGCAGTTGCTTAATAATTTTTCAGCCCTACATTTAAATTTGACGGGCTTCAAATTATCCTCTAATGATTTTAAAAAAGGCGTCGATATTCGACGCTTTTTTTATTGTGGTTGTACAATGGGCTTTACTTCTGATAGCGCGCTAAACGTGTAGCGCAGTCCGGTTTTAACCTCCGTGCATTCGTAACGTTTGCGGCGCAGCGGTCCTTTACAAAATACGCGGCCATTGTCTGTTACAAATAATGAACCCTCTGCAATACTTGCTACCAGGGCATATCCGGGCTTTTGCTTTTCGTTATAGCCGCGAAGTACCATTAATAATTCAGTTTCACCTCCCGCAGTAGCTGCTGGATTTAAAATAGATTTTTGAAGTGCTTTTTCTATATCGGGTGGGAAAATTTGTTGCGCTACAAATTGCTGCAACAACTGTCCATAACAAAATTTCCATTCTTTGCCATGGGCTTCTACACGGTTACTAAATTTTTCGAAAGTTAATAAATGCGCCAGCTCGTGTAAAAACGTAATGAGAAATTCGTACTTGTTTAAATTACCATTGATACTAATGCGGTGGTTGGCACCCCTACCCGGATGCCGGTAATCACCAAGTACCGACTTACGCTGTTTTGTAATGGTTAAATGCACCCGGTATTCATGCAAATACGCAAGCACCTGCTCAAAACTTTTATCTGGTAAAAAACCAGCCAAGGCCTGCATCGGATGCTCGTTAATAGGCATTATTTTTTGACATTCAATTTTAAAAAGAGTCTGATTTCAAGCCAGGTATAAAGTGGATAGAGTGCAAAACCAGCATACACAGAGCGTGGACTAATGCCAGCGCCTGACATTTTAATATAGGAAACAAGTATAACAGCAAGTCCAATTAAACGAAACCCCATAAAGGCCATGACGGTTCGTACAAGTACATTGGGGTTTGGATCTTTCGCAGCACTAATAAGCGATAATAATCCCAAAAGCGTAAGCGCAAAGAGTAATAAATTAGCCGCATTGATCACCGTTGGCACAAATTTATAGTTGATAAGTGCCTGTTCGCCTAGATGAACCATACAAGTTACAAAAACAAAAAGCCCAGTAATGGGGTACAGCAGTTTAAATTCTGAATTACTAAATCTGGGCATCTTTTTTTAGTTTATTTTTTTGTGTCTGTTTTATGCATGTCTTTATTGGCGCCGGCTTTACTATCAGTGTCTTTGATCACTTTTACAATCATTCCAATGCCTACAAGGAGTGGAAGTATCCAGATAAAAACAGGTGTTCGAGAAAAAAATTTGAGATCCAGCCATTTGCCGCCGAAGGCGGCAAATGCAAACGCCACCAAAAGTTGCGTTGCTACACTAGCATATTGCAGAAACGGTCTTGGATCCTTTTGTGTCATTGCTCAATGAATAGCGTAAATTTAATCATGAATTACTTCTGCCTTTGGAATGTTTAATGGAACAGTATCTAACGCCATCCCTTTGTCATTTCCTTCCATTACTTTTTTGACGCTGTTAAAATATTGTTCGTTGTACCGAATCACTTGCTCTAACGAATCGGTTCTGATTTTTAAATTTTGAAGCGCCGCGCGTCCTTCCCTAGTGCCATAGCCAGGTATATAATATTTGAGCGGTGTAAATGCTATAAAAACAATGGTGATACCAATTAGAAATACAAACAAAGTACTAAGGCCTATATACACGCTTGTTCTTGAGAGTTTGAGGGTAACAACTTCTTCAAAAGTATCGTCGTCCATCACCACTAATCGGTAGTGGGTACCAAGGCGGGTGGGCTCGTTTTTAGTAGGTATGGTGTCCATATTGTTAAATAAGCATAAAGGTAGCCCTTAAAGTTGTTTTAATCCACCCTCAAAACAGAAATAAATGTATTTTTAAGGCCTATTTTGAGATACATGAAAACCTATGCACTGGTATTATTTTTGTTGGTTGGCCTGGCACACGATTTAGTTGCCCAACCTTACACGGGCATAAGTTTACAAAAAAATAAACCCTACACCGAAAGGCTGCTCCCCGCCGAAAAAACAGGCGAAAAAGGTTTTAGGTTACCCAAACGAATTTTTAACAATACCGTTACGAGGTACAATTATGTTTTTAATGCCACGGGCAGGCTTGATGCAATTATTGAAAGGGCCACCCAAAAGCAAATTGAAAACTATGCCGAGTTACTCCCCTTTTATCCATACAGTTTAGAAACCACCGCAAAAGACGAAATTGATACCATCATCTACAAATGCACCGCTGGAATTTTATTACATGATTTAAGAAGCGATTGGGTAGATAATTTATACATCATTTTGGGGAAGGCTTATTTACACCGCCAAGATTATGATTCGGCACTTGCTGTTTTTAAATATGTCAATTATGCGTTTGCGCCAAAAGACGAAGGTGACGATATTCCTATTGGAAGTAATATTAGTAACACGAACGGTGTATTTTCTATTTCAACCAATGAGAAAAGAAATCTCTGGAAAAAAATAACCACAACCATTCCAAGTAGAAACGAAAGTTTTTTATGGATGATCCGCACGTATCTAGAACAGCATAAACAATCGGAAGCCAGCGGATTAACAGCGCTTTTACGAACAGACAAAAATTTTCCTGCAAGGCTTATTCCTGCGCTAGATGAATTAACAGCCTACGGTCATTACAAAGGTGAACGCTACGATTTAGCAGCTAACTTTTTAGCAAAAACAATTCCATTTGCAAAAAATAAAATAGATAAATCTAGAAAAGCATACTTAACGGCGCAATTGTATGAGAAATCTGGCCTCAATAACCAGGCTAAACAATACTATCAAACAGCCATTGATGCAGCGCAGGATCCATACCTAGAAATATACGCCAACGTAGCTTTAAATAGACTGAGCCTAACAACAGGAGCTGACAGTAAAGCTCTTTTAACCATGGCAAAAAAAGATAAGTACGAAGCCTACAAAGACGTTATTTACTTTGCAGCCGCATCGATAGAACTTTCAAAAAAGAATTATACCCTTACCCAAAACTTTCTATTAGAGAGTATTAAATATGCAGGCGATAACGAACTACAAAAACAAAAATCACTTGTTCTACTAGGCGATATCAATTATGATCAAAAAAAATATGGTGCTGCATATAAATATTACGATAGTATTAACATTCAAAACCTTGAGCTCTTTCAAAAAGAAAAAATTGAAACCAGAAAACCAGCCCTTCAAATCATTAATACCAATTTAACAATAATAGCACTAGAAGATAGCTTACAAAAAATTGCGGCACTTCCTGAAATTGAAAGAACGATATTTTTAAGAAAACTGTACAAACAACTACGCAAAGAAAAAGATGATACGGGCACAGATAAAATAGCAGACTCTAACACAGGCGGTAATTTTGATTTATTTAGCAGCGGCGCTAATACCGATTTTTATTTTTTGAACAAAGCCCAAAGAACAAATGGACTAACCACCTTTAAAACTACTTGGGGCAATAGACAAAACCTCGACAATTGGAGAAGACAAGCTGCACTTGACGCCAATATTGGAAGCGCATATACGAATTCCGCATCTGCCACCACAGATATTGTAAACAAAGACAGCAGCAATAGTATTAGCTATGAGGCCTTAGTCGAATCGATTCCAACAGGGACTAAACAACTAGAAGCTTCCAATGAAAAATGGGCTAAAGCATTACTTGATAATGCACAAATATTTCAACTCAATTTATCTGACTACCCATCTGCCATTGACGCCTATAGCTTTTATATTCGTAAGTTTTTGTCTGGTTCCTCGCTTGATTTAGCTTACCACAATTTATCAGTTTGCTATAGGGTTACGGGTGATGCATTGAAAGCAGATTCGGTGCAGCAACTTTTTCAAGATAAATTTCCAAGTAGCAAACTATTAGCAAAAAAAGAACCTGTCACTACCCCCACCGCGAGCAGTGCCGATCTTGGCTACAATATTATTTATGAATATTTTAGTAAAGGAGAATATGAAAAAGCACTTTCTTTCAAAGAAGAAGTAACAACTAAATTTGGTAAAGACATTTGGGCACCACAGTTTTTATTTATGGAAGCCACCCTTCACATGAAAAAAAAGGAAGATAGTGCAGCCATACAAAAATTAAATAAAATTACTACTGAATACAAAGGAAGTACAATCGCAACAAAAGCGACTGCCATTTTGGAAGTATTAAAGCAAAGAGAAAAAATAGAAAAAGAAATCAATAAACAGCCTGCTAAAAAAGAAGAAGGCCTATTATATTAAACGCATCATTATGGAAATGTCAAAACCTGTTCGTGTCTTTTGGCGCATCTTTTTTTGGAGTATGGGTGGCCTTGGCCTCTTTTTACTCATGATCAATTTTGGTTGGCTGGGTAGCATGCCATCAATAGATGATATCGAAAACCCAACAGCATCACTTGCAAGTCAGGTATATGCCCAGGATGGGACCCTCATGGGTAAATTTTATTTAGAAGACCGCATTAATGTCCAATACAAAGATATTAGCAAACATGTGGTAAACGCCCTTGTAGCCACCGAAGATGAACGCTTCTATGACCATAAAGGCATTGACCCACGCTCATTAGGAAGGGCCCTATTTTTTTTAGGTAGTGAAGGTGGGGCTAGTACCATAACCATGCAAACGGCTAAAAATTTATTTACCAATAACTGGAGCACGAGCAATATTTTACTCCGAATAATTCAAAAAATCAAGGAATCACTCATTGCCATAAAACTCGAAAGAAATTTTACCAAAGATGAAATTATAACACTCTATTTAAATACGGTTGCATTTGGCGATAATGTATTTGGCATCAGAAATGCCGCTAAAACATTTTTTCAAAAAGAGCCAGACCGCTTAAATGTGCAAGAGTCTGCGGTACTTATTGGCATGTTAAAAGGGAGTACACTATACAACCCACGCCGCAATCCAAAATTAGCACTTGATAGACGCAACACGGTACTGAGTCAAATGGTGCGTAACAATTATTTACCAGAAGCAGAAGCTGCAAAACTAAAATTAACTCCTATCGAACTCAACTATAAAAAACTAGACGAGTCGGCTGGATTAGGCCCTTATTTTAGAATGATACTTGGTGAAGAATTAAAAAAATGGTGTAAAGAAAACACCAAACAAAATGGCGACAATTACAACCTTTACCGAGATGGTTTAAAAATTTATACCACCATCAATCCACGTATGCAACAGTATGCCGAGGAAGCGGTGGGCAAGCACATGAACTATTTGCAAAAAATATTTAACACACAAGCCAACATCAAAGACGGCAGTATTTGGAAAGGCTACGAAAATGTATTGCAAAATTCAATGAAGCAATCGGACCGTTGGCGCAATTTGCAAAACGAAGGACTTGATGAAGAAGAAATTAAAAAAACATTTTCCGAAAAAGTAAACATGCGCATTTTTACATGGAATGACGCGCGTGAAAAAGATACGGTGATGACCCCATACGATTCCATCAAATACCACCGTCAAATGTTGCAAGCAGGTTTTATGGTAATGGATCCTTTAACCGGAGAAGTAAAAGCATGGGTAGGTGGAATTGGATTTAAAAGTTTCAAATACGATCACGTTAATATCAATACCAAAAGACAAGTGGGCTCTACCATGAAGCCCCTACTTTATAGTTTAGCGATTGAAGAAGCAGGCTTTACACCTAACACAACGGTGTATGACCAACAACAAAGTTTTGGTAGCTATGGGCTCGTGCCTGCTACCGGTAAATCTTGTACCGGCCAGTCTATGCCAATGGCAGCAGCACTTGCACAATCACGCAACTGCGCCTCTGCCTATATATTAAAACAATTAGACACAGAAGGCAATAACAGTGCGAAAAGGTTGGTTGAATTTTTAAAGCGTACCGACATTACGGCTAACATTGATCCCTACCCTTCTATTGCACTTGGTTCTTGTGAAATTTCATTGTTTGAAATGATGCAAAGCTACAGTATGTTTCCGGGCAAAGGATTTAATGTAAAGCCCATGTACATTACCCGCATAGAAGATAGAAACGGAAATGTACTTGCCACCTTTACACCAAAACGAAAAGAAATTATTAGTGAGGTTACCGCTTACTCGGTTGCTAAAATGATGGAAGGTGTTATGCGTGCAGGAACCGGACGTGGTATGTGGAGTTATGTTCCGGACATGGCCATTGCAGGAAAAACAGGAACTACCAATGAAAACAGCGATGGCTGGTTTATTGGTTATACCCCTCAACTTATTGCAGGTGGATGGGTTGGTGCCGACGACCGTTTTATACACTTTAATAAAGAAAGTGCATGGGGACAAGGAGGTAGAGCGGTCCTCCCTATTTGGGGTTACTTTTTTGGAAAAGCTGCTGCAGATGCCAACTGTGGCATAGATACCAAACTTACATTTAGTAAACCTGACATGATTGAAAATGAAATCATGCTGGATTACTTGAATAATACCGCGCCAGTATTAGGTGCCGAAAGTGAAGATTTAGGAACGGGTACAGAAGGCGATTACGAAGTGCCGCTTAATATTAAGGCCGAAGATATTGCGCCCGAATCACAAAAAGCAACAGACACAAAACCAGTAACAGATCCTAAACCTTCCGATCCTAAAAAACAAACATCTCCTCCTGCTCTGGTAACAAAACCGCAGGACAAGCCCCAAGATAAAGTAGCTGATAAACCAAAAGCAGTGCTTCCAAAAAAAGGTGGAAATTAAAGCGCTTTATTGACAAAATTAAAATTGAGCGATAACTGATGGAACATATTGCGCTGGTAAAATCCAGTGGCATAATTGATGTGTAATTTTTGCATGATTACCGCTACACCAAAAGTTACACCATTAAGCCCATTGGTAATATTATAACCATTTAAAGATTGTCTGCGCAGCAGATTGTACCCAAGATTGCAATTCATATTTTCGTTTATGGTTAACTGGGCGCCTAATACTACATGGGACATCATTTTTTGAAACGTCGAAAATTTTTCGCCAGATTCTGACGCAATAAAAACAGTATCTGATCCGAGTAAATTAAAGCGTTGTAGTTGTTGTAGTGTGAGTGAAAATTGCAGTGGTGCATCAGCTAATTTTTTTGAAATACCTGCATTAATTTCAAAAGGGAGTTCTTCTTTAACAGCACCTGCATATGCATTTAATTGTGCTCCCATATTTGCTACCACAACACCTGCTTGCAAGCCAGCTGCTTCATCAAAATAAGTGAGTGACGCATCTAGGGCAATGGCCGATGAACGGTATAGTCCATAATTTGAATGAATAAATTTTCCAGCAGCACCCAGCCACCATTTTTCTTTGTACTGTTTACTCGTGCCTAATTGAACTGCAAAATCGGAAGGGCGGTACATACCTAATAAATTACCAGCAGCATCTGTTTGATCGATGCTTCCATAATTTAAATATTGAACGCCAAAACCAAGTGTTTGCCCACCTACCTGGTAACCTGCCATAGCAGTATACTGGTTAATCCCAGCAAGTAAACTTGAAAAAGAAGTAGCCACTTGACCATGATGCAAAGGCCTTAGTAATGATGGATTTGAAAAACCCGCTGCAACGTTATTACCAATCAACGAAACATTGGTGCCCCCTAGTGCAGCAACTTCTGCACTAGCCGGATTTTTTAAAAAACTAAAAACAGGATTACCTCCCTGCGTTTGCGCAGCAGCCACTACTATCCCAGCCCATAAAAAAACAAAGAGTAAACGGGCACGCATAAAAGAAATTTTTATGTTGATTTAAACAAGCGCAAGGTCTACAACCTGCTGCATTGTTTTTACATAATGAAAAGTTACCCCTTTAATAAATGCGGCGTCAATTTCGTTGACATCTTTTTCGTTTTGGGCACACATGATAATTTCTTTTAAGCCAGACCTTTTAGCCGCTAATACTTTTTCTTTGATCCCACCTACCGGAAGCACCTGGCCACGCAGCGTAATTTCACCCGTCATGGCTAAATAAGGCTTTACTTTTCTGCCGGTAAATGCAGAGGTTAAAGAAGTAAGCATGGTAATACCTGCGCTAGGACCATCCTTTGGTGTGGCACCTTCTGGTACGTGCACATGAATATTTTTTTTAGCAAAATTCGCAGGATCAATACCGTATTTTTTAGCGTTGGCTTGCAAATAACTAAGCGCAGTGGTAGCACTCTCCTTCATGACATTACCTAAATTACCGGTAAGTTTTATGTCACCCTTGCCTTCACTTAAAATGGTTTCTATAAATAAAATGTCGCCACCTACATAGGTCCAGGCAAGACCTACGGCCACACCTGGCATATTGGCCAGCTTATAAATTTCATTGCTATAACGCGCTTGACCCAGTATTTTTTCGATATCTGGCGCCGTTAAAGTTGTTTTAACCTTGTTTTTGCTCGCATATTCTTTGGCCTGAAAACGCATCACCGATGCAAGCTGACGATCTAATTCACGCACGCCACTTTCTCTGGTATAGTTTTCAATAATTTTTTCAAGGACCTTATCGGCAATTTTAAAATTTACCTTTTCGAGACCATGCGCTTCTTTTTGCTTGGGCACGAGGTGCTTTTTAGCAATTTCCACTTTCTCTTCTACGGCGTAGCCACTGAGGTCAATAATTTCTAGACGGTCCCTTAATGCTGGCTGAATATTTTGGATATTATTAGCAGTGGCAATAAACAACACTTTTGAAAGGTCGTATTCGAGTTCTAGATAGTTATCGTAAAAATTACTGTTTTGCTCCGGATCCAACACTTCTAGTAATGCCGATGAGGGATCCCCACGGTGGTCGGCCCCTATTTTATCGATTTCATCCAGAATCATCACCGGATTCGAAGACTTGCATTTTCTAATATTTTGAAGAATACGGCCCGGCATTGCCCCAATATAGGTTTTGCGGTGACCTCTAATTTCACTTTCATCGTGTAAACCACCCAGGCTCAAGCGCACATATTTACGCCCAATAGCATGTGCAATGGATTTACCAAGAGAGGTTTTACCAATACCCGGAGGGCCTAAAAAGCATAAAATGGGGCTTTTCATGTCGCCTTTTAACTTTAAAACCGCCAAATATTCGAGTATACGGCTCTTTATTTTAGACATGCCATAATGGTCTAGGTCTAGTACCTTTTTGGCATTTTTAAGGTCATAATTATCAGAAGTATAGCTGTCCCATGGAAGGTCGAGCATTAAATCGAGGTGATTGTACACCACTGAGTAATCGGGGGTGGTAGGGTGCATACGTTCCAGTTTTGCAACCCCAGTATCAAAGGCTGCTTTTGCAGCTTCCGGCCATTTCTTGTTTTCGGCCTTCTTTTTCATATCAGCTATTTCGCGCTCATTGGTATCACCCCCAAGCTCGTCTTTGATACTCTTTAATTGCTGCTGTAAAAAGTAGTCACGCTGCTGTTTGTCCAGCTCGGTTCTGGTTTTATTGGTCACTTTATTTTTAAGCTCTGCAAATTGTAACTCCTTTTGTAGAATAAAAATTAAACTCTCAGCTCTTGCATTTATATCATTGATTTCTAACAATTTTTGCTTTTCTGAAATATCACTATTTAAATTGCTACTTACAAAATTTATTAAAAATGATGGGTTTTCGATACTCTTTAAAATGATGCCAGCCTCTGTAGGAAGATTGGGCGATAGCTGAATAATTTGCGTAGCCAGGTCTTTAATACTGCTAACTATGGCAGCAAAATCGTCCCCCTCTGGGTTTGCATCTTCTTCAAATAATTTGATACTTGCCTTAAAATAAGGATCGTCGGTGAGCATTGAAACCAGCTCAAACCTTTTTTTACCCTGTATGATTATGGTAGTGCCGCCATCGGGCATCTTAATAAGCTTGATAATTTTAGCCACCGTACCCACGCTGCACAAATCTGCTGCAACCGGATCCTCTATATTGGCATCTTTTTGAGAAACCACGCCTATCAGCTTGTCTGCCTTATAGGCATCGTTCACTGCCTTAATGCTTTTATCCCTCCCTACCGTAATAGGAAGTACCACCCCCGGAAACAACACCGTATTGCGCAGTGGCAAAATGGCAAGCTCCCCTGGTATTACCATATTCTTATCCTGTTCAGACTCCTGCTCATTCATAGGGATGATAGGCATAAAGTCGGTATCCTCTTCTGATCTAAAAAACATGTTCTCTTTTATCATGGTATCTGGGTCAAATTGTCACAACGGGCCGGAGGCCCGTCTCTAATCTATTGAACATAGAACTAAACAATATTAATGCCAAGCTCGTACAATCTTAGAAATCCGGTACAAACTGGCACAAAAAAAAATCCTCACGACTTTGTCGTGAGGACCTTCTTGCAAGAAGTATATGTTTTAAAACAAATACGACTAGTGAGCAGCAGTTGTTGTATCTGCAGTTGCAGTTGTATCAACAGTTGCAGTTGTGTCAACAGCTACAGCAGTTGTGTCAACAGCAGTTGTATCTGCAGTTGCTTCTTTGTTTTCACCTGAGTTACATGCTACGAAAGCTACTACAGCTAAGATTGCGAATACTTTTTTCATTGTACTTGTTTTTTGAGTTAATAATTGTGCGCAAAGATAGGGGTCATCTTCAATTTAACAAATTTTTTGCCCTATATTTTATTTTTTTCTAAAGTATATACGAATGGGAACCCCTTTAAAATTAAAACTGTCTCGAAGCTGGTTTTCGAGGTAATTACGATACGGAGACTTGATATCTTCGGGATAGTTGGTAAAAAATGCAAAGGAAGGCACCGGCGTTGGCAGCTGCGTTACATATTTAATTTTTACTGTATTTCCTCTAACCACCGGAGCATGATAAGCTGCAACGGCTTTTAGCATCACTTCATTTAATTGAGAGGTTGGTATTCTACGGCGCTTGCTTTCAAAAACCTCCAAACCACTTTCGATGGCTTTAAAGATCCTGGTTTTCTCTTTTGCAGAGATAAATAAAATAGGCACATCGGTAAAAGGTGCTAATTTCTGCTTCAAGTTTTTCTCGTAGTCACGTGCTGTATTCGTCTCTTTTTCAATGAGATCCCACTTATTTACAAGTACCACAACACCCTTTCCCTTGCGGGCAGCCAAGCTAAAAATGGTGATATCCTGTCCCGTAACACCCTTGTGGGCATCAATCACAATAAAGCAAACATCGGCTTCATCCATGGCCTTAACGGCTCTAATAATGGAATAAAATTCGAGGTCATCCTTTTCTTTCGACTTTTTACGAATCCCCGCCGTATCAATCAATATAAATTCTTTCTGGAATAAATTGTAATGGGTATGAATGGTATCGCGGGTGGTTCCAGCTATATCCGATACAATCGTACGCTCCTCACCTACAAGTGCGTTTAGTAATGATGACTTACCTACATTGGGCTGACCAATAATGGCAAACTTAGGAATGTCGGAACCTGAAATTTCAACTTCGGCATCATCTGGCTTTATTTCGGCACAAATGGCGTCCATTAAATCACCGGTACCACTTCCAGATATACTAGACACAAAAAAGTTATGCTCAAAACCCATACCATAAAACTCGGTAGCTTCCAGTTCCCTTGTTCCATTATCCACCTTGTTTACTACCACATAAACGGGCTTGGGTGTGCGCCTTAGCATATCTGCCATAGCATCATCCAAATCGGTAATACCTGTTGCAACATCCACCATAAATATAATAGCATTGGCCTCTTCCATAGCAATTTTCACCTGCTTACGGATCTCGGTTTCAAACATATCCGAAGAATCGGGCACAAATCCACCCGTATCAACTAGGTTAAAACTCTTGCCATTCCACTCCGTTACCCCGTACTGACGGTCTCTAGTAACACCACTAATATCATCTACAATAGCTTTACGCTGCTCTAAGAGGCGGTTAAAAAACGTACTCTTACCTACGTTTGGCCTTCCAACAATTGCGACTGTATAGCTCATAAAATAATTCTAAATAGTTAAAATAAATATTCAAGTAATAATATCTAATTAATTGTTAATCAATTTATTGATACCCGTATTCTTTTAATTGTTGATCGTTATCTCTCCACTTTGGACGCACTTTTACAAAGAGTTCTAAAAACACTTTTTGTCCCACAAATGCTTCAATATCTTGCCTAGCCTGTATACCAATTTCACGAATCATGGTCCCTCGCTCCCCTATAATGATAGCCTTTTGGGTTTCGCGGTGCACGATAATATCGGCCTGAATTTTAATGATATTTTCCTTTTCCTTAAACTCGTTGATAAGTACCGCGGTATGATATGGGATTTCATCCCCGTATAAATGGTAGATTTTTTCTCTGATAAGCTCGGCCACAAAAAACTTGGTGGGCATATCACTCAAATCGTCTTCGTTGTAAAAAGGCACACCTTCCGGCAAAAATGCCAACACCTCAGCGAGTAGCTTTTGTAAATGTACTTTTTGAAGGGCCGATATCTTTACGAGTTTCTTGCAATAAGCCTTGGTAGCAAAAAACTCGGTAGCCTCGGCAATTTTACCATTGGCAGCAGCGTCAATCTTATTGAGCACCACAATAGCAGGTACTTTTAGCTTGAGGGCTTCAAAAATGGCGCTGGTTTCTTCAAAATTGTCATTGGCATCCACAATTAAAAGCGCTAAGTCTGCGTCTTCGAGGGCCGTTTTAACCGCGTGCATCATGCGCTCATGGAGCTTATAACGTGGGTCAATAATACCTGGGGTATCAGAAAAAATGATTTGATACTCCCCTGGGTTATTTAAAAAAGCCTTAATTCGGTGTCTGGTGGTTTGTACTTTAGGAGACACAATAGCCATTTTTTCACCTATAAGGGCGTTGAGCAAGGTACTCTTGCCGGCATTGGGTCTTCCAAAAATATTTACAAATCCAGCTTTCATGACTACTTGTTTACAGCACCTTAAAGGTAGCTACTAAAAGAAAAAGACCCCGATTTGAGGTCTTTTTTGTTGCGAGGGAAGGGATCGAACCTCCGACCTTCGGGTTATGAGCCCGACGAGCTACCGCTGCTCTACCTCGCGATGTTTGGAGGGCAAAGGTAA
>Ga0222712_10002029_pt1 | contig 23929 bp, 23 predicted proteins | sample C33_657DmetaG_FD_165043 | JGI IMG/M metagenome (GOLD analysis project Ga0222712, IMG submission 165043) | Estuarine water microbial communities from San Francisco Bay, California, United States - C33_657D | ecosystem: Environmental > Aquatic > Marine > Unclassified | place: USA: California... | reverse complement strand
TGACCGCCGCCGGCCAGGTCATCGAGTTCAAGTTCAAGGGCACGCACTGCGCCGTGTACGACGTGATCGGCCCGGCCGGCGGCAAGGTCGCCGCGACCCTCGACGGCGGCGCGCCCAAGGTCTTCAGCCGTTTCGACGCCTACTGCACCTACGCCCGCCTCAGCACCTTCACCATCGGCACGAAGCTGCCCGACGCGGTCCACACCGTCCGCCTGGAGCTGCTGCCCGACGCCTTCGACAAGGCGGCGATCCTCGCCCAGCGTAAGGAGACCATGGACAAGCCCGAACGCTTCGCGGACCGCCACTTCCTGCCCGGCGGCCTGCTCCTGCGCGGGGAGCTCGTCCCTTAAAAACCTTCTTATCAAGGCCCAGCCTTGACCGTGCCCGCGGGCTCGGCAAATCTGGGCGCCTTCCCCCCTCCCACCCAACCCTACCATGCGTTTCGGCCTCAACACCTTCCTCTACGCCTCGCCGTTCACCAACGAGAGCGTGTCCATGTTCAAGAAGCTCAAGAAGTGGGGCTTCGACACCGTCGAGATCGCCATCGAGGATCCGGCGCACGTCGACCCGGCCGTGCTCAAGGCCGCCGCCGCCAAGGCCGGCCTCGCCATCGGCTCGATCTGCGCGGCCATGGGCCCCGGTCGCGACTTCCGCGGCAGCGCCGCCGACCAGAAGAACGCCCAGAAGTACCTGACCGCCCTCGTCGACCAGGCCGCCGCCATGGGCTGCCCGCGCATCATCGGCCCGCTCTATTCCGTCGTCGGCCTCATCGGTTCGCACGATGACAAGACCAAGGCCAAGCACTTCAAGCTCGTGGTCAAGAACCTCAAGCAGCTCGCCAAGCACGCCGAGAAGAAGGGCGTCCTCCTTTGCGTCGAGCCCCTCAACCGCTTCGAGACCGACTTCCTCAATACCTGCGACCAGGGCCTGCGCCTCGTGAAGGCCGTCAACTCCCCGGCCGTGAAGCTGCACCTCGACACGTTCCACATGAACATCGAGGAGAAGAACCAGGCCGCCGCCATCCTCAAGGCCGGCAAGCACCTCGGCCACTTCCACGCCTGCGGCACCGACCGCGGCGTCCCCGGCGGCGACTCCCTCGACTGGAAGCCGATCGTGGCCGCGCTCAAGAAGATCGGCTACCAGCAGGACGTCGTCATCGAGTCCTTCACCACCGACGTGAAGGTCATCGCCCGCGCCGCCGCCATCTGGCGCAAGATGGAGCCCAACCGCGACGACATCCCGGTGAAGGGCCTGAAGAACATGCACCGCCTCTTCGGCCGCGCCAAGTAACCTTACCCCATGAAACTCCGCACCTCCCTCCTGGCGCTCCTCGCGCTCGCCTCTTCGGCCGTCGCCGAGGACAAGAACCTCTTCAACGGCAAGGACCTGGCCGGCTGGAAGGGCCTCGACTTCTGGTCCGTCGAGGACGGCTGCATCACCGGCCGCACGACCAAGGAGAAGCCCACCAAGGGCAACACCTTCCTCGTCTGGCAGGGCGGCGAGGTCGGCGACTTCGAGTTCACCTTCAAGTACAAGATCGTCGGCGGCAACTCCGGCGTCCAGTACCGCTCCAAGGTCGTCGACGAGAAGAACTTCGTCGTCGCCGGCTACCAGGCCGACTTCGAGGCCGGCAAGACCTACTCCGGCATCCTCTACGAGGAGAAGGGCCGCGGCATCCTCGCCCAGCGGGGCCAGAAGACCGTGATCAAGGACGGCGAGAAGCCCGGCAAGGCCAAGGTCGAGGTCGCCGGCGAGGTCGGCAAGTCGGCCGACATCCAGGCCAAGATCAAGGCCGAGGACTGGAACGAATACCGCATCGTCGCCCAGGGCGGCCACCTGCAGCACTTCATCAACGGCGTCCAGACCGTCGACGTCACCGACGAGACCGCGGTCGGCGCGAAGAAGGGCATCCTCGCCCTCCAGCTCCACGCCGGTCCGGCCATGGTCGTGCAGTTCAAGGACCTCGTCCTCAAGGAGACCAAGTAATCCCCGGAGCTCCCTCCCTGGAAGGCCGCAAGACTAACCCCTTCGCGGCCTTCCGCTTTTACCGACCATGAAGACCCTCACCCTCGCCGTCCTGCTCGGCGCCGCCGCGCTCGGCGCCGCCGACAAGAAGAACGTCCTCCTCATCGCCGGCCGCCCCAGCCACGGGCCGGGCGAGCACGAGCACAACGCCGGCATCCAGCTCCTCGCCGCGGGCCTCAAGCAAGGCGCGGCCAACCTCGTCGACGTCGAGGTCTCCCTCGGCGGCCAGTGGCCGTCCGACGCGGCCGTCGCCAAGGCGGACTCGATCGTGATCTACTCCGACGGCGGCAACGGCCACCCGGCGCTCCCGCACCTCGACCAGCTCGCCCAGAAGATGGCCGCCGGCTGTGGTTTCGTGTGCCTCCACTACGCCGTCGAGCCCGCCTATGAGCGCGCCGGCTGGCTCAGCGTCGACGGCAAGCCCGTCAACCCGCCGCCCGCGGGCCGCTCCTCGACCGGCAAGGGCGCCAAGGAGTTCAAGGACTGGCTCGGCGGTTATTTCGAACAGCATTGGTCGGTCAACCCGCACTGGCTCGCGGATTTCAAGTCCCTGCCGGAGCATCCGGCCAGCCGCGGCGTGAAGCCGTTCGCGACGACGGACGAGTGGTACTTCCATATGCGCTTCCGCGACGGCATGGCGGGCGTGACCCCGCTCCTCGCGGCGCTCGCCCCCGAGGCCACCATGAAGCGCGGCGAGGGCCCGCACGCGGGCAACCCGGACGTGCGCAAGGCCGTGCTCGAGGAGAAGAAGCCGCAGGTCGTCGCCTGGGCGGTCGAGCGCCAGGATGGCGGGCGCGGCTTCGGTTTCACCGGCGGCCACTTCCATAAGGGCTGGGCCAACGACAGCCAGCGCACGCTCGTCCTGAACGCGATCGTCTGGACCGCCAAGGCCGAGGTGCCCGCGGCGGGCGTCGCGACCAAGTTCACCGACGAGGAGCTGGCCGCGAACCAGGACCCGAAGGGCAAGCCCAAGCCGAAGCCGGCCGCGACCCCCGCGCCCGCGGCGAAATAACCGTCCGTCGGTCGGACCGGGCCGGAGGTTCGCCTCCGGCCTTTTTCGCGCCCGTAATCCGCGTCGCCCGCTTGACCTGCGCCGCGGGTCGCCGACCTTGCCCGGCATGTCCCAGCACATCGCGGTCATCGGCGGCACCTCCGGCATCGGCCGGGCCACCATCGCCCAGCTCCAGGCCGACGGCCATCAGGTGCACGCCGCCTGCCGCGCCCCGGAGAAGCTGGCCGACCTGGGGCTGGAGGCGCGGCGCTTCGACGCGCTCGCGCCCACGCCGCTCGCCTGGCCGGAACGGCTCGACGGCTTCGTCTACTTCCCGGGCACGATCGCGCTCAAGCCCTTCCATCGGATGACCCCGGAGGACTTCCAGCGCGAGCTGCAGGTGAACCTGTTCGGCGCCATCGCGGCGCTGCAGTCCGCGCTGCCCGCCCTCAAGGCCTCGGGCCATGCCTCCGTCGTGCTCTTCTCCACGGTCGCCGTCGCGCAAGGGATGCCGATGCATGCCGGCATCGCCGCCGCCAAGGGCGCGGTCGAAGGCCTGGCCCGCAGCCTCGCCGCCGAGTGGGCTCCGGCCATCCGCGTGAACGTCGTCGCCCCCTCCCTGACGGACACCGCGCTCGCGGCGCCCTTGCTGAACTCCGACCTCAAGAAGGAGGCGGCCGCGAAGCGCCACCCGCTCCAGCAGGTCGGCCGCTCCGAGGACCTCGCCGCGCTCGTCTGCCACCTGCTTTCCGGCCACGCGCGCTTCATGACCGGTCAGGTGCTGCGCGTCGACGGCGGGTTGTCGTCGGTCCGCACGTTCGCCTGAGCCGGGCGCCCAAGAAAAAGCCCGGGCTTCAGGCGAAGGCCGGGCTTGGTCGGACGGGGACGTCGCTCAGATCAGCATCAGCGCGGGCTCTTCCAGCAGCTGCTTGAGCGCCTGGAGGAACTGCGCGCCGTTGGCGCCATCGACCACGCGGTGGTCGCCGGAGAGGCCGATCACCATGCGATGGCCCACCACGAGGCGGTCATGCGCGTCGACGACGGGCTTCTTGATGGTGGCGCCGACGGAGAGGATCGCGGCGTTCGGCACGTTGATGATGCCGAAGAAGCCGGTCACGCCGTACATGCCGAGGTTGGTCACCGTGAAGGTGGAACCCGACATCTCGTTCGGCGTGAGCTTCTTGGAGCGGGCCTTGCCGATGAGGGACTTCGCCTCGACGGCGATGTCCTTCAGGGTCTTGGCGTGCGCGTCGCGGATGACCGGGGTCACCAGGCCGTCCCCGAGGGCGACGCCGAAGGAGAGGTGCACCGCCGAGTGCTGGCGGATGCTCGTGCCGGCCCAGGACGCGTTGACCGCGGGGACGCGGCGCAGCGCCTCGGCGGAGGCCTTGAGGATGAAGTCGTTGACGGAGAGTTTCACCGCGTCGGCGCCGCCGGCCTCGGCCAGGCGCTTGTTCAGGGACTCGCGCATCGCCATGAGCGGGGCGGCGTCGACCTCGACCTCGAGGTAGAAGTGCGGGACGGTCACCTTGGACTCGAGCAGGCGCCGGGCGATGGTCTGGCGCATGCCGCCGACCGGGACGTCGGCGTCGGGCTGGATGCCCTTGCCGTCCGCGGGCGGGGCCACGGCGACGTTGACCGGGCCGGCGGGCGCGGCGACGGCCGGAGCCGAGGCGGCGGCGGCGACATCGCGGGCGACGACGCGGCCGCCGGGACCGGAGCCCGCGAGGGCGCCGGCGTTGATCGCGGCCTTCTCCGCCATGCGCTTGGCGTAGGGCGAGACCTTGGCGCGACTACCGTCGGACTGGGTCGCGGGCGCGGTGCTCGCGGCGGGCGCGGGCGGCACGCAGGGGATGCCGGTGGACTCGGGGATCGCGGGCGCGGCGGCCTTCGGGGCCGGGGCGGCCTGGCCGGGCGCGGGCGCGGCCTCGCCGGCCTTGCCGATCGCGCAGATGGGCGCGCCGACGGGCAGCTGGGCGCCGGCCGGGGCGTAGATCTTGAGGATCGTACCTGGCACGGTGCAGGAGAGCTCCATCGTCGCCTTGTCGGTCTCGACTTCGCCCAGGATGTCGCCGAAGGCCACGGTCTGGCCTTCCTTGACGTTCCATTTCACCAAAGTCCCCACCGACATGGTGTCGGAGAGCTTCGGCATATCGATAATTTCAGCCATCGGGTTTGAGAGGGGTGGGGTGGGCGGTCAGGCGAGGACCTTGAGGGCCTCGGCGACGACGCGCGCGGGATTGGGGAGCTGCTGGTCTTCCATGCGCTTGCAGTAGATCTGCGGGGCGTCGATGGAGGACACGCGGTGGATCGGGGCGTCGAGGTCGTCGAACGCCTTCGACTGGATGAGGTAGGCCACCTGGGCGTCGACGCCGCAGAACGGCTTGTTCTCCTCGACCAGCAGGACGCGGTGCGTCTTGCGGACGGAGGCGAGGACGGTCTCCTCGTCGAGCGGGCGGATCGAGCGGAGGTCGACGACCTCGACGCTGACGCCGTGCTCCTGCTCGAGGATCTCGGCGGCCTTCAGGGAGGTGATGACCGCGCGGCCGTGGGCCACGATGGTGAGGTCGGTGCCCGCGCGCTTCACGTCGGCGACGCCGAGCGGCACGATGTAATCCTCGTCCGGCACCTCGCCCTTGTCGTTGTACAGGATGGTGTTCTCCATCACGTAGACCGGGTCGTTGTCGCGGATGGCGGCCTTCATCAGGCCCTTCGCGTCATAGGGGGTGGCCGGGCAGACGACCTTGATGCCCGGGTGGGAGGCGAGGATCGCCTCGGGCGTGTGGGAGTGGGTGGCGCCGACGTTGGTGCCGCCGTTGGCCGGGCCGCGGATGACGATCGGGCAGTTGATGAGGCCGCCGGACATGTAGCGGATGTTGCCGGCGTTGTTCACGATCTGGTCGAAGGCGACGTACGAGAAGGACCAGAACATCAGCTCCATCACCGGGCGGATGCCGAGCATGGAGGCGCCGATGCCCAGGCCGATGAAGCCGGCCTCGGAGATCGGGGTGTCGACGACGCGCTTGGGGCCGAACTCCTTGAGGAGGCCTTCGGTGACCTTGTAGGCGCCGTTGAACTGGGCGACTTCTTCGCCCATGAGGACGACCTTCTCGTCGCGCTTGAGCTCTTCGCGCATCGCGGCGCGGAGCGCCTCGCGGTAGGAAATGACGGGCATGGAAAGGCGGGCGGAGGGTTATTCGAAGATGATCGTGCCGCGGCTCGTGGTCTTGGGCCCGCGGTTGTCCTCTTCCCAGTAGATGTGCTTCGTGATGTCGGCCACCGTCGGGTCCGGGGAGGCGTCGGCGAAGGCGGCGGCCTCGTCGGCCTCGGCCATCGCGGCCTCGTTGATCGCCTGGACCTGCTCGGGGGTCAGGACCTTCTCGGCCAGCAGCTCCTTCTCGAAGAGCAGGACGGGGTCCTTCTGTTCGCGGTACTCCTTGATCTCCTCCTTGTCGCGGTAGGTCTTGTCCGGGTCGGCCATGGAGTGGCCGTAGTATCGGTAGGTGAAGATCTCGAGGACGGTCGGCTTGGATTCCTCATGGGCCCGCTTGAGGGCTTCGGAGGTCTTGGCGCGGACCTCGTAGACGTCGTGTCCGTTGATCACATCCCAGGCCATCCCGTAGCCTTCGGCGCGCTTGGCGAGGCAGCCCGGGTGGGCGGTCGAGCGCTCCTGGGAGGTGCCCATGGAGTAACCGTTGTTCTCGACGACGAAGATGATGGGCAGGTCCCAGAGGGCGGCGAGGTTGTAGGCCTCGTGGACGGCGCCCTGGTTGACCGCGCCGTCGCCCATGTAGGCGAGGCAGGAACCCTTGAGGCCCATGTACTTGACGGCGTAGGCGAGGCCGGTCCCCAGGGGGGCCTGGCCGCCGACGATCCCGTGACCACCCCAGTAGTTCTTGTCCGGGGCGAAATAGTGCATCGAACCACCCTTGCCCTGGGAGCAGCCCGTGACCTTGCCGGTAAGCTCGGCCATGCACTCGTTCATGCCCATCCCGACCATGAGGGCGTGCCCGTGGTCCCGGTAGCCGGTGATCAGGTGGTCGTGCTTGCCGAGGAGGGAGATGGTGCCGGCGGCCACGGCTTCCTGGCCGACGTAAAGGTGGAGGAAGCCCCCGATCTTGCCCTGCTGGTAGACACGGATGCAGCGCTGCTCAAAATGGCGGATACGGGCCATTTTGGTGTAAAGGGCGACCTTCTCCTTCTTGGAGAGGGCGGTGTTGACCGGGTGCTTGGCGTATTCCGAAGGCCCGGCGGGGCGCTTCAGGGATTCCGGATGGGTGAGGACGGCGGGCGTGGCCACGGTGGTTCGTTTGGGACGATTGGAGGGCTCCGGGCAGGAAGGTCAAGCCAAGGGGTTAAACCAGCTGATTTCGTGAGATTTAGGGGTTTTATCAAACTGAGCCGGGGCGGGGGGGCGACGCCGGGTCCCGGCGCGAATGGGCGTGCCGGGGCCTAGGGCTCCCTGCGGGGCCGGCTTCTTCGCCGTCCCGCGCCCGCTCCTGGTCCTAAATTACCTTGACCCATCAGGGTGCCCGTCACCCATTTTCGGTCCCTTTGTTCGTCAAAGAGACCCCTTTATCATGGAAGACACCCCCGAGGCCCTCACCCGCGAATTCACCGTCCAGAACCGCATGGGCATCCATACCCGCCCGGCCGCCCAGATCGTGCGTCTCGCCAACCGTTACCCGGAGGTCGAGATCACGGTCTCCAAGGACGACGAGGTCGTGAACGGCAAGAGCATCATGGGGTTGATGATGCTCGCCGCGGGGCAGGGCTCGAAACTGCGCTTCTCGGTGAAGGGGAAAGATGCTAACCTGTTCCTCGACGAGATGGACGCCCTGTTCGTCCGCAAGTTCGACGAATCCTGACCCCCTTCCCCTGATGCTCGCCCTGCTCGCCTCCTTGTTCATCGTCGCCGCGGGCGAGCCCGCCGGCGGTCCCCCGCTCATCCCCGATGCCGAGGTGCCTCGTTACCTCCGCACGGGCGAACTCTCCGAGTGGGGCAACGCCATGCGCCTCATCGAGCAGGGCATGACCCTCGCCCAGACCGGCCAGGGCATCGTGACCTCCGCCGCCACGCCGCGCATCGGGGAGAAGCCCGAGGAGGTCCGCGCCCGCGGCGAGAAGAAGATCGCCGAAGGCAAGGCCCTGATCGCCCGCGCGCAGCCGTCGCTCGCCCGCCTCCGCGTCCTCGCCACCACCCGCCAAGCCGAGCAGACCAAGGCCGTCGCCCTCGGGCTCGACCTGACCCAGACGGAGTGGGGCTACTCGCTGAATCTCGCCGCGATCCGTTTCCAGAAGCTCGCGCGCGACAACGCCTTCGCGCAGGTCCACCTCGTCGGCGCGGTCACCGTGCTCGCCGACGGCAAGGCCGCCGCCGCCGGGCCGGTCGTCGATGGCCTGCGCGCCGCCTGGGCGAAGGTCGACCCCAAGGGTCTCGCGCCCGCGCCCGCCGCCGGCTACACCTTCCTCGTCAATTCCGCCGAGCCGACGCCGGCCTTCGCCAAGGACTGGAAGAAGCCCACGGGCGCGCGCCAGGTCGCGGTCGCCTGGGCCGAGGTCTACCAGCTTTCCGCGGACGGCTCCGTCGCCTTGCTCGTCGTGAACCTCGCCGACGCCTACACGCTCCGGCTCGTCGGCTGCGAGGTGGCCTTGACCACGCTCGGCGCCGCGGAGTTGCCCGCCAAGCCTTGCGCCGGCGCCTTCACGCTGAAGGACGAGCGCAACTTCCTGCGCCGCCAGGTCGGCACCGCGGAGGCCCTCGCGGGCTTCGAGCGCGAGAGCTCGCCGCTCGGCGCCGCGTTGCTCCGCTACGTGAATCTCCGCAACGTCGGCCTGCCCGTGCCGGTCACCGGCGTGCTCGCGGCCGTCGTCGGCGGCGACCCCGCGCTGCCCGAGAACGCGCGCGCCGCCTGGAAGGTCGCGCCCGTGCCGCTCACGGAGGACCCGGCGACCAAGGCCCGGCCCTCGCCGCTCTCCCGCGCCTTCGCCGTGGCCAGCGTGCCCGCCGGGGCCAAGCCGGTCGAGGTCGGTCAGCTCCTGTTGCGCGTCGATCCGCCCGCCCCGGCCGCCGCCAAGCCCGCGGGCAAGTGAGCCTCAGGCCAGCTTGCGCGCCGCCTTCAGCTCCGCCTTCGTCTCGCGCTGCAGTTTCTTCACCTTCGCCGCGGTGAGGAGCTGGTGCGCCCGCGTCATGCGGTCGATGAACAGCACCCCTTGGCAATGGTCATGCTCGTGCTGCACGCAGCGCGCGAGGAGCCCCGCGCATTCCAGCGTCCGCGGGGCGCCGTCGACGTCGCGGAACCGCACGAGCGCGCGCTCCACGCGGGGCACGTCGCCCGTGACGCCCGGGAACGAGAGGCAGCCTTCGGAATAGGTCTCCGGCTCCCCCGGCGGCACGATCACCTCCGCGTTCGCGAAGAGCAGGGGCATGACCGTGGCGGGGTCGACCGGCCGGCCGTCGAGCAGGGGCGTGAACTCCTCGTCGCGGACATCCGCCACGAAGAGCTGGAGGCTCAGCCCGATCTGCGGGGCGGCGAGCCCGATGCCCTTGGCCTTGCGCATCGTCGCGAGCATGGCGTCGCCCAGGGAGCGCAACGCCGGGCCGAACTCGCGGACCGGTTCGCCCGGCGTCCGCAGGACCGGGTCCCCGTAGGTGCGGATCATGAATTCGGCCATGGCTTGTGGTTACGGGAACCGCGGGCGGGGGGAAGCGAAATCCGTCGCGCTCAGCGGCCGTAGTCGCCCTTCTCGCAGCGGCGCACGAAGTCCTCGGTGCGGCGGCGCAGCAGGTTCCATTTCTCGCGGAGGCGTTGCGACTCGTCGGGCGTGATGCGCTCGTCGTCCGAGGCGTCGACGACCTCGGCGATCAGGAGGCCGAACTCGCGCACGAGCGCGTGGGCCGCGCGGGGCAGCTCGGCCGGGGCCTCGCCGGCCTCGTCGCGGACGAAGTGCCCGCCCGCGCGGTGCGCCAGCCAGTCGACGATGCGGGTGTCGCCCGTGACCGCGAGCAGCTGCGCCGTGCGCTCCAGGGGGTTCGGCGAACCGCTGCCGCTCTCGGCGGGCTGCCGCCACTTGTACAGCATCGAGGCGGAGACGCCGAGCTGCTTCGCGATGCGCCCGTGCGCCTCGAGCTGTTCCTCGGGGCCGTCCTTGCGGCCGGCGAGCAGCAGGGCGTCCTGCACCACCTCATGGGGTTGCTTGACGTGGGTGCGACGGGTGGCCGGGGGTTTCTTCTTCATCCGATGGGCATAGCCCAGGTCGGGCTTCCCCGCAAGCGACCGTTCCAAGCAGGTCCCGGGTTTGTAACCTTGCCCGGGCGATTTGGGTGGAAGGGTGAGGGACTTCCCTTAGTTTCCCCCCATGCCTATCGCCGAAGCCCCTTCCCTGATGCTCGCCACCGGCTTGCTCATCGCCGGCCTCGTCCTCATCGCCGCCGAGTTCTTCCTGCCCACCTTGGTCCTGGGTTTCCTCGGCGCCGTGGTCTCGTTCGCGGGCATCTACCTCTCCGCCGAGGCCGGCTGGGTGACCTGCCTGATCTACGCCCTGGTCTTCCTCGTCGTGCTCGGTCTGGAGTTCGTCGCGTTCCGTCGCCTCCTGCCCGCGACCGCCGCCGGCCGCGCCATGACCAACCAGACCCGCAACGCGGCGGCCGCCGTCCCCGCCGCGGCGGGCTACGCGCTCTATGTCGGCAAGACCGGCCGCGCCCTCACCGTCCTGGCCCCGTCCGGCACCGTGGAGGTCGACGGCCAGCGCCTCGAGGCCTTCTCCGTCGACGGGTTCGTCGAGCGCGGCGCCCCGATCCTCGTGACCGAGGCCGACGCCGGCCGCGTCACCGTCCGCCTCGTCCGCTGAACCGCCCCTTTCCTCCGTCCACATGGATCCCCAAACCACCACCATCGTCCTCTGGGTCGGCGCCGGCGCCTTGCTGCTCCTGGTGCTCTTCCTGCTCTCCTTCCTGACCGTCTGGGTCCGCGCGCGCCTCGCCGGCGCCGAGGTCGCGTTGTTCGACCTTGTCGGCATGCGCCTGCGCGGCGTCCCCTACTCGGTCATCGTCGACGCCAAGATCGCCGCCGAGAAGGCCGGCATCCCGATCGAGACCGATAAGCTCGACGCGCACTACCTGGCGGGCGGCAACATCGTCCAGACCGTCCAGGCGCTCATCGCCGCCCAGAAGGCCGGCCTCCACCTCGACTGGAACCGCGCCTGCGCCATCGACATCGCGACCCGCGGCACGAACAAGTCCGTGCTTGAGGCCGTCCTCAACTCCGTCAGCCCGAAGGTCATCGATTGCCCGAACCCCGCCAGCGGCCGCACCACCATCGACGCCGTGGCCAAGGACGGCATCCAGGTGAAGGTGAAGGCGCGCGTCACCGTGCGCACCAACCTCGAGCGCTTCGTCGGCGGCGCGCAGGAGGAGACCATCATCGCCCGCGTCGGCGAGGGCATCGTGACCACCATCGGCTCGTCCGAATCCTACAAGCAGGTGCTCGAGAACCCGGACCGCATCTCCAAGACCGTCCTGGAGCGCGGCCTCGACGCCGGCACCGCCTACCAGATCATCTCGATCGACATCGCCGACGTGGACGTCGGCGACAACGTCGGCGCCATGCTCCAGGAAGCCCAGGCGCAGGCGAACAAGAACATGGCCCAGGCCCAGGCGGAGATCCGCCGCGCGGCCGCCGTCGCGCTCGAGCAGGAGATGCGCGCCCGCGTCGAGGAGATGCGCGCCCGCGTCGTGGAGGCCGAGGCCCAGGTGCCGCAGGCCCTCGCCGAATCCCTCCGCACCGGCCGCATGGGCTACATGGATTACCAGCGGCTGGAGAACCTCAAGGCCGACACCACGATGCGCAAGGGCATCGCGGGCGACGCGCCGGAGCCCGGCGCCAAGGCCTGAGCATGGAGTCGCTCCTCTTCAAGGGGCTCATCCTGGCCGGCATGTTCGTCGTCTGGGTGGTCAAACGGATCCGCGCCGCCGCGGAGGCGCCCGCGCCGTCGGCGATGATCGCGCCGCCCCCGCTGCCCCGTCGCCCCCGCCCGCGGACCCGCGCCGTCGCGCCGCCGACGCCGCCGGCCGCGGCGCCCGTCGCGCCCGCGTCCCCGGCGCCCGTCGTCCCGCCCATGGTCGTCACCCGGCCGGCGCGCGCCGCGGTGCGCCAGGCTTTCAAGGGTCGCGGCGCCCTGCGCCGCGCGTTCATCGCCCAGGAAGTGCTTGGTCCGCCGCTCGCGCTCCGGCCGCCGCGCGTCTGATCAACGGCGCGGGGCGAACAGGCGCGCCAGCAGGTAAGGCAGGGCGCAGCAGAGCACGATGCCGGCGCCGGAAGGCACGCTGGGCACGTGGTAGGAGAGGTACAGCCCGGCGATGCCGCCGAGCACGGCCACCGCGGCGCCCCAGGCCATCACGCGCGCGAGCGTGCGGCCGAGCAGCACCCCCGTGGCGGCGGGGATCACGAAGAGGGCGGTCGTGAGCAAGGCCCCGACGAGCCGCACGCAGGCCACCGCGCCGAGGGCGACGAGCCCGAGCAGGAGGGCGCGCAGGAGGCCCGGGCGCGCGCCCAGCAACCGCGCGTATTCCTCGTCGAAGGACGCCAGCTCGAGCTCCTTGTGGAGGGCGCGGAGGCTCAGCAGCACGCCGCCCGCGGTCAGCCCGATGACCAGCAGGTCCTCGGGTCCCACCGACACGACGCTCCCGAAGAGCAGGCTCCCGAAGTCCCGCCAGGAACGGGCTTGCTGCATCAGCGCGATGCCGGCGGCGAACATGACGGACAGCATCACGCCGATGGCGCTGTCCTCGCTCGTGCCGCGGCGCGACGCCAGCCAGGCGGTCCCGCCCGCGGTGAGCAGCGCCGCCGCGAGCGCGCCGACGTAGGGCGACCAGCCCAGCAGGAGCGCCCCGACGATGCCCGGCAGGAGGGAGTGGGTGAGGGCGGTGCTGACGAAGGCCATGCGGCGCAGCACCACGTAGGCCCCGAGGCAGGCGCAGGTGACGCCGCTCAGGATCACGGCGGCGAGGGCGCGGAGGAAGAACTCCTCCCGCAGCGGGGCGAGCAGCGGTTCAAGCATGGCGGTGGTCGTGCCCGTCGCAGGCGTGGAGGAGACGGAGGCGACCGTCGCGCAGCTCGAGCACGCGGTCCGAGCGGCGCGCGTCCGCCGGGTCGTGCGTGGCCATCACCACGGTGAGCCCCGCGGGCCGTTCGTCCAGGAAGCGTTCGACGATCGCCCGGCTGGCCGCGTCGAGCGCCGCGTACGGTTCGTCGAGCAGCAGGAGCCCGGCCCCTTGCACGGTGGCGCGCGCGAGCAGGCCGCGTTGCAGCTGGCCGCCGGACAGCGCGTGCACCGGCCGGTCCGCGAGCGCGGTCAGTTCCAGCAGGCGCAACGCCTGGTCGACGTCCGCGTCGCCGTGGCCGCACTCGTCGAACCAGCCGTGGTGGGCGTACTTGCCCATCTGCACCAGCCGCCGCAACGTGACCGGGAAATCCGGCGTGAGGGCCGGGCGTTGCGCGAGGTAGGCGACTCGTCGGCGGCCCAGCCCGGGCGGGCGCCCGAGCACCTCGATGCGCCCGGCGCGCGCCGGCGTGAGGCCGGCGATCACCCGGAGCAAGGTCGACTTGCCCGACCCGTTGGGGCCGACCAGCGCCGTCCGGCAACCGGTCGGGATCTCGAAGGCGATGTCGGTGAAGGCGACCGGGCCGTCGGGGCGCGCGGCGGCGGCGAGGCCTTCGGCCCGCAAAGCGGGGCCGGTCGTCGCCGTCTCGGCCGGCGCGTAGGGGATGGTCGGAAGCAGCCCGAGGATCGAGCCGTGCAATCGGGCCCAGGCTTTCGCGAGCCCGGCGTTCATGGCCGGAGCAAGGCCTCCCGAAGCTTGCCCGATTGCAGGCGCATCATCCCCAGCCAATCATCGCCGGGTCGCCCCCGGGGCGCGAGGGTCTCGAAGTTGAGGGCCACGGGGGCCGGGAGGCCCGTGTCCGCGCAAAGCCGGCGAGCGATGCCTTCGTTCTGGCCTTCGTCCGTGACCAGCACCCGGACCTGTTCCCGGCGAATCAAACCCAGGAGGTCGGCATAATGCCGGGCCGAGGGGTCGGCGGCCTCGGCGGTGGGGCTTTCCAAGATAGTCCCCATGACCCGTAATTGATAGCGCTGCGCAAGCCGGCCAAGGTTGGGGTGTTGGGTGATCAGTTTACGTTTGGCCGGCGGGACCGCCGCGAAGGTCGCCTTTAGCTCCGCATCCAAGGCCTCAATCTCCGCAACATATTTTAGTAGAGAGGTTTGCGTATTTACATCCTTAAAATTAGCCTGGAGGGATTCAGCGATTTTTCTCACGAACCGGACCACCAAGGAGGGGTCCGTCCAAGGGTGCGGGTCGGTCTCCAGGCCATCTTTTTCCGCCGTTTGCAGCCAAACGGTACGGGCTTCCTTCCCGTGGGCCTTGACCCAGTCGGCCAGCCACGGCTCGCTGGCCGGGCTAAGCCCGATGATCAGGTCGGCCCGCGCCAAGGCCTTGGCCTCGTTGGCTCCCAGCTGAAACCCGTGCAGTTCGCTTCCCGCCGGCACGATGGTTTGATGCGTGATGGCAGGGCCGGCGAGGCGGGCGGTCCAGTCGTCCACGATCGAGAAACTGGTCATGATTCGCGCGGGTTCGGCGGTGGCCATCGCCGTCCACCCGAGGAGCACGCCTAACCAGACTGGAAGGGAGGTCCGAAGCATGAAAAGTCAGCAAATCAACCGACCCTTTTAGTTGCAAGTAATTTGCGATAGTGGAATGTTCCCGGCGTGGGGTTTTTGCATTTGCCACCCTGTGTCGGGCCAATAACTACACCTGTCCCATGCCCCCGCTCCGAGCTGTTTTTGCCCTCCTTTGGGCGATGGTTGTCCCGGTCTCCGTCGCTTTCGCTCAAAACGCCGCTCCCGCCGCCGCCAAGGGTGACAAGGCCCCGGTTTTCGTCCGTGACGTCAAGTTCGCCCAGACCGCGCTCGGCGGCCAGATCAACAAGTGGAACCGCATGCAGGTCGAATTGATGGCCGGGGACAATCCCGACCCCAAGGCCCTCAACAAGAAGTGGGTGGACAAGGTCAAGGTCACCGTGACCCAAGTTTACAAGACCGCTTCTAAGAAGCCCGAGGATTGGAACTATTACCGCGCCTCGGCCACGGTCCTCACCATCGAGGCCAACCAGCCCCGCTCCGTGCTGTTCTACCTCCCGGGCGACATCGTCAAGCGCGACGTCCTCCACAAGGAGCCCGACTACTATTTCGTCCAGCTCGAGGTGGCCGGCAACGAGGCCCCGATCTTCGATCCCAAGGGCGCGTTGATCGCGACCCAGGCGCGCGCGGTCCACAAGGACATCGCGACCAAGGTGGCGTTCGACGCCGCCAAGGACGCGGCCGATCGCGGCGTGGTCAACACCCCCGGCATCCTGCGCCCGCAGTACCTCATCAGCTACCAGGACACCCCCGTCGTGCCGTCCTCCCCGGAATTCATCCGCGAGGACGTCCCGTCGCGCTGAGCCCCTCCCCCTCGCCGCCCTTCGCATGAGCCAGAAAAAGGCCACCATCGTCAACCTTGCCGCGTCCCACGTGTCGATCGCCGTGTTCGGCGCCGACCAGGGCAGCCTCGAGCTCCAGCAGTTCCTCGTCGAGGAGATCGCGCCCGGCCAGACCAACGACGACGAGTGGTTGGCCTCCGCCGTCAACGCCGTCGCCGACCTCGTGCAGGCGCACGGCCTCGCCGGCCGTCGCGTCACGGTCATCGCGCCGAGCTTCCTCCTCCTGCAGAAGGCCCTGAAGGTCCCGCAGGTCGAGCGCGAGCGCCAGGCCCAGATCGTCGCCTTCGAGGCCCAGAACGCGATTCCCTACCCGTTGAACGAGGTCATCTGGGACAGCCAGGTCATGGCCTCGGACGGCGTGGAGGCCGAGGTGCTCCTCTTCGCCCTGCGCACCGAGGTCGCCGCGCGCATCGCCACCCTCATCATGGGCGCCGGGCTGCGTCCCGCCTCCATCCAGGCCGCCCCGTTGCTCGACAGCCAGGCCTTCCTGCTCGCCGGCGGCGCCGCCACCGAGGAGGTCCTCATCGTCAACGTCGGCGCCCGTTCGACCACGCTCAGCTTCGTCGGCCCGACCGGCGCGAACATCCAGTCCGCGAACCTCGGCGGCAATCTCCTCACCCAAGGCGTCTCCGACAACACCGGCGAGCCCTTCGCCAACGCCGAGGCGGTCAAGGTCGGCTACTACTCCGGCGTCATCCACCTGCCCGAGTCCGACCCCAAGGTGGCCGTGCTGCAGGCCAACTCCCAGGCCTTCATCCGCCGCCTCGCCCAGGACATCAACCGCCGCCTGATCAACCTGAAGCGCGGCGCCGCCGGCCGCCAGCCGACCCGCATCCTCCTCACCGGTCGCGGCGCGCTCATCCCCGGTCTCTCCGAGCAGCTCAGCGAGACGTTGCGCCTGCCGCCCGAGCTTTTCGACCCCTCCGCGTTCCTGCGCCTCGGCAAGAACGTCTCGGCCGACTACGTCCAGCATCACCGCCACCAGATCTCCGAGGTCATCGGCGAGGCCGCCCGGCTCGTCCTCCCGCAGACCGCCGGCGTCAACCTGATCCCGCGCAACATCGCCTCGCAGGTCGCCTTCGACGCGCGCAAGCCCTGGCTCGTCGCCGCCGCCCTGATCGCCGCCTTGGCGCCCCTGCCGGTCTACCTCGCCTACAACGAGGCCGCCTCCTTCAACAACGAACAGGTCCGCGAGCTCAAGCGTCGCCAGGCGGACCTCGGCGGCCATCTCTCGTCCCTCAAGACCTCGCGCGAGCAGGCCCTCGAGCTGCAAGCGGTGAGCACCCAGCTCGAGTCCGTCGTGCTCAACCAGACCAACTGGCCGACGGCCCTGGCCGACCTGCAAGGCCGCGTCGCGGAATGCAAGAACACCTGGGTCGAGGAGATCCGCATGCGCCGGGAGGCCCAGGCCGCCGCGCCCGCCCCGGCCGAGGGCCAGCCCGCCGAGGCCGCCGTCCCCCAGACCGTGACCAAGGTCATCGTGACCGCCCGTTTCCTCCAGCCCGAGGTCCCGCCGAACCCGAAGGCCAGCCATAACAGCGCGACCTTCATCAAGCGCCAGAACGAGCTGCTCGCGGCCCTCCGCAAGTCCCCGTTCGTCGCCGAGATCCCGGAGTCCGAGATCAAGGCCGACTTCAACCTGCCCTACCAGCCTCGCGTCACCTTCACGTTGGTCATCCGCAAGGAGAAGGCCCTCTGAGTCATGGACACCTCCAAGAATCGCATCTTCCTCGCCACGCTGATCCTCATCGGCCTGGGTTTCCTCGCCGGGGTCTACCTCTCCTACGCCGAATACGCCGACCACGCCAAGTCCGTGGTCGAGCTCAAGAAGGCGCGTGACGCCTCCGGCCGTCTCCTCGGCGGTTCGGCCGTGGTCGACGTCACCGAGCCGGTCGCGCTCAAGCAGGGCAACGTCGACGCCGCCCAGAAGGACCTCGAGGACCTCAAGGCGCACATCGTCCGTCTCCGCGAGACCATCTCCGGCAAGCCCGAGTCCCACATCGAGGGCAACGCCAAGACCTCGAACACCGAGCTGAGCTCCCAGATCAAGCAGTCCGTCGATGAGCTCAAGAAGCTGGCCGCCGATCGCGACGTCCGCTTCGTCGCCCAGGCCTCCGAGCAGCCCGACTTCGGTTTCGGCCGTTACATCCACAATCCCGGCAGCGCCCCGAAGCGCGACTTCCAGAAGGTCGACCAGCAGCGCCTCATCGTCGAGTTCCTCTTCAAGGAGCTCGTGGAGTCCCGCCCCGCCCCCACCGCCGACTACAAGACCCCGCTGATGCTCCTGGCCCTGGCCCGCGAGCCGGTCGAGGCCTACACCTTGGTGCCCGATGGCAAGCCCGGCGCCGGCACCTACACGGTCGACGGCTCCGACATGGCCCGCTACGAGACCGAGGAGTTCGTGCCTTCCCGCACGTTCCGCCGCAGCATCAAGGACAAGGAAGGTCGCCCGGTCCCGCTGGTCGACACGGTCTCCTTCCGCCTGAAGTTCGTGTCCACGACCGCCACGCTCCGCACCTTCGTCAATCGTCTCCGCAACTCCGGCAAGCCCTTCGCCATCACCTCCGTGGAGGTCGCCCCGCCTTCGCCCGAGGCCCAGAAGTCCCTGCAGACGGCCGTGGTGACCATCGCCCCCGCCGCTCCCGGCCCGGCGTTCGACCTCTCCGGTTTCGGTGACAACACCGCCAAGCCCAAGGCGGCCGCGGCGCCGAAGGAGGAGCGCAAGCTCGTCATCGCCGAGCAGCCGTCCGAGTTCACGGTGCAGATCGACTACCTCATCGTGCTCGAGCCCAAGCCCGCCGCCCCCGAAGGCGAGCCCAAGAAGTAACCCCCGCCTCCCCGCGCCATGAATCCCCGCAAGGACATCTTTCTCATCCTCGGTGCCACGCTGTTCCTCTCCCTGGGGGTCGCGATCTCGCTGGGGGTCATCCCCGGCCTGACGCCGCCCATCGTTCCCGAGGAGTCCGAGAAGACCCTCCGCATTCCCGAACTCTCGGCCCCGCCCCGTGGCATCGAGTACCCGGCCACCCCGAAGGCCGTCTCCAAGGCCGATCCCGAGGACTGGCGCAGCCCCGAGGAGAACGATGACGCCTGGGACTACGATCTTTTCACCACCATCGACATCGTCTGGGACCCGGTGCAGAAAGAGTACTTCCCCCGCCGGAAGAAGATCATCCCGCTTCCCCCCTTCGGCGTGAAACTGGAGCGGATCGGCCACCCGACCTACCCCTACGTCCTGCGCTCGACCCTGCCGGCGGCCTCCAAGAAGGACGAGGACCGGCTGTTCTTCATCGAGAACGTCGAAACCAAGCAGTATTTCGAGAAGAAGAAGCTCGGCCAAGCCCTGGAGGACAAATCCCCCATCTCCTTGTTCGCCTTCCGCGTCGACAAGAACGCCAAGGACAAGGACGGTTTCCCCGTCACCCGCAACGTCCTCAAGCTCAAGGACAACAACCTGACCACCAAGGACAAGTTCATCGAGATCGACGATCTCGGGGTGGTCGAGTTCAAGGACCGGGTCGACATCCTCCTGGTCTCGACCTCCGAGCCCGGGAAGACCTGGCCGGTGACCGCCCCGGGCGACCGATTCAGCTACCAAGGGGCTCAGTTCGTAGTCAAAGGCATTGACTTGGCTTCCAAGACCGTGACCGTAGACAAGACTTTTGCGCCCGACCCCAAGAAGCCCAAGAAGACCTTCACCGAGGTCCTTGGCATCCAGGTCGAGACGAAGCCTGCTTCCCCCGAGAAAACCCCCAATAAGAAATAATTTTCCAGCCGCCTGAAACGTATGAAGACCCTCACCCGTACCCGGCTCGCTTGGGCCGCCCTCGCCGTCGCCCTCGTGGCCGGTTCACTGGTCGCCCAGGATAACGATCCTGTCGTCCAGAAGACCCGCCTCCTGGGCGAGGCCATCAAGGCCCGCGAGGACGGCAATCTCCAGGGCGCCTTGGAGAAGTACGAGCAGATCCTGCTCCTCGACGGCAAAGACGAGGCCGCCAACGAGGGCAAGCTGAGCGTCAAGGCCGCCTTGGCCGAGGCCGAGGCCATCAAGGTCCGCGCCGCCGCCGCCGCCGCCGCGGTGAAGCCCGCCACCTTGCTCGACGCCGTCGCCGCCGAGCAGCAGAACGTCTTCGCCGAGGTCGAACGCGCGATCGTCACGGCCCGCCAGGAAGCCGCCGCCGGCAACCATAAGCGCGCGCTGGAGATCCTCGAGGGCGCCAACGGCTACCTCCCCAACAACACCGCGGCCCAGAAGGTGCGCGACGCCATCGCCATCGCCCGTCAGGAGATCAACCTTCACAAGGAAGCCGGCGACCAGGGCCCCGATCAGGTCGCGCGCGAGGAGGTCGTCCGCCTCGCCAAGGCCAACCAGGACAAGATCAACAAGGGCGCCGAGCTGATCGACCAGGCCGAGAGCCTCGCCCGCAAGGGTTCCCCCGCCGAGCTCGACGAAGCGGCCAAGCTGCTCGACGAAGCCTCGAAGGAGCTGCCGGTCAACATCGCCGCCAAGCCCTACCGCGACCGCATCAAGCAGGTGAAGGGCTTCATCTACTCCTCCCGCGCCTTCACCGCCATCGATGACCGCGAGATGAACCGCGCCGACTCCCATATCCGCGATTACGAGAAGCTCTTCGGCGCCGACGATCCTTCCTCCAAGAAGCTCCGCCTGGAGTTCCTCAAGAAGAAGGCCGACCCCTCCTACCGCAGCGTCGACGAGATCTCCCCCGGCCTGAAGGCCAAGGACGCCAAGGTCGAGGAGCTGCTCGTCAAGGGCCGCGCCCGCTACCTCTACGGCGACTACCAGGGCGCCCTCGAGGCCTACCGCGAGATCCTCCAGTACCAGCCGAACAACGCCGAGTCCAAGGCCTACCAGGTGCGCATCCGCCAGATCCTGTCCGAGAACTCGGGCGCCTGGAACCGCGGCGTGACCAAGGGCAAGCTCCTCGAGCTGCTCGACGAGAGCTGGAAGCTCCCCGAGGTCTTCAGCAAGGAAGTCGTGATCGGCCCGGGCAAGACCGACGCCGATCCGGTGGTCGAGAAGCTCAACTCCATCACCGTGCCGGAGATCAACATCCGCGACCTGCCGTTCAACCGCGCGATCGACCAGCTGATCATCGTCTCCCAGTCCTACGACAAGGACTCCAAGGGCGTGAACATGGTCGTCATCGACCCTGACCGCAAGAATCCCTCGGTGAACATCACCCTGCGTAACGTCCAGCTGGGCAAGGCGCTGGACATCATCACCAAGCAGGTGAACTTCACCTATAACATCAACCAGGGCATCATCGAGATCCGCCCCGACTCCGGCTCGAACGACCTCGAGACCGAGTTCTTCCCGCTCTCGACCTCCGCCGTCATCAAGATGACCGGCATCGGCAGCGCCGCCAACGCCGCCCCCGCCGCCGGCGCCGGCGCCGCCAACCCGTTCCCGACCGGCGCCCCCGCCGGTGGCACGGACGGCCAGCGTCCGGAGGAAGTCGCCATCAAGAACTTCTTCATCCGCTCGGGCGTCGTCTTCGAGGCCACCACGGGCAGCACCCTGGCCTATGACGGCACCAACCTGATCGTCACCCAGAACCGCAAGAACCTGGACCGCGTCCGCAACATCCTGCGCCGCTACTCCGACATCAAGCAGGTCCACATCGAGGCCAAGTTCATCGAGGTCTCCGAGGCCTCCCTCAACGAGCTCTCCACCAACTGGCGCCTCTCCAAGGTTTCCGGCAACAACACGATCATCCGCGCCCAGTCCGGCCTGCGCTCCGTGAACGACGTCTTCGGCTCCTCGTCCGTGACGAACAATGGCAACATCGCCAGCCAGACCGCCGTCACGACGGTCGACGCCAACGGCAACGCGACCCAGACGACCACCGCGGTCAACACCATCGTCCCGAACTCCCCGCCCAAGATCATTACCGGCAACTACGGCGGCTCCGGCGCGTCGTTCGGCGGTTTCGACACCTCCGTGACCAAGCCCGGCCCCGGCATCTACGACGGCAAGATCGGCACCCTCGGCTCCTACGACCTCAGCATCTTCCTGCGCGCCCTCGAGCAGAACAGCGGCACCGACCTGATGTCCGCCCCGAGCCTGACGGTCCTCGACGGCAAGACCGCCATCATCAAGATCGCCCAGCTCCTCCGCTACCCCGAGTCCTACGGCGACACCCAGTCGAACGTCGGTACCTCCGGCGGTAACAACAACGGCGGCGGCTCGGCCGGCGTCACCATCACCGCCGGCACCCCGCAGGACTTCACCGTCCAGGAAGTCGGCGTGACGCTCGAGGTCACCCCGACCGTCGGCGCCGACGACTCCATCGCCCTCAACCTCAAGCCCAAGGTGGTCGAGTTCGAAGGCTTCGTCGAATACGGCGGCACCTCCGTCGCGATCTCCGGCTCCACGACCGTGACCATCCCGTCCGGCTTCTTCCAGCCGATCTTCACCACCCGCGAGGTCTCGACCGACGTCACCGTCTTCGACGGCGCGACCGTCGTCATCGGCGGCCTGACGCGCGAGGAAGTGAAGACCGTCAACGACAAGGTCCCGGTCCTCGGCGACATCCCCCTCCTCGGCACCGCCTTCCGCTCCAGCGGCAAGACGACCACCAAGCGTAACCTGATGGTCTTCGTGACCGCCAACCTGGTCTCCCCGGGTGGCGCCACCCTGCGCAGCTCCCATCCGGGCATGCGCGCGGGCTCGACCTTCTCGAACCCGGTCATCATCTCCCCGGGCGGCGCGGTCTACCGCGAGCCGGTCGAGGCCGCCGCGGCCCCGGGCTCCGGTGCCGCTCCGACCGCCCCGGCTTCGGGCGACGCCAAGTAAGCGACCGGTCACCGACCGGCCGACCCGGGCCCGCCGCATGGCGGGCCCGCTTCTTTGGTCCGGTCACCGGCGGCCCTTTTGACTCGATGCCCGCCGCGGGGCGGGGAAACTCCCGTCATGCGCTGGCTGCTCATCGATGGCTTCAACCTGGTCTTCCGCAGCCACTTCGCGATGGAGCGCTCCAACCTCCGGCGGCCGTCCGACCAGTTCCCCACGGGCGCCCTGCATGGTTGGATGAAGGCGCTGCTCGACCTGCGCGCCGCGGAGCGGCCGGACCGGTGCGCCGTCTTCTTCGACCTCGGCGGCTCCGACCGGCATCTCGCCGTCCTGCCGGAGTACAAGGCCCAGCGCGACGACACCCCGGAGGACATCGTGCTCCAGTTGCCCGAGATCAAGACGCTCACCGCGTTGCTCGGCTTCCAGGTCTTCGAGCGGCGCGGCGTCGAGGCCGACGACCTCATCGCCACCGCGGTGCGCCGGCTCGCGGCCGAAGGCCACGAGTGCTTCATCGTGAGCGCCGACAAGGATTTCGGCCAGTGCGTCGGCGGTCCCGTCCTGCAGCTCGCGCCCCCGCCCACCGCCAACCCGGCGCTCGGCTGGCGCCGGCTCGACGCCGCGGCCGTCGAGGCCAAGTTCGGCGTCCCGCCCCGGCTCATCGCCGATTACCTCGCGCTCGTCGGCGACACGTCCGACAACATCCCCGGGCTCCGCGGCGTCGGCCCCAAGACCGCGGTGAAGTGGTTGCAGGAACATGGCGACCTCGCCGGCGTGCTCGCCGCGACGGAACAGCTGGAGCCCGAGCGGTTCCGCGAGCAGGTGCGGGCCGAGGCCGGGCGCATCCGCGCGAACCTCGAGCTGGTCACCTTCCGCACCGATTTCGAGTTCGAGCCCGGCGCCGCGACCCCCGAGGACGCTCCGGCGGTCGAGGCCTTCCTCGAGCGCATGGAGATGCTGGCGACGTTGCGGCGCTACCGGGCCGCGCGCGGCGCCGCCGTTCCCGCGGAGCCGGCGGAACCGCGCGACGAACCCCCGCGCCGACGGGCGAAGCCGGCGGATCCCGCCGGTCCCGCCCAGGGCGAGCTCTTCTGAGCCCGGCCCGCGGGCGCAAAAAAAGGCCCGCCGGTGAGGGCGGGCCTGGTTCACGTCGGCGACGCGAGGCTTACTTCTTGGCGTCGCTCTTCTTCGACTCGGCCTTCGGGGCCTCCTCGGCCTTGGGGGCGTCGGCGGCCTGCTGCTGGGCGTTGGCGAAGAGGCTGGAGACCTGGTTCACTTCCTCCTGGTTGAGCAGGAAGACGAACTTGGACTCGAGCACCTCGACCTCGTAGTTGTGGGTGATCGAGTAGCCGACCGACTTGGCCATCTCGTCGTTGCCCTTCTCGAGGAGCACGCGGGTCTCGTCGAGCTGCTTCTGGATGTTCTTCTTCTGTTCCTCGTCCTTGGCGTTGGCGAGGAGCTGGGTCAGCTGGACGAAGGCGTCGCGGCGGGCCTGGAGGACCTTGGCGAACTGGTCGAACTGGACGACGAACTCGAAGCCGCGGATGTCGGCGGTGTGGAGGA
>Ga0222712_10002028_pt1 | contig 23931 bp, 31 predicted proteins | sample C33_657DmetaG_FD_165043 | JGI IMG/M metagenome (GOLD analysis project Ga0222712, IMG submission 165043) | Estuarine water microbial communities from San Francisco Bay, California, United States - C33_657D | ecosystem: Environmental > Aquatic > Marine > Unclassified | place: USA: California... | reverse complement strand
ATATAGTTATTTTAGTGAAATTTTGATTTAGGTTTTTTAATTAGTAGCGCCAACAAACGACCCAAACAATAAATAAAAAATACATTAACAATTTATCCAGGTAAGCAAAAAAATAAACCTTTGTACATTGGTTTTAAAAGTTTGAACTATAAAACAACTAATAAAGGAGGTACAATTATAAGGCCTTAAATAAGTAGTTTAAAAAATACCATATAATTAATCCAGGCTAAAAAGGTAAAAACTTTGAAAGAAACATTTTGAAAGTAGACCCCCGTAGGCTTTGAGGGAGAGTTTTGAGATAGAGGGGTGTGATCGTTGGGCGGGGTTATAACCACACTAACACACTTATCTAACTAAAATATAAAAAACATACAAGATACACCTTAGCCATTGATATAGGTTGTATTATAGAACGATTAAGTGGTATGTTGTATACTTATACAAGGGTGTAATTTCGTTGTATATTTTCGTATATTTGTGTAGTAAAATAAATTATATAATGGAATTGATTGATAGGTTAAGTGAATGTTTGGTATCCAATAAATTAATACTTACGAGTAGTGAGATAGATTTAGATGAGGCAGAAAGAATAGGAACAGAAGTTTATAGTAGTAATGGAACATTAGCAGGGTATTACATAGATGATGGGTATTATAACTATAGTGCATACTGCAATGTATCGAGAGGTAACTTTGCTAATGCATTTAGGGTTGCTTCTGTTGTGGCATTTTTGAATATAGATAAATCAGATGAGGTTTTATTTGAGTACATGGACCTTGTATGTAAAACTTATTTTGATACAGATTCTTTTCATATTGATAGAAACATAATACTAAAGAATATAAAGAAAGTAAAGAGTGGTTTGTATGAAGTCAGACCAATAATAAAAAAATACTTTTGGGTAAGACCATACACTAATATTGGTGGTGAAGATAAAATTATAGAGGGTGTGTTGTATGAGGGTAAAAGAAAGCTCGTTATGAATCAATATAATAAAAGTAAAAGAATACAAACATTAAATAAAATAGAGAATGCTGTTAACCTATTAATAGAGGAAGGTAATAAGGGGAATACATTCTTAACTATATCTGACATAGAGGAATTAAGTGGTATACCAAAGAAAACAATAAGCAATGTATATGCATTATTTAAGAATGATATAGATAAATATAATACTGATGTATTCAAGACAAGTATATATGCTGAATTCGTAAAGATGTCTAATGTATTTACCATAAGCTCATCTATAGTAAAATTCAAAGAAGAAATGGAAACAAGGCTTACAAAGAGAAAAGTAGCTGGAAAGTCTAATCTACATATAAATACAGTATATAATTTATGGTTAGAAGACGAGGTACAAGATTCTTTAGATGAGTATAATAATTGGTTAAGAGAATTTAAAAACAAATAAGATATGATAGATAAAAAATACATTGCAGAAAGAATACACTTAAAAGAGGGTATTGAAATGAGTGAAGAACTTTTTAAGGTTAAATCAGAGGAGTACGCTGAATATTTAATTAATAAGTTTGGACCTGAAATAATTGGTAAGTTAGATGGGATATTTTATAACGGAAAAGAATATTGGCAATTAAAATATGTAAATGAATAAGATATGAAAGAACAATATATACAAATGAGAAATACCAATCATTTCGATATAGGTTGGTTTTACAGATACTACAAATAGAATGGAGGTTCAGTTGACTTCAATGTATTTCAGATGGTATTTCAATTAAACGAAGTAGTACTTAGTGGTTTAGATAAGAAGTTTGAGTCGACTACGGTGCAAGATAAGAATAGAAACTTTATAAAGGTGGTTGAATAATTTGTATCTTTGCAAATCAAAAATAAAAACATTCTACTATATGAAAAAAATGATTAAAGAATACGCAGGAAAAGAAAAATACACTTCTAAAACAGCTAAGGCTAAGCACGAGAAAAAAGAAGGTAAGGCTTTCGAGAAGAAAGAGAAGATGGGTACTGCGTTCAAGAAGAAATAGATTATGTCTATAGATACCAATACAAGATTCTTAGGTGTAGATTCCTCTAAGGTTGACTTAAGTGAGAAGAAGGATAGGGTTAATAATGCAAAAACAGAATACTACTCACTACAAGATATTTATGGTTATATAAATCCATTAGTAGGTCTATTCTCTCAAACAACAAGTAGCACTCCAATAGCAAATACAGCTACAGAGAGTAGTTTAATTGGTAGTGGTGTTGGATCATTATCTGTTCCTGCAAATCAATTTAAGGTTGGAGATTCATATCACGCAAAGTTGATTGGTCATATATCTTGTAATTCAGCTGCCACATTAAGATTAAAGATTAAGGCAGGCTCTGTAATACTTGCCGATACAGGTATAATAGATTTAGATACCATAAGTAATAGGCATTGGGAAATCAATGTTTACTTTACAATTAGGGCGATTGGTGGTGCAGGTACAGCATCTATTGCTTCTGGTGGTATCTTCTCATACACAAAGAACTCTGGGTTGAATTTTGAAGGAACTAATTTTAGTATCGTAAATGATGATACATTCGATACAACGATTAGTAATACATTAGATGTAACTGCTCAATGGGGTTCGGCAAATGCAGCAGACTCAATTTATTCAGAGATATTCACATTAAGTAAAACATTTTAAAAAAAATATAACAAATGGCAACAATTCCAAGTGGAACAAAATTTTTAGGTGTAGACCCTACGTTTACAGACCTAACGGAAAAGAAAGGTATTAAGGTAGATAGAAAATCAGAATACTTTACATTAGAGGATATTACAGCGGCTGTAGGAACAGGGTCTCAAGGTGCAGAAGGACCAGAAGGACCAGCAGGACCTCCAGGACCAGTAGGACCAGCAGGATTAGAATGGCAAGGAGCTTGGGATACAGACTCTTCTTATGCAGAAGATGATGCAGTTGGTTTTAACGGAGCGTCTTGGTTTTGTATTTCAGCCGTAACAGGTACTGGGAATTCAAACCCTGAAGAAGATACAGAACATTGGGCTTTATTAGCAGCTCAAGGAGCGCAAGGTATTCAAGGAATTCAAGGACCAATTGGACCTCAAGGACCTTCAGGCATAGTATCTGCATTAACATCTGGATTAGTATCTGGTGGAACAAGTACTCCGTACAATGTTCTTGAATACGACAGAAACACTGTTACTGGGTCATCTAATGACATTGTTAGATTACCAAATAACGCCCCAATAGGGAAAGTTATAACTGTTTCTTCAAACAACTTAAATCCATTAATAATTAAGGCTTATAATGATGGAACTACTATTTCGATTAATTCATCGAACTCAAGCGCTGCTTCGTATTCTTTATATGCATACGATACAGTTAAGTTTACTTCTTTAGGTAGTGACTCTTGGATGGCTGAAATGGTCTTAGGAACTAACATAACCTATAATGGAAAAAGAATAGGAGCTTCATACGGATATACTATAACAGATTTGTTGGTAAATAATACCACATCTGCATTGAGTGCATCTACTTTAAATACAACGTATCCAAATGCATCTTACCCTAATGGAACAAAGGTGTTATGTCCTAGTATATCTGGAGGAGGTTTAATGTATATAAAACAAAACCCAATCGCTTGGGTATCAGTGCCAATAACCTCAGTAGTATAATAATTAATAAATAAGATAAAAAATGTCAAGCACAATTAAATTTTTAGGTGTAGATTCAACATTAGTTGATCTTACAGAAAGAAAAGACTCAGTCAACAATAGTAAGACTGAATATTATTCTTTAAATGATTTACAAGCATTAGTAGTTAATACAACTACATCTGCATTATCATTAGCAACATTAAACTCAACTTACGCAACAAATCCTATTGGAACAAGAGTTGTATGTAGAAGTATCTCTGCTGGTGGTTTAGTTTACACAAAAACAGCAGCTACTGCTTGGGTAAGTCAAAGTGTTACTGCGGTATCGTAAATTAAATTACTTAATTAGATCACAATTAAAAGACCATTCATTTTGTTTGGTCTTTTTTTATTACTTTTGTGAAAAGATTTAACTTATGATTGAAAGATTTATAGAGGATTTTAACTCACAGATAAAGAGACCAAATGTATTTTTATTCTCATTACTACTAGCAAATAAATTCAAGGGAGAAATATTAGTTAATTTTCAATCTGACGATTCTATGCCTGATGTAGTAGTTTTAATAGGTACAGATTTCTATGATATGTTTGGTAAAATAGACGATAATATAATTAATGTTGATGATTATTCAGTTTTAGATAGACTTAATATATTACAAAACACAAAGTTTTACCATTACACTAAATGGTCTTTTGTGTACGAAGAGAATGATGATGAAATGTACTTTAATGATGTAAATTAGATATGGTAGAGAATAATAATATAACAGTAAGTTTTGATTTTGATGCTACATTGTCATTACCGTCAGTACAAGAATACGCTAAGGAGTTAATTGAAGGTGGATATAATGTAATTGTAACTACAACAAGGCATAGTAAATACCTTAATCAAGACTTAATAAAGGTAACCGATAAACTTGGTATAAACAAAATTGTTTACACTGATGGAGATAAGAAGCAACATTATATGGAAGGAGTAGATATACACTTTGATAATGATGAAACAGAATTAAGAGAAATAAGTAGAAGCACATACACAGAAGTAATTAACGTAACAGACAATCAATGGAAAGCAACAGCCCAGAATTTACTGCAATAAATGTAGAATTGTTTAATCGAGTAGATAACTTTATAGACGAAGATAATAACTTCGAGTTAGCAAGAATGATTTATGACTCAATAGACCAACTACACAACATAAATAAAGATGATTATATGTCAACTTCAATACCAATATCAATTATAGCCTCTATTGTGTGTAATCAAGAAGAGGATATTATATACGACAGAAGAGGTGATGTATTATTAGAATCAAACTCAATTGTATTCTCTGATGAGTTAGATGACTTGGTGTATGAAGGAAAACTTGATGAAGCGGAGCAACTAATTGAAGATGAATTAATTACAAGAGAAAGATATGAATTATTAAACGAAATGAAGAAATATGAAAGAAACTGCTAAGTATTATAAAGACAATCCTAAGGCTAAAGCAAAGAAGGATTCCTACCAAAAGGAGTACAACAAAAAACCTGAACAAGTTAAGAAGAGGGTTGAATTGAATAAGGTTAATCGAGATAGAGGAACTTATGGAAATGGAGATGGTCTTGATATGTCGCATACTAAAAATGGTATTGTAAAAAAGAAAGCTTCAGTTAATCGGGGAAGTAACAAGGATTCAGCGGGCGATGTCAGAGCAAGAGGTAAAAAGAAATAGTTTATGAGCGATTTTAAAGACTTTTTAGAGCAGAATGAAAAAACACTCAAGGAAGAGAAAGTCTTGTCTGAAATCAATAGTTTCTTAATAAAACCAATTGCAGATAGTACTATACATAAAGCGAAGAAGTATAGACCAATGAAGCGGAAGTATGAGAGGTCAAAGAAAAGACCACTCAAGAAGAAGGTTGTAAAGGTTATTTCTTGCAATAGGGAGTTTGACTTTATGAAGTTTTATGGTATTGTAAAGAGATGGGCTTCTGTAATGTATGATTTAACAATTGATGAAATAGAAATGCTTATGTACTTTTATTCAGAACCACTATTCTCAAAGAAGGAGTTTGACGTATATAACTCTGCAATGCTTCAAAAGAATAAGAGTATAAAGAGATTTATTGATTTAGGATTGATAGAGGCTCTTCCTGGTAATACAATGATTAAGGTTGCAGGAAATAGATTGTACAGATTAACCATAAAGGCAAATAGAAGGGTTTCTAGCATATATAAGAAACTAACTATGCAAGAAGAGCTTAGTGAATACTCTTCAAGCAATAAATTCTTTAATAGCTACGAAACAAGCTATAAGGATAAGAGGATTGCAAAACTTATGGTTGAGTATAACAAGAAGAGGAATGAAATTTTAAATGGTGGCTTAGGAAATCACTTGGAGGATGAAATAATAAGAGAGGGCAATTAAACCCTCTCTTTTTTGTGTTCTTTAAAAAAATTGAAACGCCTATTCTACAATTACTACATTCTCATACCCCATAACCAAGTATTCAATTCCTTGATAGTTAATCGGATATGTTCTGTGTCTATCAAACCAAATGGTCTCTCCAACATTAACCTTATCTACATTCTCTCCAATCTCAATTACTTCACCTCTGTGAAACTTAATGTCTTGACCATCTCCTAAATAAAGACCGCTACTTGTCTTCACGTCTTCCTTAATTTCCTTAACTAAAATGTTACTTAATACTACCTTCATTAGTTACTTCTTTTATGTGTTATTGTGGTATTGGTTAATAAAACTGTTGTAGCTACACTTGCAGCATTCTCTAAGGCTAATCTAATAACCTTTGAAGGGTCTATAATTCCTTTCTCAAACATATCTACAATTTCGTAATCCTTAACGTCATATCCATAGTTATCTTGATATGTTAATAGATTCATTTCAATATCTTCTAACTTAATTCCAGCATTACTTAAAATGGTACGCATAGGAGCTTGAATTGATTCTAATAGACACTTATATCCCTTTAATACAGGAACGAGCTTTAAAGAGGCGTTATATAGCGCTAAACCACCTCCTACAACTACACCTTCTGATATCGCACTCTTAACCGCATTAATTGCGTCATCTACTCTATCAATCTTCTCCTTAATTTCTACTTCAGTTGTTCCTCCAACCTTAATTACAGAAACACCACAAGCTAATTTTGAGATACGGTCTCTTAGATATTCTTTTTCTAAATTGTTGTTTGAATTCTTAATTACTTTGTTTAGCTCTTCAATCTTTGATTGAACCCTATCTGCATTAGGTTTCTCATTAAAGAACAATACAGTATCATCTTTACTTACAGTCAATCGACTACATTTACCAAGTAATTCATTCATATCGTACCCTTCAATATTTGTAGAGGTATCTAAATCAATAATTAAACCACCTGTTGCCAAGGAAATGTCAGTTAAGTAATCTCTACGCTTCTCACCTATACTTGGTGGTATAATTGTAGCTACCTTAAGACCATTCTTTTTGTTAGCATACAAAACCTTCATAACCTCAAACTCCATCTCAGAGATAATAAGTAGCTCTTTCTTTGCGTGGTGACAAAATTCTATAACAGGAAGTAATTCGGTGATGTTCTGAAATCTCCTGTTTGATAGTAAGATGAAAGGGTTGTTGTTAAACTCAATTGATCTATTCTCTGGTTTATTTACAAACCCCTCAAATTCATATCCTCTTGCAATTGGCATACCATCAATAAAGTCTAAATAGGTTTCTGAACTTTCTGATTGCTCGTAAGATACAACGCCATTCTTACCAGCAGATATAAAGGCTTTTGCAATTATCTCCCCTAATTCAGAATCGTTGTTTGCAGATATTCTTGCAACATCAAACAAGTACGAATCGTCTACCTCTTTAGATGTACTCTTTATGTACTCAACAACTTCTTTTACAGCAAAGTCAATACCATTCTTTAAATCGATTGCTGATTCACCTTTCTTTAAATACTTCTGACTATTGTCGATAATTGCCTTTGTAAGTACAGCTGTACCAGTTGTACCATCACCTGCTTCATTGACTGTTTTTCTACAAGCTTGTTTTACAAACTCGCAACCCAAACTTTCTGTTGCATCTTCAAGGAAAATACTTTCCGCTACTGATACACCATCCTTTGTAACTATTGGTAGTCCTCCTGAACTCTCAATTAATACTGTTCTACCTCTATATCCCATAGTTGTAGCGACTGCATCACAAACCGTTGAGATACCTTTGATTAAAGGCTCTTTTGCTTCTTGATTAAATTTAACTTCTTTTATAACCATAATAAATTTGATTTTTTATATTGCAAATATACACTTTTTTTATTTCGTATCTTTGCAGAGATTTATTAAAATTATGGGAGAATCAGTAAAAAGCAACATGAAGTGTGGAGAGGTTAGGAAATCTACTCGACCAGGAAAGAAGATAATGAAGAAGTATTGTGTAAACGGAAAGGAAACTTTAGTTCACGCAGGCGCTAAAGGGTATTCTGATTTCACAAAACATAAGGATAGTAAAAGAAAAAAGAATTTTCACGCAAGACACAAGTGTGCTACAGCTAAACCTGGAACGCCAAGACATTTAGCTTGCACAAAATTATGGTAAATAATAACTTAAAAATATAAAATAAAATGTCATATCAAAAATTACAAGCAAATAGAGCTTCGTTAGTATTGCCAAGCGACACAGATAATATCCCATCATTATCTTCTGAATCAGGAACACCAAATAGAGGATGTGTTCTTTATGTTGGTACAGGTGGTAATTTAGAAGTACTAACTGTTGGCGGTGATAAAGTAAATTTCACAAACATTCAAGACGGAAGTTTTTTGCCAGTACAAGTTGTTAGGGTTTATGATACAAATACTACAGCGGATAATATTTTAGCTCTTTGGTAATATGTTTATAGCAATAGCAAATGCAATAGGTAGAAATACAAGGGTAAGGACTGATGGAAACCCTCCTGTAAATACTGTTGCCCCAGTAATTAGCGGAAATAATATAGTTGGAAGTGTCTTAACTTCTACAAATGGAACTTGGACAAGCGACACAGTGGTTACTGGGTATTTATATCAGTGGACTAGAGATGGTATCAATATCTCTGGCGCTACTTCAAGCACCTATACACCAGTAACTGCTGATTTAAGCAAAACAATATTATGTAAGGTAGCTGCTACTGATTCAGACGGAACAAGTTCTTATGTAAATAGCAATAGTTTAATTATTTATGACGCTAATTATAAAGATGTTTTAGATAGAGCAATAGCTTTAACTTTTACTTTGCCAAGTGATGCTGAAAAAATCAAACAAAATAATTTAATGATTGATTTGAAAAATGCAGGAGCATATACAAAAGCCGATTTAATTTTAGTTCCTGCTACAACTTCGAATTCAAATTTTGGTCGTATAGATTGGAAAAACACAAATAGATTAGCGACTTTATTTAATGCTCCAAATTTTGTAAGTGGAAAAGGTTTTCAAGGTAATGGAAGTAGTGCGTATATAGATACAAATTTCAATCCTGTTACTGATGGAGTTAACTATGTTCAAAATAATGCAAGTCGTTATATTTTTATGGACACAGCAAGCGGAACAGGTGCTTTAGATGGTCGTAGTGCTGTTAATACAAACAACTCTTTAAGAGCAAGTTCTTCAAATCAAAGAATCAATCAAGGAACAACTGCTTTAACAGGAGGGTCTTTTGATTTTACTGCAACTCGTGGAATGAAGTCGATACATAGAACAAGCTCAACAAATGTAGAGCTATTTAATGACACAACGCAAGGAAGTAGAACTGCAAATTCAGCCTCAATGACTTCATCAAATCAGTTGATATTGCGAAGTGGTTCGGGATATGGAGCGCATACAATTTCATTTTATATGAATGGTGCAAGTATGGTAGCTGAAAATACCGCAATAGTTAACGCTATAAACACTTATTTAAACTCTTTATAATATGTTAGTATTAAAAGCAAATACAAAGCAATACAACGCTTTAAATTATTACGAAAATAACGGAAATATTTTAGAGTTTGTAAAAGACGGAAACGATAATTGGATAGTAGGAATGAATGTACTTACTGCGGAATGTTTTTATGAAATATGGCACGAATTATCACAATTAGAAACTATTGAATTTGTACCTAATGAGTAGAAAAGAAAAAATAGACTTGTTTTTATCAAAATGGGTTAGTCGCAAATTGACTGTTTTTGTGGTTGCTTCTGTTGGTTTATTTAGCGGAGTTATTACGTCAACGGATTGGGTAATTATTGGAACTTCTTACATAACTATTGAAGGGGTTACTACTATTGTTGAACGCTTAATGAAAACAAGAAATGTCAATTAACGATTTAAGACTATACGCATTGAATTCAGTAACAATGGCAATTAGCTTTTCTAATGTAGAGGCTACTTTAAAAATATTCCTTTTATGCGTATCTATTGTTTATACCATATTGAAGACCATAGAATTATTAAAGAATAGAAAAAATGACAACAAAGGAGATAATTTCTAAATACGGAAAACCTAATGTAACTGGGGAAGGTTATCTTATGACTGTTAATCTTCCGTACCCTATGCGATTAGCTTGGGATACAGATACAAAGGTTACTAAGATGAGATGCCACAAATTAGTTGGAGCTAGATTCCTTGCTGTATTTAATGAAATACATAGAGTTTATGGCTACAATAAAATAGTTGAGCTTGGTATTGATTTATTTGGAGGTTGTTTTAACTTTAGAAAGATGCGTGGAGGAAATGATTGGAGTACTCATTCTTGGGGAATTTCAATTGACTTAGACCCAGCAAGAAACCAATTAAAAGAAACGTCAAAAACAGCAAGATTTGCTAGACCAGAATATGAACCTATGATTGATATATTTTATAAACACGGATTTATATCATTAGGTAGAGAGAAAAATTATGATTGGCAACATTTTGAAATAAAAGAATAAAGTAACTATGGCAAGAATAAAGACATACACAATAGATAACTTAATATCAGATAACGATATTATAATTGGAAGTGATAACGATAACTTTGACCAAACAAAGAATTATCAAGTATCAACATTAAGAGAATATGTATTAAGTGGTTTAGACCCTGAAACTGGGGGAAATTTAAAGATAACTACAATTGTAGATAATGATTCGGAGGAAACAACTCCTGAAGATTACTTTAATAATTCAGTTACTCCAATTATTGTACTACAATACGAGATTGTATTCTTAATCCTAAATGGCAGAACATTTATATTTAGAAAAAATAACGATACTTATGGTGTTGACGAAACTCAAGTAGTGTCAAGTGATTTTACAGAGATAGATATTACATCAGTTATTAACGAAAATAGACAAGATTTAGATTCAGTATTAAACGAAGGTAATGAATCTTCTGATAATAATGTTTTTATCAATAAAGTTTACTTGTGGGATAATGTGGATAATACAGATTATGGTTGTGCTATAGAAGGATCAAAAGAAGCGCTTAATGTTTATAAGGCATCAGGCTCTTTTATCGGAAGTATTAGTGATAAAGAAATAAAAATGAAATCTGGTATATACTCATACAACGTAATATACCCTTCAATAACAGCAAATAGAAATGCTACACTTCAAAATGCATCTGGAACTATAGCGTACTTATCTGACATACCAACAAATTATATATCAAGTGTGGTTACAGAGGGAGACGAATTGAGTTCTTCTTTAGTTGGAGATGAAGTAACTATAACTTATACACCAAAAAAAGAAATACAACTAATAGGTACTGGTCTTTCAAATAATTTAACAGATACAACATTCTTTTCCAATGGAGGTGAGTTTGCATACAATGCGACAACATCACCTATAAACTCATTAGACTTTAAGTTTAGTTGCGATGTAGAAGATAATGGTACTGACTTTGGGTATTACGCATTTCACTACGAAGATGGAAGAAATGCAATAGCTCCAATCGAATTAGATGGCTCAGTTATTTCGGCAGACGAACTTAGAGTTAAATTTCCATTAGTTACATATTGGACTGAATCCCCAGAGCCTAGATTATCTTATGTTGAGATAAATTTATATCAAGGATGTCTAATTTCTGAGGATGGTGTTTATTTTGATGGACACGCACCTTCTTCTCAGATTAAGTATTTTAATATTTGGGAATAATGAATAGAGGAAATATAATATCATTAGTAGTAGGGTTTGTACTTTGTGCAGCCCTATTACACTTTTGTGAAGGTAAAAAACCTGAAGATAAAGTTGTAACTAAAATAAAGACTATAAAGGTAGTAGATACTTTAAAGTTAAAAGGACCTATAACTACTAAATTTAAAAAGGTTTATATACACAAGACTGATTCATCTATAGTTTATATTGATAGACCAGATTCTACTTCTATTGAAGCTAAAAAATACTCGCAAGAAATTTATGGTAAAAGAATGAAGGGAGTAGTACACGTAACAACAACTGGAGAACTTTTAGATTTGTGTGCAGAAATAGATACTAAAGATAGTATTATAGAGACGACTGTTACTAAATACAAAAATAAAAGCAAGGCTTTTGCTTCGTTTTCATACAATACCAACAATCAAATAAATATAGGGGTTGATTGGAATATAAAAAATAAGATACTACTTAAAGGAGGCGCAGGGTATGAAACACAAACCCTAAAGCCTTATATTTCATTAGGAATAGGTATTCCTATATTTTAATTATCTTTGCATATATTTTTAATTTAATTTAATATGAATTTAGTAAGAAAAATATCCGTTAAGATGGATAATAATAATATTATGCACTACCAGGTTAACAGCAATGTGTTTAGTGGTTCTGGAGTAGTTTCAGATATAATAAAGGAAGACATGTTCTTTGACATCTATGTAAAGGAAATAGATAGCGATGTAAAGGCTATATGGAAGTCTTTTAATTTAAGCAATGTAATTCATATCGAATATTATACACAATTATAGTTTTATGAGGAGTCCACATTACTTTATAGTTAGACCGCTTAATAAAGAGAGGTATTCGAATAATTCATCTAATGGATTAATTTTAAATATATCTGTTGAGGACCACAACTTCACTCAAAGGTTAGCAGAGGTAATATCAACACCTGTTGGTTATGAAGGAGACGTAGAAGTTGGAGATACAATAGTTGTACACCACAATACCTTTAGAATTCAATATAATAATCAAGGGTTTCCTTTGGAGAGTAAATATCATATTAAAGATGACTTATTTTATGTTGAGAAGGAATTAGCTTATATGGTTATAAAAGGGGATAATAAAATTGCATTACCTCCATTTTGTTTTATAGAGCCTACAACTATTAATGACAAATACGAAGGATATAAAGAGAATGAACAGATATGTATCTTAAAATACAAGAACAAAGATATGTCTGACATAAAAGAAGGTTCATTGATTGGAGTTAAGAAAGATTCAGAATACGAGTTCAAGATATTTGACGAGAAGTTGTATATGATTAATCAAAATAGAATTATACTGCATTTATGATAGGATTAAGTAAAGATATAGAGATAGCTGTTGAAACTGTAATCGAAGGATTAGAGTATAGCACTGATATGTCTTTAATTGAACCTGATAAGGTAAAGACTATTGTAAAAGCCAAAGTCGATTCATTTAAGTATGGTAAAGAATTACTACTTAGATGGCAGAATAGCACAAACGCTCCCTCTGAGGATAAATTCAAGAAATATGTAGTAAGACTTGTTAAGGCTGGAGATATTGCCTTAGGAGTCCTTAGAGACGCTTTACGTTCAAAGATTGACTACGATGATTTAGATCCTTCAAAACACCACTTAGCTATTTCAGTTAAGCCTTCAATTCACCAAGCGATTGTAGAAATTGATTCATCACTTATTGAATTAAGACTACAGATAGATGCTGATAAAATTAATCTTAAGGAGAATGAATTTAAGAGAGGGTATCCTGAAAAGTTTGCTTGCGGAGAATTTCTACCAAGAAAGAACTATTATAAGGAATGGTATGATGAAGAAAATGACTCAATCATACTAGACCCTAATGGTACAAAAGGTGAAGTAATAAATCTTAGTGGTTTAAATATAACTCTGCCGAAAGTACCTTACAGAAAAGATATATTATTTTGGGATAAAAAGAAGGAAGATCAATATTGGAGAAGATTAGATGTACCAAGTGGTTTATCTCAAGAAAATGCAGAAGCGTATACCGAATACATTATAGAGGAATTTAGAAGAAGAAGAGAGGGTATTTGGTTTATGAATAATGGAAAACCTCAATACCTAACTGGTAGTCACTACTTTGCACTTCAATGGGTAAAGATGGAAGATTCAGGTGGATATATGGACTTCAGGACAGCCCAAAGAGATATGTTTTATTTCACAGAGGCTTGTATTGTAGACCCTCGATGTTTAGGAGAATTATTTGTAAAGTCAAGACGTACAGGTTATACATATCAAATTATATGTCAATTACTTAATGATGCAACCTCAACTTCAAATGCAAGGATAGGTATGACATCAAAGACTAATGATGATGCTGCAAAGGCATTCTCTAAGTTTAGTTACGCATTCCTTAATTTACCATTCTTCTTTAAGCCTATTGTAAGGGGTATCGAAGATTCTAAGAAAGCATTAGACTTTGCGAGACCGCAAGATAAGAGTAAATTATCTAAGAAGAACAGAGATACAAATACAGATGACTACTTAAATACATTAGTAGACTTTTTACCAACAAAGGATTCAGCTTATGATGGTCAAAAGATGTTTAGATATCTTGGAGATGAGGCATCTAAGTGGGAAAAGCCCGCTAACTTCGAGAAGCATTGGGGTCAAGTATCACCAACATTTGATACAGGTGGTAAAATTGTAGGTAAGGCATTTATAGGCTCAACCGTTAATGCAATGAATAAGGGTGGAGAGGAATTCTTTAAACTTTATAAGTCATCAAGTATTAAGAAGAGAAATAAGATTACAGGTAGAACACCATCAGGTTTATATTCGTACTTTCTTCCAGCTCACAAGAATATGGAGGAATTTACAGATAAATATGGTGTTTGCCACGAAGTTATAGAGAAGGGTAGTTTTTATTACAATGTGTATGGTGATAAGAAGACTATTGGTAGTGTTCAGTTCCTAGAGGCTAAAAGAAGTAGTAAGAGAAAGGAAAGTGATATTTCTTATAATGAGGAATTAAGAGCATTTCCTATGACTATAGACGAAGCCTTTAGAGATGAATTATTACAATCTACCTTTAACATAGAAAAGATAATAGATCAAATAAAGATAAATGAAGACCACGATGCTGATAGCAAAATTGCGGTTGGTAATTTCCAATGGAGATATGGTGTTAGAGATACTAAAGTTGATTTTCATCCTAATGAAAAAGGGAGATTTAAGCTATCTTGGATACCACCTGAAGAAATGAGGAATAAATTTGAAACAAAAAGTGGTCCAGGAGGACACTCAAAATATCCATTAAATGGAGATATAGGGGCTTTCGGTTGTGATACATACGATATATCAGGAACAGTAGAAGGCGTTAGAAAAGACGGGTCTTATGATGAAGACACCAATAGAGCTTCAAAAGGAGCTTTACACGGACTAACAGGATTTAGTTTTTCTAATGCACCTAATCATACGTTCTTCTTAGAGTATGTAGCAAGACCGAAGACCGCAGAGATATTCTTTGAAGATGTATTAATGGCGTGTGTATTTTATGGTATGCCTATATTGGCAGAGAACAATAAGCCACGTTTATTATATCACTTTAAGAATAGAGGTTATAGAGGCTTTAGTATAACAAGATTCGATAAGGCTGAGAACAGGCTTTCACCAACAGAGAAAGAATTAGGAGGTATGCCTAACTCCTCTGAAGATGTTAAGCAGATGCACGCAACAGCTATTGAATCTTACATAGAGAAATATGTTGGTAGTAATGTAGATGACGATGAAGTGCCACAGAATATAGTGTTTAATGACACACTGAAGGATTGGATGAAGTTTGATATTAATAATAGAACAAAATTTGATGCCTCTATTAGCTCTGGTTTAGCTATAATGGCAGTAAATAGAAAAATGTATGCTCCAGTTCAAAAAGTAGCTGAGGATATAGTTATAAATTTTAAGACTTATAATAAATAAAGTAAAAAATGATAAAGAAGAAAGCGGAAGGTATTTCCATTACTTACAGAAGTTTTCCAAATCAAAACGTACCATTTGAGGTTCAAAAGGGAAGTGATTTTGGTAGACAAGTTGCTGAAGCCATTCAATACGAGTGGTTTAAGAGAGAAGGTCAAAACTGTAAGTACTATCAACAAAGAGACGAATTTCACAAGAGAAGAATGTATGCTAATGGATTGCAGAGTGTTGCAAGATATAAGGAGTACTTCGCTGTTAATGGAGATATGTCTTATTTGAATTTAGATTGGAAGGTTATACCAGTTATCCCTAAGTATGTAGATATAATTGCTAATGGAATGGCTCAGAGAGAATTCTCTATTAATGCTATTGCAGTAGACCCTACATCTGTTGAAGAAAAATCAAAGAAAAGAGAGAATCTTAAGACAGATATGATTGCTAAGGATTTTATTATAGAGGCTAAGAAACAAACAGGTTTTGATTTAGCTTCTGTTCCTTTAGATCAGATACCAGAAAGTGAAGATGAAATAGATATTAAGATGGAGTTTGAATTTAAGCCACCAATTGAACAAGCTGTAGAGATAGCTGTTGAAACGGTATTTAAAGAGAACAACTACAACGAAATTACAAGAAGAAAAATAGAGAAGGATATAATTGAGATTGGTGTTGGTTTTGGAAAACATAGATTTGTTCCTGGAGACGGAATTAAAATCGAATACGTTGACCCTGCAAACTTAATTTGGTCATATACAGAAGACCCTTACTTTCAAGATTGCTTCTACTATGGTGAATACAAGAATACAAACCTATCAGAAGTTTATAAGGAGTTTCCAAATCTAACTGAAAAACAAAAACAAAGATTACAAAGTATATCTTCATCTTGGAACAACTACTATGAATTAAACCTTAATGGTCAATCTCAAGATGTATTAGATGGTAAATTAGGTTTGTTATACTTTAACTATAAAACCTCAAGAGAGAAAGTTTGGAAGAAGAAGAAGAATTCAAAGGGTGGATTAAAAGTTATCGCAAAAGACAATGACTTTGTATATAAAGGAACAGGAGATGCTGACTTCGAGAAGTTAACAAAGATTGAAGAAGTGTGGTTTGAAGGTATATTAGTATTAGGTACAAATATCTTATTAAAGTGGGAGGTTTGTAAGAATATGGTTAAGGAGAAATCAAACCTAAACAAAGTACAGCCTAACTACATTGGTATTGCTCCTAAAATGTATAAAGGACATATCGACTCAACTGTAAATAGAATGATACCATTTGCAGATGATATTCAAATGTCTTGGTTAAAACTACAGCAAATAAAACAAAGAGTTGTTCCTGATGGTCAATACATTGATGTTGATGGACTAGTAGGTATTAATCTTGGTGGTGGAAATAAATATACCGTAGAAGATGCAATGAATATGTACTTCCAAACAGGTTCTGTTATCGGTAGAAGTTCTAACGTAGGCGGTGAATTTAATAACGCTAAAGTACCTATTCAAGAAATTAGACATTCATCTGGTCAAGATAAGATTAGTTCGTTATGGAATTCAATTCAGATATCTATGGATATGATTGCTTCTGTAACAGGAATTAATCAAGCTATTGATGCTAGTAACCCTGATAAGAATAGTTTAGTTGGTATTCAAAAGATGGCAGCGTATTCCTCAAACGTAGCAACAAGACACATATTGGCAGGTAGTATGTTTGTAACTAGAGAGTTAGCTAAATGTATTACAATTCGTATTGCAGACGTATTACAATTCTCTGAGACCAAACAAGACTTGATAAATAAAATATCAGCTAACAATGTTACAGCGTTGGATAAGATTAAGAATATGTATATTCACGACTTCGCAATTAATATCGAATTAACACCTGATGAAGAAGAGAGAGCTAAATTAGAAGGAGATATTACATTTGAAATTCAACAAGGTAATCTTGGAGTAGAAGATAAGTACGCTATTCTTGGTATTAAGAATTTATCCTTAGCATCTAAATACCTTTCTATTAAGAAGGAGAAAAGAATGAAGGAGAGACAAGAGCAAAAAATGCAAGAGATTAATGCTCAAACTCAAGGTAATATGCAATCTGCTCAAGCTGCTTCAGAAGGTAAGGCTCAGTTAATTCAGTTAGAGGGTCAGAGTAAGGCTATGGTTGAACAAGCAAGAGTAGCTGCTGAGATAGAGAAGATGAAGGCTGAAGTTGAAATGAAGCTTATGCTTATGGAAAAAGAGTTTGGATACCAAATGCAACTTAAAGGGATTGAGGTTGATGGTATGAAGACCAAAGAGCAAATGAAGGAAGATAGAAAAGACGAGAGAACAAAGTTACAAGCTACACAGCAATCTAAGATGATAGAGCAACGTAAAAAAGATTTACCTGCGGTGTCATTCGAGAGTAATGAAGATAGTCTTGATGGGTTTTCTTTATCAGAATTTGAACCACGATAAATAAAAACTATTATTTTGTAATTTTGCAGAGAAATTTAATTAAATCAAATACTATATGTTTAAAATGAAATTAGAAGGGTCTGAGTACTCTGACGTTCAAAATAATGATGTGATCATTGACAATGAAGGAGTGCCTGAAGTGAACGACCAAATTACAGATTCGGTTACAACAACAGATGATACACCTGATGAGATTATAGAAGATAAAAAAGTTCTTACATTTAATAATGACGATGACGTATTAGAATACCTTAAGACTAAGGAAGAATTATTATCTAAGGTAGCTCCTAAAAGCGAAAGCAAGGAATTACCAGAAGATGTTAAGAAGTACTTAGAGTTTAAAGAGGAAACTGGTAGAGGGTATAATGATTTTTTAGAATACCAAAAAGACTATTCTGAATTAGACGAACAAGATGTCGTTAAGAAGTATATGCGAGAAATGAATCCTGAATTCGATAATGAGGATATTCAAGATGAATTTTTAGATGCGTACGCTTATGATGAAGACCTTGATGACGATAAGGATATAAGAAAAAAGACTCGTGCATTTAAGAAGGCTCACGCAGATGCCTTAGAATACTTTAATAAACAAAAGGAAAAATATGCTGTACCATTAGGGTCTAGTGATACAGAAATTCCAGCTGAATATAAAAGTGCTAAGGAGTTTGTAGATTCTATTAAAGGGCAGGAAGAATTATCTCAGAAACAGAATGAAATATTCTTGAAGGAGACTGATAATTTATTTAGCAATGAATTCAAAGGTTTTGAGTTTAAAGTTGGTGAAGAAGTTATTAATCACAAGCCTTCAAATATTCAATCTACGAAAGAGACACAATCAAACGTGATGAATTTTTTAGGGAAGTTCTTAGACGAGAATGGTTTTATTAAAGACCCTGAAGGATACCACAAAGCATTGTATGTAGCTATGAACTACGAATCAATCTTATCAAACGTATATGAAACAGCTAAGGCTAAAGCTATCGAAGATGAGGTTAGAAATAGTAAGAATATAGATATGGGAATGCGTAGAGCGCCAGAGAGCATATCTACTGGCACAAAGTTTAAATTAGTATAAAAAAGAAATAATAAAAAAAAACAAAAACACACACAAATGGCATTAAATTCAAGTCCAGGAGTAAAATTAACTCCTACTGCAACAAAAGAAATCTTAAATAGCAACTACTTAGATGCTTCTGATTTCGACTTCACAAATCAATTCTTACCTGAATTGTATGAGAAAGAATTCGCTCGTTACGGAAATCAATCATTAAAAGGTTTCTTAGAGAAAATGGGTCAAGAAATGGCTATCCAATCTGACTTAATTAAATGGTCTGAAGAAGGTCGTTTAAGACCAGTTGGTACAGGTGTAACTCGTTCAGGAGCTGTATTTACTTTAAATGGACATTCTTTCCGTTTAAATGATACTGTAATCTTAAATGACGGTACAGTTGAAATGAAAGGTATTGTAACAGCGGAAGACGCAAATACATTTACAGTTGCTGCTTCTACATCTGCTGGTTTTGGTACTGCTGGTAATGCTGGTGCTTTAGCTGCTACAGGAATCAATGTATTTACTTACTCTAATGAGTATAGAAAAGGAACTAATGGTAGAGCTGAATCCTTAGAGGCTACTCCAGACATCTTTGACAACAAACCAATCATCATCAAAGAATTAGATGAAGTTAATGGTTCTGATATGGCTCAAGTTGGTTGGATTGAAGTTGAAGGAGAAGACGGTAATGGGTACTTATGGTACTTAAAATCAAGAGCGCAATCTCGTCAAAGATTTGATGACTATATCGAGATGGGTATGGTAGAGGGTGTTTCTTTCGAAAGTGGTTCTGCTGCTGCTACTGCTGGGTACACAGGTACTGAAGGTTTCTTCGAAGCTGTTGCTCAAGGTAACGTATTCTCTGGTGTAATCTCTACTATGGATGATGTAGATGAAATCTTATCTCGTTTAAATAAACAAGGTGCTATTTCTGAATATATGATGATGAATGATTTCGAACAAGATAGAGCTATTGATTACTTGTTAGCTGCTCAAAATTCTTATGGTGTTGGAGGTACTTCTTACGGAGCTTTCAATAACAGCGAGGATACAGCTTTAAACTTAGGTTTCTCAGGTTTCAAAGTTGCTGGTTACGAAATCTACAAATCTCAATGGAAATACTTAGATGACCCAACTGCTCGTGGTTTATTCACTGGTAACTCTGCAATCAATTCTGTTCTATGTCCTTCTGGAACAAAAACAGTTAGAGATGAAGTTTTAGGAGCTAATGCTACTTTACCATTCTTACACGTTAAATACCGTAAGTCTGCTACTGAAGATAGACGTTATAAAGTATGGGCTACTGGTTCAGCAGGTGGAGCTAACAACTCTGACTTAGACGCTAACCAAATGCACATGTTGACGGAAAGAGCCTTATGTACGATGGGTCGTAACAATTTTGTGCTCGTTAAAGGTTGATAATTAGCTGATATTCAGCAACATAAAATAAAAAGGAGAGGATATAAACCTCTCCTTTTTCTATTCAATACTACTGCCTTTCCTTAAATTATCCTGCCACCAAAGAGGTTGAATATTAGTGAAGTGACACAAAGTTTTTAATTCTTCTTCATTTTTAGCAGACGACAATGGGGATTATGTGGTCTAAATGCCATCCTTTTAACCCTCTGTTCTCCCAAGTCATTCCTTCTGTAAATTTAGACTCTAAGTAATTTTTAAACTCTAATGGACTACACCCTATTAAATCAGTTGTTTTTGTTGGTTTATTAAATCCTTTTTGTTTAAAAGCAATCTTTGTTCTTGTTCTATATATTTTTGTTAATCTATAAAGTTCATCTTCTTTACTTCTTTTCTTTTGATATTCTGAGTTTTTTTTAGCTAATATCTCTTTATTGTTCTTGCGATATTCCTTGCTCTTTTCAGAGTATTTTTCTTTATTTTCAGCCCAATATTTTTTGTTTCTAGCTACGCATTCATCTCTTTTGTTGTTCCATCTATCTTCATTATATTTTTTTTGCTTATCCTTATTATTTAGCCTCCATTCTTTTAGGTATTGATTTATTTCTTCATTTTTTTCTATTCTTCTTTTTCTACTTCTTTCTTTTTGTACTTCAGGATTGTCCTTATATCTTTTAGTTCTTATTGCTTTACTGCAACTTTTACATTCTGCCCTTCCAGAATAAAACAATTCTACACTTTTTTCCTCGTAACATTTAGTACACTTTTTTAAATTTAATTCTTCCATTTTATTTATATTTTTTTACAAAGATAGTAATAATTTTGTTATTGTTAAATATTTTTACACATAAATCAAATAAAAATTACAACTTATTTTATTTTGTATCTTTGCAGAATAATTCTAATTTAATTTAATATGGCAGTAAAAGCTAAAAAGACTGAAGAAGCAGTCAAAGACAAGACATACGTCTTACTTACAAAGAATCCACCTATGCAACTATTCTTAAGAAATAGACATAAGAAAGGGTCTCCATTACAATTCTTTGATGAAGGAGAAGGAACATTAAAGAGTTTGTGTTATGGAACAAATCAAAAATCGGTATTTGAAGATGAGCAAAGCGGAGACGTTATCTTAGGTTCAATTATCTTCCAGAATGGTAAACTTACTGTTCCAAGAACAAACCCACAATTGCAGAAATTCTTAGAGATTACACCTGACAATGGTATTGTATTTGAAGAATTTAAACCAGATGAAATTGCTGAGAAAGAGTTAAGTTCATTAGAGGTTGAGATGGAATCACTACAAACAGCTATGGCATTAACCTTACCTGAAATTGAAAGTATTGCGTTATCATTGTATGGTAGTTCAGTATTATCTAAGAAAACAGCAGAGGTTAAGAGAGATGTATTCTTATATGCTAAATCAAACCCAGAAAGTTTTATGAAGTTAGCTTCAGATGATCTAACAAAGTTGAAGGGATTAGCTGTAAGAGCTACAGAATTAAATCTTGCTCAATACAAAGGAAATGCATTCTATAATGGTGAAACATTATTATGTAAAGTTCCATTTGATGAGACAGACAAGTTCAATACACTTGCAAGATGGATGAATGATACAGACGAAGGAAAAGCCTTTAACAAGTACGTTCAAAGTAAGATAAAATAATACGCACTCATTTAGTTTTATGTGAAATGCAAAAGCCTCTATTGATTAGGGGCTTTTTTTTATTTTGTATCTTTGCAAATAAATTTACTTACAAATGATAAATCAAGTATATACTACGGTATTAGCTATATTAAATAAAGACAATAGAGGCTATGTTAGTCCTTTGGAATTTAATTTATATTCTGAATTAGCGCAAATGGCTATATTCGAAGAGTTGTTCCATAAATACTCTAAGGCTATATCTAAGCAGAATGCAAGAATGTATCACTCTGAATTTTCAGATATACCAAAGCATATTAGAGAAGCATTTGACGTATTTATTTCTGAGGCTAATTTATCCTTAATAACTGAAAGTGGCTTACATCAATATACTGCAACTGATTTTTACAAGGGTGTTAAGATAGAAAGATTACCAACTGGAGCAAATCAATTTTCTGGAAGAATAGAAGTCGAAGAAGTTAGTAAGTTAGAGATAACTAAATTACTTAATAATAATTTAATATCTCCTACAACAGAGTATCCTGTTTATGTTGGTATTGATGGTAAATATAGAATATTCCCAATAGTTAGTGGAGCTACAATCATAGGTACTTATATCAGAAAGCCTAAAGCACCGAAATGGACTTACTTAAGTGTTGGAGGAAACCCTTTGTTTAATGCGTCTGCAACAGACTATCAAGATTTTGAATTGCCAGAACAATTCTTTTCAGACTTAGTTATCAAGATATTAGGATATTGTGGTATTGAAATCAGAGAGAATGACGTGGTACAGATAGCGCAAGCAATGGAAACCGCAAGTATAAATAACGAACAATTATAAAATATAATAGATGGCACACCAAATTTTACCACCAATAAATTACTATAATAATGAGGATAATTGGGGTAGTTATCAGTATGTATCTCTATCTCAATTGGTTAATAATTTTATGTTAGAACAAATTGGAGACGATAGGTTACTATCTAATGTAAAGAGATATAATGTATTACAGCATTTTAAGAGAGGTATTCAGGAATTTAATTACGATACGTTAAAGGAAGTAAAAGTTGTAGAATTAGAGTTAAGTGATTCTTTATTACTTACACTCCCTCACGACTTTGTTTCGTATGTTAGGGTTTCTGTATTAGGTAATGATGGACTATTAAGAACGCTATCTAAAGATTCGAGAACACTAATTGGTACAGCTTATTTACAAGACCACGAATTCAATATATTATTTGATGAAAATGGGTATCCTTTAGAAGCTAATGAAACAGAAACATTCAAGAAATACAACGAAAGAATAGTTATTAAGGATAATAGTTATTGTGATCAAGACTTAACTGGTCCTAACTATGGTCTTAATCCTTCATTCAATGCAAATGGATACTTTAGTATAGACAAGAGAAAAGGTGTAATGTCATTCTCTTCTAATATTGGAGGTAGAGTAATTGTATTAGAATATGTATCTGATGGTCTTGAGTATAATAACGGAGACGAAGTAATGGTGCATAAATTAGCTGAGCAAGCCTTATATAGTTATGTTAAGTACGCTATCTTAAATAATAAGTATGGTGTTCAAGAATACATAATCAATAGAGCTAAGAAAGATTATTATAGAGACTTA